>Ga0247680_1000099_pt1 | contig 39823 bp, 46 predicted proteins | sample CNK21_metaG_FD_182803 | JGI IMG/M metagenome (GOLD analysis project Ga0247680, IMG submission 182803) | Soil microbial communities from Purdue University Martell Research Forest, Indiana, United States - CNK21 | ecosystem: Environmental > Terrestrial > Soil > Temperate forest > Bulk soil...
CGGGGCGGGTGGCGGCGGGGGAGGCGGCGGGGGAGCCATCTGTATCATCTACAAGAGCAGCGGGAGCACCACCGGAACGATCACTGTGACCGGCGGATCGGGTGGCGCACTTCAAGGAGCGGGAGCGACCGGGGGCACCGGTGCAACAGGTCTGACCTACCTTTACGGACTGTGAGGAAAAACATGAAGACACTTGCACTGCTGCTTCTGGTACTGGTTCTTACCCCGGCCACAGTCGCGGCTTGGCCGGTGAACGCCCAGCTGATCCAAGGCACCTATGTCACGACGACCCGGCCGACAAATCTTCAAATCATGCAGTTCAGCTCCGCCACGAACCAGCTGATTTATGTGGATCCATCCTCCCTCTCTACCTCCATCCTCACCGACATCAACGGTGGCCCGGGTGCCAGCACGACGAAGCTGATCAACACGGCTGGCACGAACATGACGCTCAGCCACACACACGTCGCTGGCGTCGAAACGGTGACCTACAACTCCCCGGCCTTCGGAGCTGTAGCCTCTCTGGGGGCATCGAACAGCAACGGGGTGGCGAGCACGGTGGCTCGCTCCGACCACGTGCACAAAGGTGTCCAGCAGCTACTCGCCGGCGCCGGGATCGGACTCACCGGGACGACCGTCAATCCCACCGTCACGAACAGCGGCGTCACCAGCATCATTGCCGGGACGAACGTCACGGTGGACCACTCGACCGGGGACGTGACGGTCAATGCGAGCGGCGGCGGAGGCGGCAGCGGGAACGTCTACACGGCGGGGCTGACGGTGAACACCCTCCCCGTGGCTACCGGGAACACGACGCTGACGGACTCCGGGATCAGCGACGATGGTACCACCGTGAACGTCAGTGACACGACCGGCCTGAATATCATCACCATAATCGACCGCTCCACGGGGAACGCAGAGTTCTTTCACGGCATAGGTATCGCTCCCTCTGACGTGAAGATTCAAGGCGGCGGTGGCGTGTCCACGGTTCTCGCGGAGGGAGCTACCGGCGGGGCCGCCGCGACGGAGGCGTTCATCGAGGCAGAAGATACCGCATTCAGTGAACTACAGCTCGGTCCGGGCATCCCCGCGGTTTATCAAGTGCAAGTGCTCAGCGCCAGCAATGGAGGAACCGTTCAAAACTATACTAAGGCCGTTGACCACGATGGGTCTTCTTTCGTCCAGATCGACAGTGACATCGGCACGCCGTTCAAGGTAGATACGACAGGTCTATTGAGCCTCCGCGGCGATCCTTCTGTCTCGGAGATGCGCGCGAACTCGAACTCTCAGTTTTACAATCAGGTCGACTCGACGAATGGTGGCACCGGCCAGACTGTAACTCAGGACGATTCGCACGCTTCGTACACATGGTCGCTGTCGGACGCGAGCCATTCGTTTCAGGAAACTAGCTCACCGGAACACGCTGGACTAGGCTACCTCAAGCTGAATAGCGACCTAGTAACCGTTTTCACCGTCGGCACCGATGGCGCCATACACCTGGGCGATGCGGTTAACACGCCCGGAAAAGTCGTTATGTTATCGCCGGAACACGTGGGTAGCTCGTACATTGACATGGAATCCGACATCGGCACGCCGTTCATTGTGAGCACGCAAGGCACCGCAACGCTGGCCGGGGCGGATGGCTGGGGAACCCTGACGCTCTCACCGAACTACGACGGGCCAGTTAACTACACGAACAATCAAACAAACCCTCACTCCTTCGCCATTGAGGATGCAACTGGCCATCTCCGTACCACCTGGACATATCGGAACCAATTGACCGCGGCGCAAAGCTATATCCAATGCGAGCAGGACGATACCAGCGGCGGCAATGGAACCTATGCGGAGCTGATCGTGTGGGGAAATGAGAACGGGGACGCTGCGAATGAGACGGGTATCTTCCTCCAGTCTGGATTTAACGCGGACGTGTGGACCGTGCTAGGGGACGGCAACGAAACGCTTACAATGATAGGCTTCGCCGCACACACCTGGCGCGACGGCCCGCTGAATGTGGAGATCGGGCGCATCGAAGATGATTTCGGTACCCCCCAAGTGACATACACCGCGAACGAACACGCGGGCTTCGGGTACGTCAAGCTGTCCACCGACTCAGGGAACGCGTTTACGGTAGACAGTTCGTCACTGGCGCAGCTCGGGCCAAACAATGCAGCTACGCTCAGCGGAGCCGACAGCGATGCATACCTGAACGTCTTCGCGCTAGACAACGACGGGACGAGCAAGATAGCCATCAACATGCTGGACAGCCCATTTGCTACCGGGCATATCAGCATGTCTTCTGACGGGATTCTAGATCTACTGGAACCGACGTATAGCACAACGCCGTCCCTAGTTCAGATCACCGTCCGCGCACACGGTGGCGTTGCCAACTTCGTTTCAGACTCGACCGGATACGTTAGCGTCGGAGGTGTGGACAGTGGCGCGCCTGGAGGCGGCAGTGATGGCAACGGGATCGTAAACATCCAGGCTTCCAGCGGCACGACCAACACGACGAACACATACCTCACCATCAACAGCGATGCGTTCAAGGCAGATGGGAACGGGCTCGTCAAACTCGCTGCGCTCACAGGAGCAAACGCTGGCTCGTTCGGTATCACCGTCGCCGGATCCCCGCAAACCGTCACGATGGCGCACCCGCAGCCGAACACGAGTTATGTCGTCGTCTTCTCGTCGGCAGACGCGAACCTTGGTGTGCCAACGGATCTGCGCGTCACCACCAAGACGACGACGACCTTCACCGTGAAGTATACGGTTTCCGGAAACGATACGCTGAACTACACCGTCATCGGATACTGACAGGAGGACTCCAATGCGCTCTCTCGCACTCGTGTTCGCACTCGCCCTGACCGTGCCCTCGTTCGCCCAGCCCACGGCCGACCCGAAGCTCCGGGTCGCGATGCAGAAAGCCCAGGTTCTACAGCAGCTCGACCGCGTGCTCCAGCAGAAGCTCCAGGCGGACGAGCAGATCCAGCGCATGCTCAGCGCGCCCAACTCGCCCGTCACCTCGGAGGACGTGGCCGCGGAGGAGTTGGTGGTGCAGGGCCGGATGCTGGAGATGGAGCAGAAGGCCATCGAGCGGCAGCAGGCCGCAGTGAAGGCGTCGGCGGCCCGGCTGGAGCTGCGCAAGACGGCGCTGGCGAACGGTGCCGCCCCGGTGGTGCGGGCCTCCCCCAGCCGCTGACCAGTGGCCCGGCGCCGACGAAAACGTGGTATGCCAAACCGGCCGACCGATCCCGCACAACCCGTTGGATGGGACGACCTCTCCGACGAGCAGCGGGCCCGGCGGAAAGCAGACAACCGTCTCACGCTTCAGATCGAAGAACTTCGATCAGAGATGGGAGGGATGAGGACGGAGATACATTCCCTTGGGGTGCAGATGGCGGCCTTGGCGGGCAGTGTGAAACTGGGCGTGCGGCTCGTCGGGGTACTGATGCTCATGAAGCTGATTGAGTTCGTGCGGGACACGGATACGCTGGTGAAAGTGATAACCACCATAGGGAAAATCGTGAAAGGGATATTCTCGTGAGCCTCCGCTATGCAGACCTGAAAGCAGAGTACCAGCACCTGTGGGACTCCATGATCATCCGGGGCGAGAAGATTCCCCTGGTGGACCACATAGTCGACAAGCTCGCGATGCATGCGGACAGCTACCGCCGTGTTGCGAAGGTCTACGAGATGCCCTGGTCGGTGGTGGCCGCCATCCACTCGCTGGAGGCCGGCGGGAACTTCGGGTGCCACCTGCACAACGGCGACCCGCTCTCCCACCGCACGGTGCACGTCCCCAAGGGCAGGCCGGCGGACGGCAACCCGCCGTTCTCGTGGGAGGATAGCGCCGTGGATGCGCTGGACATCGAGATCCCGGAGGATTGGGATGACTGGTCGATCCCCGGGTGCCTGTACCGGCTGGAGGCTTACAACGGCTGGGGGTACCGGATCCACCACCCGAACATTTTGAGCCCGTACCTCTGGAGCTTCTCGAACCTGTATGGACCACCGGCTCCCGGGGGCAAGTTCGTGGAGGATGGGAAGTTCGATTTCAACGCCGTCTCCAGTCAGTGCGGGGCCGCGGTGATCCTCCGGCGGATGATCGGAAGGAAGGTCACCGACCTGAAGCCGGAGCCGGGGGAGTGACTCTTCCTGCCGCCCTCGCAGCCTGGATTGCGCTCCACCCGTACCTCGTTGCGTTCGGGTGGTTCGCGTACTCCTGGCTGGAGTGGTGGCTGGGCCGCACTCCTTCTACTCCCGTGTCTTCGTTCTGGGGCGGGGTCTTCGGCCTCGCCCATGCGATACGCATGAAACTAACCGGCCAACCGGCCAAGGAGATCATCATGGGATCCGGATCCAACACTGTCAGCGTGAACGTGAACAAGGCCACCGCGGACATCCTGTCCCTGCTCAACGACATCGTGTCCAAGATCGCGGCCGGCGCCAAGCCGCAGGACGTGGCAGCCGCCGAGCTGGGCCAGCTGCTCGCGGTCTTCAACGAGGTGGGCAGCCTGCCCGCCGACGCCAAGGCCGATCCGGAAGCCGTCGAGAACGCGGTCGCGCTGGGGCTCATCCAGCTCGGCAAGACCCTGCGCACCACGATCCTGACCCCGAAGGCCCCTGCCCCGGGGAAGTAAGCCAGCAGCTCCTTGAAGTCGCCCGCGCCCTGGTGCTCCACGAGGTGCCATACCTCGCCCGGGCAGCGGGTGAGTGGCTGGCATTCTACTGGCAACTCGATCCGCGGCAATGGCAGGACGCGCAAATGCAGAGGAACGAGACAGACATCCTGCAAATCCTCCTCGCGGCCATGTGCGCTCCGGTGGTACGGTGGCCTCTCGTGTATCAGGACCTGAGTATGATGTACGCCCGGCTGCAACGGTTCCGCACAGCCCGGGGAAAGGTAGCTCTCGATGTCACGCTGGATAACTGGCTGGACGCTGTCAGCCTTGTACTTCGCCGTCTCATCATGGCCCGCGCTCGCGGAGAGATCTAGCCTCCCGTTCCAGCTGGATACGGTGGGCACCGTGCTTCCCTTCGAGCCGGACCTGTGCCTGGGCGTCGGGCTCGTCTACCGGGACACGCCGCGGTACCGGGCCCGCGTGGACTTCGTGGAGCATCGCTTGGGGTGGACGCCCTACGCGCTGAAGGTGCCGCTCACCGAAGCCATCGAGATATCCGTGGGGCCTACCGCATGGTGGAAGATCAACACGAAAGAATTCGAGGCCGGTCTGACTTTTGGAAGGATCCTCTTCTGATGCTCATCCCCCGCAATCAGGGCCCTCGCCGGTATGGCTGGCGCCGGGATCTGCCCGACCGCCGGGACTATCGCCACGTGGCGGCCCGGGCGCAGCAGCTCCCGCCCGTCGTAGACCTCCGCCCCTCCTGCCCTCCGGTCTACGATCAGGGCAACCTGGGGAGCTGCACCGCCAACGCCATCGGCGGCGCCATCGAGTTCGATCTATTGCGGCAGGGCTCCACCGTTTACACGCCCTCCCGGCTCTTCATCTACTACGGGGAGCGTGTCATCGAGAACGATGTGAGGCAGGACGGCGGCGCGCAGATCCGGGACGGTCTGAAGGTGGTAGCCAAACTGGGGGCGCCGCCCGAGAGCCTCTGGCCCTACGTCGTCAAGCTCTTCGCCCGGAAGCCACCGCCGGCCGCTTATGCTGCCGGTCTGAAGGACCGGGCCCGGGTCTACTCCCGCGTCGAGCAGACGGAGGCCGGCATCTGTGAGTGCCTCGCGGAGAAGTTCCCGGTGGTCTTCGGGTTCACCTGCTACGAGTCCCTGGAGAGCCCGACCGTCGCCCGCACGGGCTACCTGCCGATGCCGTCGCCCCACGAGCAGTCCATCGGGGGCCACGCGGTGCTCATCGTCGGATACGACGCTACCAAGCGGCTCTTCCTGGTACGAAACTCGTGGGGGATCCATTGGGGGCTGGCCGGGTACTTCTGGATGCCCTTCGGTTACGTTCTGGATCCGGGGCTCGCTGATGATTTCTGGACGATCCGAACCATGGGCGCGTGACCTGGAGGTGATCCCGGTTCACTCCATGTAGTGTGGTACTCAACCAATGAGGGGGAAGACATGATCAAGAAGAAACTGCGGCAGAAGCCGGCGAAGATCAAGGCGCACAATCCGGAGATCGGGAACTCGGTCCTCTACCACAAGGGGGCACGGGTGCTGCCGGCGCTGGTGACCAGTGAGAACGAAGACGGGACGCTGAACCTCGTCGCCTTCGACGACTCGCCAGAGAACCCGACCCCGATCTTCGTGCGGAACGTGCTAGCCGAAGCGGACCTCCCGGAACAGGAGGATGAGAGCGCCCCCGCCGACTGCTGGAGCCGGTGAGGGCGGCCCGGGCAACGCCCCGGGTTCGCCGAACAGGAGAATGATTCCGAGCTATGACCCGGGGACCGCTCCCCGGGGCTTTTTATTTCGGGGTTCGGACGAGCACCGGGGAACTCTTTCCGGGGAAAAGAAAGGGCCCCCGGGAGTGATGATCCGGGGGCCCAGCACGAACCTTGGAGTCCCTATGGAGTCTCAGGGTACCATCCCAGGGTTCCACCTGTCAACTAGAAATCCTCATCAGTCCCCGGCCACACTGTAGGGCTCCCGATGTAGCTGTCCCATTCTTTACGGCACTGCTCCAGCGGCGGCAACCGATACACCCACGCCTGCTCTTCACCCACCCATTTTTTCTTATCGGTCATGAGCGAGGGACAGACGGTGCGCAGGTCCCGCCCGATCGAGATGGCGGATGGCCGCCACCCAGAGATAGCGCGCTGCTGGCAGTAGCGGTTGAACGCTTCCCGGATGCGCGTCTTTTCCGGGTCGTGGGGCCACTCTTCGGGGAAGTCCCCCTCCACGATTCGCCCGTCCCGAAGACACTCCAACCACCACTGGTACAGCGGGGGGAGGGACATCTCCTTTTGCTCTGCGAGCCCCTGTGTAAACGGCGCCTCATTCGCGTCGAAGTCAGTCAGGTCCATCTGCTGAAGGTAGGTCAGGAGGTACCGATACCCGCCGGCCTCCATCAACTTCCGCATCCGGTGGAACCACTGGCGCACCCTCCGTTTATCATCCACCGTTACGAAAGGGTGGCTCCTCATCGCGACATCGAAGACCGCCCACCGCCGTTCATCCTTCAAGCTAGCCGGGATCAGCCACCGCTCATTGCCGATGATGACCAGCCTCATGAAGTTATCCGCCCGGTACGGCTCCCGAAATTTCTCTTCAATCGGCAGATCCATCCGGGTGATCAGCTCCTTGACGACGGACTTCGCTTGCTCATTACCGCTCCAGAAGGCTTCTTCCAGAACGAACAGGACCAGATGGCGCATGTAGGAATTGAAATTACCCAGCAGATACCGCTGATCAGAGGCCGCGAAGTAATGGGAGGGGAAGAGTGCGCCCACCCGATCAATGCCGGCACTCTTCCCGTTCCCGTGGCCGCCACGAAAGACGAGGGCGGTTAGTGGCTTCTCCTCCGGGTGCTGGATCATATGTGCGAAGAAGCAGAGAAGCCAGTGGGCGAGCTTCTCATCGCGATTACAGTAGTTGACCAGAACGTGGGTCTTGAACATGCCCACCGATTCCAGCATACCCTCAGTCGGCTTCTCGCCCTTCGCCAGCGGCTTGTACGCGAACCCCCGCCACAGATTGTAGAAACGAGGCGGAGCGCCGCCGGGGGCGAACACAGTGCCGTCATAGGACCGCCGGTGCTGCCAGCCCAGCCACTGCTCCGCCACGGAGAGCATTTTCTTCCCGTCCTGGGAGAGCATCCGCTCCCCAAGGTGCTTCAGGAAGAAGTCCTCCTTGCTCATGAACTCCAGGCGAGGGCGTCCCTTGTGGTCAATGTCCTCCCACATGATTCGAGCCTTGTTCCCAACCATCACGAAGGCGTGATTGCGATTGATGAGATGCATCGGGGTACCCGATGACTCGCCAGTACCGGATTCCTTCTCCGGCGTGTCCTTCGGTTCTTCCTTGGGCTTCTCCGGTTCTGGCTCCTCCCCCACCGGGGTAAAGTAGGACTCCGGCGCCGCGCTGCCCGCAGGGCTCTGGGCGTACTTGTAGGCAGAGGCCACGGCGTGGGCCACCTCTTCCTGGCCAAAGTCGCCGTCCCGCCGCCACCAGAGATCCATCTGCTCGGTGGCATCGTCCTGGGAGAGCCCAAACTCGCGGAGCCGGCAGGCCGCCACATAGCACAGGGCGTCCCGCTGGCGCTCCGGGGCAGGTGGAAGGCCGTTGAGGTAGTCCAGGGTCTTCCGGAGCGCCTGGCGGCGATCCACGACGGCCGGGGGAGTATCCCCCTTCACCCTGGACTCTGCCGGCGGGTGCCGGTAGGCGAACTCGACCAGCCAGGTTGGCGCCGGGGCTACCGGTTTCCCGTTGTGCGTGTAGGTCCCGGCGTCGATCTCCGCGCCGGCCCCCAGGATGTAGTTGTGGTGACTCCGGATGTCGAGCCCTTCTCCCAGACCGCCGGCTGCCACGGAGCAGCCCACTGGAGCCGTGTAAACGAGGTGGCGCCCGCCCGATGGTGTGGCTTGGGTGAAGGTCACCGGGAAATCGTACCCTTCGATGACCTGGAGTGATTCCAGGGTGGCGTCTCCGCCGTGCTTCGGGTCCACGTCCACCACGATGAGGTATTGCTCCTGGTACTTGGTGGTAGAGATCGCGGGATTGTGGTCGGCAGCCGAATCCATGTCCGCGTCATAATTCCACATCTCACGAAGTATCTTCTCGTCGGTGGTCGCCCGCTCCCAGAACTTCTTGAACAGGGGCGGGCTCTTCTTCCCCGCGGCCACCGGGAAGACGGAGAACCCCAGTCGGGCTAGCTCCAGCGCGCAATCCAGGAAGGTTTTCACTTGCGGTACCTCCCCGCCGTGAAGATGCTGGCGGAGTAGGGCAGAGTAGAGGCCCATTCGGGCCTCCGGGTGAAGAGGGCCATTACCTCCGTCTCGCGCGCCCTGCTCGCCTCCGGGTCAAGGATCGGGACTTCAGGAACCCCCTCGTCATGCGCGTGAGTCACTACCGGATAACCCTCTTCTTCCAGGTTCAACATCCCGTGAGCCAGGAGCATCATTGCATCGTGCTGAGTAATGTTCTCCAGACCATGACCACCATAGTAATGATTCCGGAACCAGCGCCGATCCTTGCTCTTCATGTAGGTGACCGCAGGGTGACCGAACTTCCCGCGCTCGACCTTCGGGTAGGGATAGGAGAGCACTTCCCCGGAAGGGGTCTTGCACCGCAAGAACTTGCCCCGGAACAGGAAGGTGACGCGCCGCGCCTCGTCCGGCCCCAGTGAGTACGGGTGGCCAGGGTTCTTCACGGCCTCGATCGCTCGCTCGTTCACCTGCGCCCAGTACTCGACGTATTCAGGATGAGCTTCCCGCCAGATATCCCGCCACCGAAGAGCCTCGGTATCACCCGGGTAGGGCAGCCCTTGTTGAATGCACATTTTCGAAACCGCTCCCTTACCCCCCTGATAACCGGACGACAGCTCGCTGACCTTCCCCTTCTGGCGCTGCACCTTGGTGACCGGATCATCAGGCCCCAGCCCCAGGATCCGCCGGGCAGCCACCTTGTACACATCCCCGCCCGCCGCCATGAAGGCAACCTTCTTGTCATCTCCCACCAGCCAGGCGGAGACCAGCGCCTCGATGGACACCAGATCCGGCCCCAGCAGAACGTGGCCGGGCGTCGGCACGATGAGCCCCCGGAGGCAATCAGAAAACACCGACATCGGCCGGCCCCATAGGGTCCGGATCGCGTCCAGGGTCTCCAGGTCATCCCCTTCCTTCTGCCGCGAAATCCAATCCAGAATCGTCTCGATCAGATCGGCCGGCAGCTCTGGCCGGGGCATGTTCTGGGATTGGATGGCCCGCCCCGACCAGCGAAACGTACTCACCGCACCGCCCATCTGGAAGCAGCCCCGGGCTCGCCCGTCCTCCTGAACCCGCTGAAGCATTGCCTCTAGCTTGGCTACTGATGACTTGGCGGCCTCTTGACGGATCAGGAGCGCCTTCCGAACCTCCGCCGGCAAGTCAGGGAGGGCCAGCAGGTCAGCCAGATCGTGCTTGTCCAGAGAGGGGACCTTGATCCCGAACGTCTTGACCCATTCCCCGATCTTCCCCACCTGGGAGAAGGTGGTACCGCAGAGCGGGCGCAGCTCGTTGTTGAGCCGGTCCTGCTCGATCTTCGCCAGCCGCTTCAGGATGGTCACCGCCGGCACGTCAATCCGCATTCCGCGGTCATTGATTCGCTGGTCCATGATGTAGACCTTGCGACGGAACGCAGAGAGCGCCTTGACTTCCTTTGCGATCATGCGCTCAACTCTTACGTCCCCCAAACAATAGGCGTAAGTGTTGGCAAACCGCTGGGGGTGCGACTCGGGGGTGGCCCAGAGCGGCTCCCCCATGCAGGGGTCCACCCCAATCGGTTTACAGATGTAAACCATGTCCTTCCGCTTTTCCATATCCTTCCGCTCCGGGAGCTGGAGAGCGGCGGCGGCATTCTCCAAGCTCATCGGCAAGGCCATGTTGGCGCAGAGGATTTGAGTGCAAACCATCTGCTCGATGGCTAGCTGAGGAAACCCGTATCGCGGCATCACGTGACGGAACAGCAGGCGCTCGAAGATCGCGTTGTGCGCCCAGACTTCGCCGCCCGCCTTGACGTGATGGACGAACTCCGGGAGCGGCGGTCCATACACCATACGCATCCCAAGCGCGGGCTTGTGGAGTTCCGGGAGCCACAGAAACGGCTCCTCATCGTTCTTCGCCAGCGCAAGGCAGAGAACATCAGTGGAGGGGTGGGCCATGTAATGGTACTGGCCGCGCTTCTTCAGGTCACATGCGCTACGGGTCTCTGCGTCGATGTACCAGATATCCATAGGGAGTGAAAGACCCGGGCGGGAGGCCCGGGTCCAGGTCGTTTACACGGTGTAGGCTCTCAGGTCAGAAGTTCTCGTCTTCGTCCTCGCTGCTACCGAATTCATCGGCGTTCGTCGCGCCTTCATCGGCGCCGCCGGCCAGCTCCTCGACCGGCCTGAAATAGTCCTCGGCGCGGACCCGGCCGGCGATGTTCTCGCCTTCCGCGATCTTCTGGAGGCATTCCAGGGAGAACTTCACCCCGCGGTTGCCCTCCTGGTCATAGCCGTAAGCGGAGAACACGCCGATGCAGATGCAGCCCGGATAGAGCACCTGCGCCGATGTAATCGGGCGCATCCGCTGGTCCCGGCAATCCGGCGCCTGACGGGTGCCCGCGTTCACGTTGATGAAGGTGCCGCCAGCCATGTACCCGGGGACCGGAATGGCTTCCCCGTCGTCCTTCTCCTCCCACTTTTCCTCGCACTTGAAGAAGGTGGTCTTGAGGCCCTTCGGCTTGGTCTTGAAGAACCCGTCCCGCGCCTCCGCGGCGAGCTTCTTCATCTCGGTCAGGTCGCCCCAGGCGAATCCCTTGGGGGCGCCGGCCGGGATCGGGTAATCCTTGGGAGGGAAGATGGCCACGCAATTATACTGCGGCTCGCGTGGCTGCTGCCCGGGCCGCGGCTGGCGGACCTGCGGCTCGATCAGGTGAGGGTGACTGAGGACGAAGGGCGGGGACTGGATCTTGCGGCTCTTGAACTTTGCCATGATGAATGGTCTCCTGGTTTTACGGTTTTTGGGAAGGTACGGTTTGAACGGTTTGAGGTCAAAAGGTCTCGGAGTCTTCGTCTTCTTCGGTTTCCTCCTCTCCCCCGTCCTCCTCGATGGCCTTGAAGTAATCCTCGGCGCGGGCCTTGTAGGGTGCCCGCTCATCCGATTCGTCCACGAGTTGGGGGGAGCCCCCCGCCCAGTGCCAGAGCTTGTCGAACGCCTTCTGTTGTGCTGGGGGCAGGGCTTCCCGAATCTGATTCACGGTCTTGAGCTTCGGCTGGGAGTAGATGGCCGCCTCGGGGAGCCCCAGCCCGCCCAGCTCCGCCTCGGTGGTCAGCTCGTCCGCGATGTTCTTGGGATCGTTGTAGACCCGGCTGCGCTTGCCAGCCACGAGTTTGCTCCCGGGGACCTTGCCGCCCTTGAGGGCGTGGTTCCGGGCCATTACCAAGAGCGCCTTGGCCCACGGCAAGAACTTGCGGGCGAACGCCACCGCGCGCTCCATCTTCGCCGCGGGGTAGTCTACCGGCACCGGGAGCAGCATTTCAACTCCCGTGCGCTTTGCCTCGACGGAGAAGGCCGGACAGATCGGCTTGGCGTCACAGAAATGACAGTGCTCACCGGCGTTCAAGGTGAGACGGCTGGCCCCCTCTTCCTGGTCCTCGCCGCTCTGGTAGGCTTCGTTGAGCACCGCCTTCTCCGCCTCGACCTTCTGGATGGCGTCCCGGACCTCCTCTTCGAATAATTCGAGATCCATCGAATCGAGGGACCACTTCTTCGGTTCCCGGGAGAGCCGAACCTGATGGATGTACAGGTCGATGCGCTCGGGCTTCAACTTGTACTGGGCACAAGCCGCGACGGCGTAGCCCATGAGCTGGGGATTCCTTTCCGCATCCACCGGCCACTTCCCCGTCTTCAGATCATGAACCTGAAGAATCTTTGCTGTGTGGTCGTAGATCAGGGCGTCAACTGTGCCGCGGCAATCCGGGTGAATGTTGGGCGCCGCCACCCGTGCCTCGACCAGATAGAGGATCTTGGAGTAAACGCCGGTCTTGGGTAAGCAGCCCCACACCGTGTAAACGTAGGGCCGCACCAGGTTCTCGATCGAGGGATCGGTCCCCTGGGGGGCGCTGCCGTGGAGCAACCAAAAAGCGGCCACCATATGACACAGGGTTCCGTGGTCGGCCGCGGTGCTGGACGGCTGGCGGGGGACGGTGGCGATGAGCGCGACACTCCCCGGGCAAGCCATCCACCGTTCCGCGCCGGAGAATCCGATCGGGGAGTGACCCTCGTCGGACTCATCGAGCGAACCTTCCATCGGGCGCATCGGTGGGCTGCTCATCGGCGATTCCCCACGAAGACGGCGGCGAGGATGCCGCAGAAGATGCCCGCGATGGCGGACAGAATGACGGTGGCGAGAAGGGCGAGGAAGTTCTTCACTTCTTCTCCTTCTTGGGCGGGTGGATCCGCCTCGGGATCTTCTTCGCCGTCACGCGTTCCTTCGCGTCGAAGTGATCCTGAGCGATCTTCCCTTCAGCCACCAATTGCTTGAACTTCTCACGCTGAGCTTCACTGAGGAAGCCCTTCACCGGCTGCTGCTCTTCCTTCTTCGCCATGTCCAGAATATCCTCCATGTAGCTGCCAAGGACCTTCAGGTAGCCACCAATGACATCTAGGGCGAGCCGAACACTGCCGACGATCGCCGCTAGCTCCGCCGCCTCCCGCTTCTTCATCCTAGTTCACCGGACCCGATTCCTGGTCCTCTGCCGCTCGCACTGCCGAATACACTCCACCAGGAGGCAGAACCCCGGCCAGCATGTGCAGGATATCCGCGCTGAATTTTGGAATCCCGCGGAAAACCCACACGCCCCGCCAATAGATCCAGCCCCGCGACAGCATCCACGGTTCCAGCAGGTCCATTGTCACTCTCCAGGTCGTGTAAACGGTGTGGGGCGCGTTCCCGTCCATTCCAGTAGCCGGTCCCGCGCCCCTCCCCGAGAACTACTGCTAGAAGTCCTCCCCGGCCTCCGGCATCGCCGCTTCCGCGTCCTTCTTGACGGCGCCGAGCTGGTCTTCCTTCAGGTCGGTGCTCTGCGTCACCCCGTACTTCTTCAGCAGCGTCTTGACCGCCTTGAGGCCGAGCTTCTTGTCGGGACCCTCCTTGGCGTCGATGGCGTCGCGCAGGTCGGTGAGGGCCTTCTTCACTTCCTCCAGCGTGGACGCGGGACCAGCCGGCGCGGCCTTCTCTTCCTTCTCCTTGGGAGCCGCTTCCTTCTTCGCGGCCTTCTCCTTGGCCGGGGCGCCCCCCACCATCGCCTGGAGCTTGGCGGTCTGTTCCTGCATGAGTGTGAGCAGCTCCGCCGGAGTGTCCGCTTCACCATGAAAACCCCAAAGCTTCTGACCCATGATTCCATTTCCTTTCCGTATGAAGGCAGCCCGTTGCGGGCTCACCTCGATCGTGCCTTGCCTGTTCAGGCCGAAGGCGAAGTCCATGTGCAGATTGAAAATGTTCACTTGCCATCCCCCCGGGGCCGCCCGACGAGAAATCGCGCCACCATGACCGCCCGCGGGTCCACCCGAAGCATCTTGCAGAGGATCCGAAAATGCACGTCTCCGATGGGACGATTCCCGTTCAAGTAGGCCGATAAGACGGGCACTGTGATCCCTTCCCCTCCGGGCTGCTGGCGGCAGAAGACCGCCAGATTCCAGAGGGAATACCCCCGTTTCTTCCGGAGGGCAGCCAGGACAACCCGTCTCACGCCGTCCTCCCGTCGAGGGCGGACAACAACTTCTCTAACCGGCGCAGCTCCGTGTCATTGTCCCGGAGCGCCACCATCGCCCCTTGCAACTTGGAATCCAGCTCTGCCGCCTTCGCTTCGGCGGCCTTCAGATCAGCGGTCAAGCTGTCCACCCGGTTGAGCTGCTCCACGATATACCGGGCGTTCTGCTCCAGGTAGCAAGTCGCGATCCTGCTGTCATAAGTGTCGCTGATCCGGAAGTGCTCGCCCTTCACGGCCTGGACAAGTTCGTACTTGAATGGTCCGTTCATTCGCTCCGTCCTCCTGACCTGACCAGCATAACCGACCACTTACCAGAACGTCAAGAAGATTTTGGTAATTATTTTCGAAGGGTGGGAACTCGGACCCAGAGCCTACTATCAGCCCCACTGTTCTGCCATTGCCGCAGCGATGCCCGGATATGTCCGGCTCCGTAGCTTCCAGCGATCCGGCCCCGGGGCAGCGCGATGGACCCTGTCTTCCCTGCCGGATACAATCATCGTAGGCCGCAACAAAGGTAACCCGGCCAGCCACAAACACGTGGCTTTGACTTCGCCATGACCGAACATCCACGGTTGAATGATTTGATTCGGTTTTCTCCATACAGAAGACAACTTTCCGACTGGATTCTCGATTGCTATTCTCGGGATGCCGCATGCAATGAGTGCCCCTACGAAATCTATAGCGGCTTGTTGCTCCATCATTCGACCAGCCCACCATCGGGCGCCACTGACTGCGAGATAGGTACAAGGTGGATGTGCGATCAGTATATCCCACGAGAGAGAGAGCACTTCCCGGACATCACACTGGAAATGCTCCCCTTCATCCTCTGCTGGTAGCAGATCGCATGAATACGCTATATGCCCGCGCTCACGGAAAGCGCGTCGGACTACGCCGCTAAATTCGCACGCGACGAGTACCCGAAGCCGCCTCCGCGCTGTAATGAGGAACGTCATTTTATCGGGTCAAACTCGTGGCTCAAGAAAAGATTCTCGCGCATCGCCTTAGCTATCTCGATGCTCTTCCTGAAGACGATCTCGTTGAATCTTTTATCCTGGGGGTCATCCAGGGTGAAGAGTCGGGCCCTCACTTCGCGCACGGCCCCAATCCGATGGGGTCTGGTGATCGCCTGGGAGTTCTCAGAGGGTACGAAAGACTGCTCAATCAATCCCACCTCATGGCATTTACCCTTTGCTGTGAGATTAACTGCCGGGCCGCACGCTTTGATCTGCCCGATGAAGACGCGGCACTCAGGATCATGTGTGAACTTCTCGATCGCGTTTACACGCCCTTTGTCGGTGGTGCCGCCATACACCTTGGCGACCCCGAAGTCCTTCAAGCCCTCCGCGAGCCCCTCAATAACGATGGTATGCCACGGCGCAAGGAAGATCTTCGGATACAGGCCCAGCGTCAGCTCCTCCCGGATCAGTTCGACGACGCCGGCAATCCGCTGGGCGCCCTGGAGCAACCGCAGCTCACTGATAGAGCCCGCCTGCGCCGCAAGCATATCCACCCCCTCACTGAAGGTCAATCGCTCCGTCTCGATCCCGTCAAGGATCCCACCGAGAGCCGCCCGCTGGTCCTCGATCCGCTCCACCAACTCCCGCATTCGCCCGGTCAATTCCCAGGCAGGGAAGATAGCTTCGAGCTGCACCTCTCCCTTCTTCAGTTCCACATGCTCGAAGACGATAGGCGGGAGTTCTGGCATCACATCTTTCTTTAGCCGCCTCAACATGATTCCAGAGTTGTCGAGGAGTGCATGGAGGTCCGGCAGACTCCGCGGATTGACGCCGGTGATCTTGATTTCCCCCCGCGTCTGATCGTAGTACGTGGAGCAGAACTTTTGCACGAAGGTCCGGAGATCATGAGGGTAAATCCCGGCGAGCTTGAGCAGAGGATACAGCTCCCCCACATGATTAGCGATAGGGGTACCAGTGAGGGCCCACATCCGTTTGACTCGCGCCACAATGCCCTCGGTCGGGTGAAGGATGGCGCGGGTCCGTTTCGCCTTGGTCCCACGAAGCTCATGGAATTCATCAATCACGAGACAATCCCACGGGCCCCAAATGCAGAGATCGGGAGCGCGCACCCGGGCGAATTCATACGTACAAATCACATGGCCATCGTCGGGAAGCTCATCCCGAAGGCCGTGCATGACCTTGATCGGAGGATGCTCGGGATCGAACCGGTCGAACTCCCGGAGCCATTGATGCTTCGGTGTTTTGGGACACAGTAGAAGCATTCGTTTGAGCCCCAACCGGCGGGCCGCCTCGACTACCTGGCATGACTTACCCAAACCCATATCATCCGCGAGCAGCCGGATACGCCCTTTCATGAGGAACTGGACGCCTTCCGGCTGCCACGGTTTGAGGGGAGGGGACATCTTAGGTCAGCTCATCCATCCCGGATGCTTGCACGTAGTCACTCAACTCGCCCTGGCATTTGAACGGCTCCTTTTCGCTACAGCCGCATGAAATGACGTAGGCCACCCGGAAACCGTAAAACGTCTTGGCGTAGCGCGGATTCTTGCTGCCCTCTGACTTCTGGTCCCGTTCCGGATCCTCTTCTTCGATCTCCAGGGAATGCCCCTCTCCGATATGGTCCCCACATTCCTCCGCCTTGTCCTGCTCCAGATCGAAAGTCGCTTCTTTCAGCTCCGTGCCGCACTCCGCGCAGCTATTCACGATGCGGATCTCCGCCGAGACATTCGCATCCTCGTCAACGGACAGGTCAACCTCCGGGTCCATTTCTTCGAACGCAACGAACTTATTACAATCAGGGCAACGCATGATTTTTGTCTCCTTGGTTGGTTCGTAGCAAAAGGTTACTTCTACTTCCCCGGCCGCTTGGCAATCGCCACTTGCCCCGTCGACTTCGGGGAGAGGCTCAGCTCCACGGTCAACCGATACTGGGCCAGACACCCCGCATCGTCGAGGGCTTGAAGGACGGCATCGGAGATCGCGTCCGCAATGGCATCCTCCGAGAATCCCTCCCGCTTCAGGACACGCCGGAGAGACCCGGGCCGGACCCGGAACATGATTTCCATAGAGTGAGTTATCCGCTGGCGGACACCGTTCCGGGCGATATCGCTGCTAACCGAGGAAGAGCCGTCCGCATCCCGGATCGGCTGGAGGGCCAGAAGAATTGGGCAATCGGGCTCGTGCAACTTGCCCGCTGGACACGCGCAAAGTGCGCCCGTGCTCCGTTCTCTATCGTCCATCCGGTCCATCCCCTTCCTGCTGATCGAGGACACGCGCCGCCTGCGCCCGTGCCCAGTCTTCCCATCGCTGTTGTACCCGTTCCTGGTGCTGCAACTCCGCGATGAGCTGCGCTGTCCGAGAGCTATTCCGCCCATCCGATACCGGCCGCCGCCACGCGAATTCCACGCTGAGAAGCTCCTCCCACCTCACTCTCCCAGCCCCCTTCCCGTCACGATCCGCCGGGCATGAGCCGCCAAGAAAAGAGCATCCGCCCGGCCGTGCAGTGGCCCGCCCCGCGGGCCAAACAACGTGGCCCGGGGGAAGAACCTGGCAGCCCGTTTACACACCTCGCGGTCATCCGCCCCGATCAGCCCGGCCTGCGCCTTCCACACCGGCGCCGCGACCTCGAAAGTTGCGATTCCAAGGCCAGTAAGAACGCCCAAGACCTCCCCTTGCCCCTGCCCGAACCGGAACATGGAGGAAGTCCCCTCCTTCCGATCCGCCTTCCCCATAGCACCCACCTTCTCAACAACGAAGACCAGTTGCTCTCCGTTGAAACACGCCTCCTGTACCTCGACCAGAATGGATCGCAGCTTCCCCCGGTCAATCCGTCGATGCTTCCCCGCCCCGACCACCGGCATATCCCATATCTCACGGTGGGGATCTTCGAAGAGGACAGCAATAGCGCCGGTGAACCCGGGATCAATGCCGCCGTAGAAGGCGCTCACCTTGGTTTCGCTTCCATGTTTTCTTCGGCCATCCGATCCTTTTCAGCCTCTTCCCGCAGGATCCGCACCAGCAGCGCATAAGCGGCCAGGTCCATGAGGGTGTCGTTCAGTGCCTCTTCCAGCACGGCCGGCGCCTCCCCGTGGACCTCCTTGGCCGCCAAGCTCTGGACACGCGCCCACTTGTCACTCACCCGGACGAGGCATCCCCTCCACGCCTCCGCCCCGAAGGACTCGCACATGCGGAAATTGCTGAGCGAGTCGGACACCTGGGAGTAGTCGGAGTTCTTGCGGACGTGCATGGCGGCCATCTCCGCCAGCAACTCATGGAATCGAGGATGACCGCGGCGCTCTACGGGGATGACTGGCGCAACCCAAGTTGGGCGAGCCATCTCGTGCCGCCGCTGGGCCTCCCCTGCCGGTAAGTGGCAAGGACAGCCGCAGGACTCCCCCAGAGAGCCGCACTCCGCCCGCAGGTTCCCGGGCTTTTCGCAACACCGGTGGGGCTGCTGCTTCACTGGGCACCCCCGAAGACCTGGCAAATCAGGGAAATCAGGGCCAGTAGCAGCAGAACCACCAGACTGGTGACCGCAATTCTATTCTGCTGCGAGTGGCATCGCTGGAGCCAACACGGGTGGCAATACCCGGTGGCGCTCATCTCCAGGGGAGCCCCGCACCGTTTACACGTTCTCATGCGTCTCCTTTCCTTCCAGACGCTCGATCTTCTGCCGCTGCTCCTCGACAGTCGCCAGCAGGAAATCGAGATCGGGCCCGATGGCTCGCTTGTAGGCTGCCGCGAAGGTCCCGGTAGACCCCCGCGCGTTCTCCCGGGCTATCCGAATCTGCCCCAGTCGGATCTGATCTGCCTTGCTCATGCTCCCTCCAAGGATCAGACACCCGGAGACGGTCTCCGGGTGTCCCGGTTACTTCCCCTTCGCCCGTTGCGCGGCGAGCTTACGCGCATAACAGGGACCATACCTCGCCAGCCGGTCACAGATCTGTCCGGGATCCGCTCCGCAGTCCGGACAGGGCACGGACAAAGGATCTGCGGACACCCGTCGCCCGGGACTGGACACCCGGTCAGGGGCCGGTGACTTCCTGCGCGTCACACCTCCACCTGAAGCTCAGTGGTATCCGCCTCCGGCTCGCCGGTGATCGGATCCGCTTCCTCCGGGATGGGGGCCGGCTTGGGTCCGGTCTTCTTCGGAGCGGCCGGCTTCTTCGCCTTGGGAGCGGCGACCTTCTTCGGCTTCGCTTCCTTGGCTTCCTTCTTCGGGGCCGCCGGCTTCTTCGCCTTGACCTTCTTCGGCGGAAGGGGCTCTCCCGTGATCGGGTCTACCCGCTTCCTCATGCCGCCGTCGATCGGGTTGGGGCGCTTCCGGGTGACGATCTTCGCCTTGTTCTTCAGCTTCGGAATCGGCCTTTCCGCGGCCCCATCCCGGTAATCCCGCTCGACGTGAACGGCTCTCTGAAATGACGAGAGATTGATGTGTTTCCCCACCACATCCAGTGTCGCCTGAGAGAACTTCATCCCGCGGTCTGCCAGGATGGCGGCGCACGTCTCCGCGAACACGCGCCCCCAGGCGATCGTGTTGTGATGGTGCTCCGTCTTGGGATCATACTTCCCCAATTTCCCCTCGAAGAATACGCTCTGCTTGATGTCCTTCAGAGCTTGGCTGATGGACAACTGTTCACCGTTGATCGGATCTTTCTTTGCCATGGTTTAAACGCTCCCTTCCGGCATGTATGAATGCCGGTTCATTTATCCTGTTTGGGGACTGGGCTCCAGTCCTTATCGGTCAGGCGGACATGGTAGGCCCATGCTATCTTCTGGAGGATGCCGATGTACTTGGAAGGGATCAGGCCGCTCTGGTGGGGGCCGGTCCACCGGTAGATAGCACTGGTGGAGATCGGCCACCCCGCATCCCGGAGGAGGGCCGCGAGTCTCACAGCCCCGCCAAACCGGGCCACGATACGCTGGGCCTGAGTCACCGCCCGGTCAATTGCCCCGGGCGACACCCCGTCGAAATATATCGGTTTGCGACTCATTGGACACCCCCTCTCATGAAAGCAGAATACTACCGATAATGTAGATGGACACCCGAGGACTTGTCAAGAGGGAATTATTTCAGACGCGCCGCCCGAGGGAAGGCGGCGCGAACCTCATCCGCCATTTCCTTTAGCGCCGTCGCCTCCGCCGCCCGCGCCGTCGCCTCCGCCGCCCGCGCCGCCGCCCACATCGCCGCCTCCGCCCGCGCCGTCGCCGCCTCCGCCCGCGCCGTCGCCTCCGCCGCCCGCGCCGTCGCATCCGCCTCCGCCGTCGCATCCGCCTCCGCCGTCGCATCCGCCACCCGCGCCGCCGCCTCCGCCGCCCGCGCCGCCCGCGCCGCCTCCGCCGCCGCCCGCGCCGCCCGCGCCGTCGCATCCGCCGCCGCCCGCGCCGTCGCATCCGCCGCCCGCGCCGCCCACGCCGCCGCCCGCGCCGTCGCATCCGCCGCCCCCCGCGCCGTCGCATCCGCCGCCCCCCGCGCCGCCGCCTCCGCCGCCCCCCGCGCCGTCGCCTCCGCCGCCCACGCCGTCGCCTCCGCCTCCGCCGCCCGCGCCGTCGCCCGTTTGGCAAAGCCGCGGGCAAGCTTCACATACTTCTTCCCGTCCCGTGCGGCAGTACGGGTCCGGCCTAGCAACCACAGCATCCACCGAGGATCGGGGCACGCATCCCAGGCTTTCTGTAGAGTGGGATGCGCCTCACAGAACTCTAGAGCCGGTTCGCACGCTTTCATACTCCGCAATTTGTCAATGTATTTCATTCGTCGCATCCTTTCTTGCCACATGATTTCTGCTGGTGGCATTCCGTACACGTATGATCGAACGCGAACCGAACCGCCCGAGCCTTACGAGAGAAGGATCGGACCCACCGATAATCGCCACAATATGCACCAGACGGGTCGATAACCGCGTAGCCGGACCCGTCACCTGCAAAGAAGTAGTTTAAACGCTCCTGAAACATGAACCGGGGGAGACCGCGGATCGGTCCCCTCTAGGGGTATCGGGACTATTTCAGACGCGGCGCCCGGGGGAATGCCGCGCGAACCTCATCCGCCATTTCCTTTAGCGCCGTCTCCGCCGTCTCCGCCGTCTCCGCCGTCTCCGCCGTCTCCGCCGCCCGCGCCGCCGCCCGCGCCGGCCGCGCCGCCCACGCCGCCTCCGCCGCCGCCCGCGCCGCCGCCCACGCCACCGCCGCCCGCTTTGCGAATCTGGCGGCAAGCTCCGCATACTTCTTCCCGTCCCGCATGGTAGTACGGGTCCGGCCTAGCAGCCACAACATCCACCGGGGATCAGGACACGCATCCCACGCTCTCTGTAGGGTGGAGTGTGCCGCGCAAAAGGTCAGGGCCGGCTCACACGCTTCCGTATTTCGCAATTTGTCAATGTATTTCATAATGTGGAATCCTCCAGATCGTGTAAACATGATCGTGATATGAGAACTATTTGTCGGGTTTCGGTCCGGCCGGTTCGGATACTGTTATTGCTTTTCATGTTTCACCGCCCCGAAAGAGGTAATCGCCCTGATCGTTTCCCGGATCAGCTCTGCGGCGACGATCAGATAGTCCGCCACCGTCATCTCGAATGCCAGGCGGGACGTGCCCCAGAATCCCGCCCGAGTGGGCGGGAGGGGACCTTTGTGCAGCTTCCAGGTTCGGCCGGACACCTGAAGGTGGACGAGGACGGGATTGTTCTCGTCGGGGCGCGGCCACACATCCTCAGTCGGGGAGAGTTCCCGGAGGGCCCGGTGCGCGTGGTGGACTTCCTGTGCCAGCGGGACCAGCGCCGGTATCCCATAGTCCGCCATTGCTCCCCGCCCGTAGACGGTTGCCTCGATGAGCCGGTCTGCTTCTTCGCTTTTCATAGAGTAAGAACCTCCAAGGTAGTTTAAACATGATGGGGGGTAGGCTCCCCCGAATGAGCTACAGGTTCGCGGGATTTGAGTAGTCCGTCTCCGTTCCGCAGCGCGACCGCCGCCACCCGTGCCGTAGCAGAATCGCGCGCTCAATAACCTTCGCCGGCCCTCCGAAGTGAACGACCGCTTCTCCGCCGCCCCACCGATGGGCGCCCCATCGGTCCCCGTTAGGGTCGAGGTAGTCCCGGATAGCGCAAGCGGCTTCTCCGGTGGAGAGGATAGCCACCTGCTTCATAGCTTGGATAAGACGGGGAAAGCGGCGCGTAATTTCGATTGAGTGGTGAGGGCGGTAGTTCATCGGACTCCTCCGGGATATGGTTCGTGCGGTTTCGGTACTATCACAGTATGCTACCTGGTATCGGTCATGTCAAGACTATTTTTCAGAAATTTTCGTCTCCGTCGATTTCCACTCCATCCCGCTCGTCAATTACATCCGATCGGAGGAGCTTGGCCGCTTGATCCTTCGACACTTGCCACCGATCAAGGTACTGCGCCCGGTTCTCGCGGGACAGCCACAGAGTAGCGGTGCTACCATCCAAGCAGAGGTATGCGCCGGGGAAGCTCACCTTGCGACGGATGATCCCCCGCACCAGCTCGAGCGGGTCGACCGGGCGGGGACCGCGCTTGACTGCCGGAGGGATGTTCCCGGCATTCGCAATCTGACCAGCGTTGATCGGTTCCCGGAACATCTGGTCAAGAGCTTGCCGGGCAAGCGCCGCCTCCGGTACACCAGTCAGGTAGGACAGAATCCGCAATTTGTCGGCTTGCGCGGGGAGTAGCTGGAAAGATTTCGTGACCCAGGAACGCGGCATAGCGTTTACCTCCGTTTAAGGATACCGGATCTAATCCGGATCTAATCCGGATCTAATCCGGGGGCATACCAGATACAATCTAGCAGAAATCCGGAAGTGCTACAAGGGTTATAGAGTGCCCGGCGAGCGGATTTTCGTGTCGGCCGGACACTTGAAGAGTGCAGAAGCCGTATGCAGAGCAGAACCACGTGATTTCTCCGGTTCGTCTGGTTTCCGGGATTCCGGGATGGGATGGGGGGTCCCCTTATCTTACCTACTACTACTACTACTACTACTACTACTACTTAAGAAAAGAACCTGGAATACCCGGAAGAAAGGCTCCGGTGGCTAATCCTGACCCGCCTTGATCCCGGAAACCATCCTGGAAACCCCCGGAAACTGGTAGGTGAGTGGTGCTTTCGCGGGCTATCGGGGGCGCGGACCCTGTTTAAACGTATCGGACGCCCGGGAAAGAGAGAACCCGGAGGATCGGACCCCCGGGTCATGAGCGAGGTGGTGCTAGTCGTTTCAGTGATTCTACGGCAGCGGGAGAGGCTGCACCGGACCGCGCAGCCGCCGCGCCTGGCGGTAGCCGTATAGTTTCTGCCTGTACAGCCGCGGCGCTCGGCTGTCGGTGCAATAGGCCAGCGCCAACAGCCGACGGACACCTCGGAGAGATGCCAGCGCCCCTTCTACGGAGTAGTGGCTGCGAGGGCCAGTTCCCCCGCAACCGGCGCAGCGCCCCATCGGGGACGTATGCCCGTAATAGCACGTTCCAACCGGAGTCACGACTTACCTCCTGCCCGCATCGCGGACCGTCAGATTCTACCGCCCCGGCCGGCCGGGTTCGTTGTCCTTCTCTTACATAGTACGCTATCGGTATGTTCGAGTCAAGATGTTTAAACAAATATTTCTCATGATTTGTTGGCGCGTATCTTGCTTTCTGTATATCATGGTATTTCGAGCGCCCTTTCGCGAGGTTCGATTGGGTCGTCCCCGGCAGCGCGGGCCCGCTCGCTGGCTTCGAGGTAGCGGCGCACGAGACGAATGGCACGAGCGCAGGCACGGCGCAATTGCGAGGTTCCTCCTTGGTGCGTGTTCATTGTCGTTCCTCCTTGGTTCGGTTGAAGGGAGCCCGGCCGGGCTCCCTTGTCGGTCGGTCCTACTCTCCGTCTCCGTCTCCGTCTCCGTCTTCCCCTCCGGTCTCCGCAACCATTTCTTCCCCGCAGCAGCAGGTCGGGACTCCGATCCCTAACCACCTGCGAGTGGTCCTTACGGTGTATTCGCACGCGGGGCAGACAACCTTGATCATTCTGGTCGTCTGCTTCTTTGGCTTGTCCGCCGCCTCGCCACGGCGTAGCATCGCGTGAGGATAGGGCCCTATCCCGTCACAAAGGGCCGCTAGGGCAGTCGCGAGCGCCTCGCCCGGGATAGTGGCCGTCATCTTTCCTTCGAGCCCCAGCTTGGTCGCCAGGCCCTTGAAAACCGGCCCGTGTCCGGCTTCCTGCGGGAGCGAAGCGTGTATCAGTTCGTGGAGCAAGACGGCAGCGGCTTCGAGCCCAGTCCCTACAGCGGGTGAGACGAATACCTCGTAATGGCCGTCTTCGCTGGCCGCAGGATACCAGCACTCACCAATCGCTTTCAGGGTATTACCCCGTGAGCCGGCAGGCCAGCCGCATGAGAACCTGATGTTCTGCGGGATGACGGCGCCAGCGGCCTGGAAGATCGGCCGGAGGAGAGCGGCGAGGCGAGCGAGCCACTCTTCTCGCGTGCTGGGTGTGGTAGCAGTACCGATGAGGGAGGAAAGCTTGCGTGACTTGGATGAAGCGGTGATTCGGAAGCCCATTGTGTTCTGTCTCCTTGGCTCGGTCAGATCGTGTAAACGGGTTCGAAGAGCAGAGCGATAGACTTGGTGCCGGCTGCTTCGATTGTCTTCTCTACCTGATCAGAGCATTCGATGCAGCACCGGCCGATGCTACCGGCCCTTACGTCGAAGATGACGTATTCGGCGTGGCTCGTTCCACACCAGTCACAGCGAGCGTTCATTCTGTCACTCTCCTGGTTCGGGCGTTCGGTTTACTCGTCTATTACATAATACGCTATCGGCACTATGGCGTAAAGATGTTTAAACAAATATTTCTCATGGTATGATGGCACGAGAGTTGCAGGGTCCACTATACGTTAATCCGACTCTATCACGCGTCTCTCGACTCGATAAGAAAGAGATGAACGCCCATTCATATCTTCCTCCGATACATGTAAATGAACAGCGATTCATATGTTCAATCGTTGAAGTGTTCAACCGTTCATGCATTCGAATGATCATATGAACGAATGATGAAATGATGTCGTGTGAGCCCGAAGCATTCGACATTTCGATACATGTGGAAGTGCCGACGGGTGGGGTCCCCGGGTCACCCCCCTGGCGGGGGCGCGGGGATTGCTATGTGCTTAGCAGCATCAGCATGGAGGTGTATTTTGGCGGGATCATGCGTTCCGACATTTCTACGGCTCGAATCCCCCGCATGATCTCAATAATCCGACCTTTTCAAACCCCGATTTTCCTATTCCCAGCGCCCCCACTTTCGAATAACCCATGATTTAGCCCTCTCAACCCGTGTAAACGCCATCCCACTTGACGGACTCGGCCGGTAGTGTTTACACTGGGGGAAGAGGCCCAATCCTATGCCCCGACGAAGACGCCGCCAGGGAGACCCGTACAAGCCGGTCGGCCGACCCCGTAAGGATGGCCAAATCCCGCTCCAGACCAATCCTCGCGAGGTTCCGGAAGAGGGAATCTCCCTCACCGTGAAGCAGATCCGCCATATGGCCGGGCGGGGCGTCCCCCTGGAGTACATCGCCGTCCTGGCGAAAGTGCCGATCGAGGAGATTCAACCCGGCGGCCGGTACGCGGAGCAGGTCAAGATCGGGAGGGGGATGGCCATCCTTCGGATGGGGGAGGCCATATACAACCGGGGCATCGAGGGGAAGACCATCGACGGCCTGGAATGGATGCGGCACAACGCCAAGTGGAAGGGCGCTCATGGGAAGGGCGGCGCCGACGACGAGAAGGAAGTGGGCGGGATCGAGCTAGAAGTGGTCCCGACGAAGGCGCCGAAGGTCCCGTCTGATCCATCCACCAAGACCAAGCCCCCCAAGGGCAAGAGGAAGACCGCCAATGGGGATCCAGACCCGGAAGAAACTGAAGTTGAAGATTCTGGACTGGGCGATCCCTCTCCTGCGCCCAGCCCGATACAAGGGCATCCTCGGTGGCCGGGGAGGCGGCAAGAGCCATCAGGTGGTGGAACTCCAGCTGGTGGCGCAGGTTCGGAATCAGAATAGGAATCTAGTCTGTATCCGTGAAGTCCAGCGGTCCCTGAAGGATTCGGTCAAGAAACTTTTCGAGGACAAGATCAAGAAGATGGGTCTGGAACCATACTTCGACATCAAAGGCACCGAAATCCGCTCCCGGAAGGGATCGGGAGTGATTCTATTCCAGGGCATGTCCGACTCGACGGCAGAATCCATCAAGTCTCTGGAGGGGATGGATTGCGCGTGGGTGGAAGAGGCACAGGTGCTCTCCAAGCGGTCGATGGAACTCCTCCGTCCCACCATCCGCCGGCCGGACAGTGAGATCTGGTTCACGTGGAACCCTCAGTCCGAAGAGGATCCGGTGGACAAGCTCCTCTGCGGCCCGAAGCGGTCCCCCAATTCCATCGTCATCAAAGTCAACATCGGTCAGAATCCCCACGCCTCCGCCGCTCTCCGTGCTGAAGCCGAATGGGACCGGATCAATGACCCGATCAAGTTCGCTCATGTGTGGGGTGGTGACTACGAGAAGCACGCGGAAGCACGAATATTTCGCCACTGGCGGGTGGAGGAGTTCGAAACCCCGAAGGACGCGATTTTCCGGTTCGGGGCGGACTGGGGCTTCAGCCCCGATCCTACGGTCCTGGTCCGGTGCTTCATCGAGGGCCGGCGGCTTTTCGTGGACTATGAGGCGTGGGCGACCGAATGCGAGATCGAGGACACACCGGATCTCTTCCTGACCATTCCCCAGGCAGAAGTCTACAACATCGTGGCAGGGCCCGACCGGAAAGACCGGATCATGAGTCTGCGGCGCCACGGACTGAAGGTCTTTCCGGCTGTCCGCGGCGCGGGAAGCGTGATGGAGGGAATCGAATTCCTCCGGGGATACGATATCGTCATCCATCCACGCTGCCCGAAGGTCGCCGAAGAGTTCAAGGCGTACAAGCACCCCATCGATCCTTTGACGGGGAAGGTGCTCCCGACCCTACCGGCGGGCCGGAACCACACCATCGAAGCCCTCCGGTATGCGGTGGAGAGCGTTCGGCGGTTCAAGCAAGGGAAGCCACTCAGTGAGGAAGACACCTATGTACCTCCGATCCGTCATTTCTGGGGGGCGGCCTGATCATGTCGAGACCTTCCAAGGAATCCAAGCTCCATGCAATCCATGAACTGGCTATGCAGGAGTACAAGGCCATCCAGTCCGCCCTTCGGGATGAACGGGTCCAGTGCCTCCAAGACCGGCGTTTCGCGTTCGTGGCCGGTGCCCAGTGGGAAGGACCACTCGGCATGCAATTCGCGAACAAGCCGAAATTCGAGGTCAACAAGGTGGCGCTGGCCATCGACCAGATCGAGATTGACTACCGGAACAACGCTATCGCCGCGGAGTTCATCGCGAAGGACGGATCCACCGATGACGGCCTGCCCGACGCCTGCGCGGCTCTCCACCGGGCGGACGAGCAGGATTCGGTGGCAGAGGAAGCTTACAACAATGCCTTCGAGGAAGCGGTGGCCGGCGGCTTCGGTGCATGGCGACTCCGGGCGGAACGCGAGTGCGAGGAAGGCGGAGAATACGAGTACGACGATGAGGACGAGGACGACGATTCCTCCCCATCCGACTCGTCCTCAAGCCGCCAGCGCATCCGGATCGAGCCCATCTTCGATGCCGACTCCTCCGTCTTCTTCGATCTCGACGCCAAGCGGCAGGACAAGTCCGATGCGCGGGTCTGTTTCATCGTCTCCTCGCTGACCCGGGAGGAGTACGCGCGCCGGTATCCCGACGATGATGTGGCCACCTGGGAGAAGCTCATCCACCAGAGGGAGCACGACTGGCTGACGCCGGATGTCATCTACATCGCGGAGTATTTCGTGGTGGAGACCACTCACGAGACCGTTTACACGTACCGGGATGCGGTGGACAACGAGCAGATTTTCGCGGAATCGGAGCTGGACGAAGAGACTCTCCGGACCCTCGAAAATACTGGCTTTCAGCGGGTCCGGACTCGCCGTGCCACCCGCCGCCGGGTCCACAAGTACATCCTCAACGGGAACTCCATCATGGAGGACTGCGGATATATCGCAGGACGAGAGATCCCCGTGGTACCGGTCTACGGGAAGCATCTCTTCGTCGACAATGTGGAACGGTGTCGCGGGCATACCCGGCTGGCGAAGGATAGCCAGCGGGTCAAGAATATGGGCCTCTCCCGGCTAGCGGAGATCAATGCTTACTCGACCATCGAAAAGCCCATCGTTGCCCCGGAGCAGATCAAGGGACATCAGATGTCGTGGGCGCAGGATAACACGGAGCCACTTCCCTTCCTGATGCTGAACCCATTGACCGATGCCTCCGGGCAGATCGTCTCTGCCGGCCCGGTCGGGTACACCAAGTCCCCCAGTGTGCCCCAAGCCCTCGGCGCTCTCCTCCAGGTGGCCGACACCGACATGAAGGAGATCCTTGGCAACTCCGATCAGGCGGAGAAGATGGTCTCTCATGTCGCCGGCAAGACTGCGGAAGCCATCCAGCAGCGGGTGGACCTGAAGTCCTATATCTACATCTCGAACATGGGCAAAGCGATTCGGCGGTCTGCTCAAATCTGGCTGTCCATGGCGCGGACCCTATATACGCAGAGGGGCCGGGATATGAAGGGGATCGGGCCACGCAAGGAAGTGCGAAAGATTGAGCTTCAGAAACCCGTCATGGATAAGAAGAATGGCCGGATCACTCTGGCCAACGATATGAGTCGGGCGGCCTTCGATGTGGTGGTCACCATCGGCCCCTCGTCGATCTCCAAGCGAGAAGCGGCGCTACAGAAGTGTTTCCAGATGATGGCGACCACGCAAGACCCGGAGACGCAGGCCGTTCTGAACAATTTCGCGCTGCTCCAAATGGAGGGCGAGGGGATCGAGGATATCCGGGCCTGGAGCCGGTCGAAGCTGGTCAAGCAGGGCGTCTTGAAGCCGACTCCGGAGGAAGCGCAGGCTCTCGCGGAAGAGGCGAAGAACGCCAAGCCCTCCCCGAACGATCAGTTCTTGCTGGCGGCGGCGGAGGAGGCCCGCGCGAAGGCGCAGAACGTGATGCACGAGGCGGCCAAGACGGTGGCCCAGACCGACAAGGTGAAGGCGGATACGATTGTGGCGCTCGCAGGCGTCGACCTCGACCGCAGGAAAGCGGCGGTCGACGCGGCGAAGAGTGTGCATGAGATGTTGACTACTCCCATGCCGCCCGCGCCAGGAACGCAAGGAGAAGGCCAGTGACCAAGACGGACCCGGCCCGCAAGCCGGAGGATACGGATACGACCACCGACCCGCAGGTGGGGGAAGACGGCGCGGAGACCCCAGAAGAAGCCCCCGAAGCGCAGGCGGAAGGGGATCAGGGGACCGAAGAGGAAACCCAGGAAGCGGAGACCGAAACGGAGACCCCCGACGCCCCGACCGCACCAGCTGACGGCAAGGGCGTTGCGACCAAGGAGGAAGAGGACCAAGGCGAGTTTGAACTCGTTGTGGAGGGCTCGGCGCCATCGCCCGCCCCGAAGGATGCTGCCGCTTGGGCAAGACTCCGGAAGGAAGCTGCTGCCGCGAAAGCGGAAGCTTCAGAACTCAAGAGGAAGCTCGACTCCCAGGGGCAAGTGGCAACCGCGCCCAACCCCGGGGAGAAGCCGACTCTCGAATCATGCGACTACAACCCGGAGGTGTTCGAGGCCAAGCTGGATGCGTGGAAGACAGCGGTTGCCCAGAAGGCGCAAGCCGATCAGGCCGCCACCATCGCCGCGCAGAAGGCACAGGAGACGTGGGCGCAACGCCGCTCGGTGTACAGCCGATCCAAGGAGGAGCTTGCCCGGCAACTCCCGGCCTATGAGGAGCTGGAGACCGTGGTGCGCGGGGCGCTGAATCCTTCACAGCAAGACGTTATCATCCATGTCGCAGAGAACCCTGCGAGGGTGGTGGCGGCGCTGGGCCAGAATCCGAAGCTGGCCCAGGAGTTCGGAGAAACCATGGACCCGATTCTCCTTGCGTCGAAGATCGCAAGGCTGGAGGCCCGCATCAACGTGAAGAAGAAAACCCCCATCCCGCCCCCCGAAAAGAAGGTCGGTGGTTCCGGCCCCACTTCCGGGACGGTGGATTCAACGCTGGATCGTCTGCGAGCGGAAGCCGCGAAGACCGGGGATCTGTCGAAGGTCAACGAGTACAAGCGGAAGAAGCGGCAGGCGGCCTGAAGAAAGGTAGAGCATGGCCACCAACAATTTCTCGAAAGAGGAAATCGTCGCGTTCGAGCAGATCGTGGAGGGCTTCGAAGACGCCCTCATCCTGTCCCGGGCGGTGAAGATTTACAAGACCAGCCAGGTGCAGATGGAGCGGGCCGGGGACACCCTCTGGCGCCCCCAGCCGTACATCATGACCTCGTACTCCGGATCCGACATGACTCCGAACTTCGGCGTCCAGACGCAACTGTCGGTGCCGGCGCGGATCGACACGCAGCGTGCAGTCCCGTGGCTCATGACCGCAACGGAGATGCGGGATGCGCTCCAGGAAGGTCGGCTCGGTGAATCCGCCCGGCAGAAGCTCGCGAGCGACATCAACGTGGCCGTGCTCACCAAGGCCACTCAGCAGGGCACCCTCGTTGTCACCAAGGCCACCGCGGCCTCCGGGTTCGCGGACGTGGCAGCGATCGAGGCGATGATGAACCGGAACGGGATCGACGGTGCCGGCCGGAAGCTCGCCCTGTCCACCACGGATTACAACGGGCTGGCGACCGACCTGGCGAACCGCCAGAACCTCGTCGGGAACATGACGGTGGAAGCCTACAAGCGGGCCTACGTCGGCATGATCGCGTCGTTCGAGACCTACAAGATGGATTACTCGCTGCGCACCGCGGCGGCGGCCGGTTCCGGGATCACGATGGACACCCGGGCCAGCGCATCCAACTACTGGACGCCCAAGGCCACCAGTGTGGCGACCACCGGCGAGCGGTCCAACGTGGACAACCGGTATCAGCAGGTGACGGTCTCCAGCACCACGGGCGTGGTGGCCGGCGATGCGTTCACCATCGCGGGCGTCAACGAGGCGCACCACATCACGAAGGCGAGCACCGGCAGCCTCAAAACGTTCCGGGTCATCTCGGTCGACTCCTCGACCCTCATGACGATCTCCCCGCCGATCATTTCGGCGCAGGGGAACACGAACCCGGAACTCCAGTACCAGAACACCGTGGTCACGACCTCTTCGACTGCGGCGCTGGTGTTCCTGAACACCACGGCGGCCTTCTACAACCCGTTCTGGGTGGAGAGCGCCATCGAGCTGATGCCCGGCCGCCTGGCCATCCCGGAAGGGGCCGGCGCGCAGGTGCTCCGCTCGACCACGGAGAACGGCATCGAGATCGTCATGCAGAAGCAGTATGACATCAACGTCCAGAAGACCAAGTTCCGCCTGGACGTGTTCTTCGGCGTCACGATCCTCCAGCCGGAGATGTGCGGGATTGCGTTGTTCTCTCAGACCTGATCCTGATCTGACCGAATGGGGGCGGGGCAGGGGCCCCGTCCCTCCAGTATCCGAACGTGTAAACAGATTCTCAGGAGGAACAATGCATCCCATTCTCAAGTTCATGACTCTGATTCTGGTCATTTTGCTGACCGTCGCGCCGCTCCAGGCGGCCACCTCGGAGGTCTACCCCCAGGGGAACGTCGAGTTCACTGTGCCGGCCTCCCAGTATCTGAACGTCTTCACGGCGGGCGGGGGTGGCGGTTGCCGGGTGCTGAAGCAGGTCGGCGGGCCCTCGACTTCCAACGTGCCCCGGTTCACGCTGGAGACCAACGGCGCCGTGCAGGGGAATGAAGTCGTCTTCGGGCCCTACACCGTGGCGACCACCATTCGTATCGAGGCACAGGCGGATCCCGTCTTCTACTCGGTGGGGGCGCTGGCGGCGTCCCTCCCGGTGCTCCAGCCGGAACCGCTGCGGGCCCGGACTCAGTTGGCGCCGGCCACCTACAACACGACCGCCACGCTTCTGGCGTCCGATATCATGATCGGGCTCCTGACCGGGGCTCATGCCACCGGTGCCACGGCGGTCCTGACTCTCCCGACCGGTACTCTCATGGATGCGGCTACCGGCATCGGGATCAACCAGGGTTTCGAGTGGACCTACATCAACACCAGCGCAGCGGCGGCGGATACCGCCACGATCACGGCGGGCAGCGGCCATACCATCGTTGGAGTCGCGATCGTACAGTCCGCGCATTCGACCACCGGTGGGATCTACGGGAACGCCGCGCGGTTCCTGTCCGTCAAGACGGCGGCGAACACCTTCGTCACGTACCGGATCCAGTGACCGGGACGGCCCATCGAGGTAATCATCATGGCTGACGAAGATTCGACGATTCTCTACCGGTGCCCCGGACCCCACCAGGGTCCGAACGGGCACACCTATGACTGGACGGCTGCCGCATCGGAGGACGCCGCGGGCGCTCTCATGCGGAGCGGTTGGTACCCCTCTCTCGTGGAGGCCATCGACGCGGCGGATCTCGCGGCGGCCGGCAGCCCGGGCGCCAAGGAGCCGACCAGCACCCCCGAAGAGCGGGCCGCAGCGGCGAAGAAGACCCTGGAGTCGGCGGCGGCTCGCGCGCTGACGGCGAACCAGGCCCTGGCGGACGCCCAGACCGCAGCGGACGCGGCGAACAGCGAGCTGGACGCGGCGAAGGCGGCGGCGGATGGCGCCTTCGCGAGGAGGGCCGAAGCCGTTCGTCTTTCTGCGGAGGCGGAAGCCTCCCTCCATGCGGCAAGCACCAAGGCGCTGGCGGCCAACAAGGCGCTGGCGACCACACAGCTCTGGGCGGCGACCGCGAAGAAGACCTTGGACGATGCAGCCAGCAAGGTCTTGACGGCGGACACGGCGCTCCAAGAAGCCTCGGCGAAGGCCCTGGCGACCGCGGACGCGGCGGCCAAGGCGCTGGCGGCGGCCGGGGGGCCTCCCCCGTCCGATGCCCCGGCGCCGGCCGCGGATGTCGAGGTGGATCCGATCAGCGGGAAGCCCGTGGCCCCCGTCAAGGCGTCGGCTCCCAAGGCCCCGGTCCCCACCAAGGGAAAGAAGTAGCACATGGGATGGCTCAAACAGGATCTCGTCAATCAAGCTTTCGAGAAGATCGGGCTCGCCTCGTACATCTACGAGCTTCAACCCGATCAGATCCAGAGTGCCCTGCGGACACTGGACATGATGGTGGCCGCATGGTCAGCTCAGGGCGTCCGTTTGGGCTATCCCCTTCCGTCCTCCCCGAACACCTCCAACCTGAACACGGATTCCGGCCTCGCTGATTTCGCGGTGGAAGCCGTGGTCGCCAACCTGGCTATCCGTCTCGCGTCCACCGTGGGCAAGACGGCGGGCCCGGATCTGCTCAAAGAGGCGAAGAACTCAGAAAACATGCTTCTCGCGCTCGCCGGGCCGGCGCCCAGCCAGCGGTTGCCGAACACGATGCCGGCGGGCGCGGGAAACAAGACGTGGCGCAGTACCAACCGGCCCTTCCTCAGTGACGATGACGACGCAATCGAAGTGGGCCCTGACGGGGAACTCGAGGTCAAGTAATCATGCGCAGACCAACTCCGATCATTGACCTGGATTCGGTTTCCTCGCTCTCGTCGGGGGATCAGATCCCGATCTATTCGGCCAACAACGGGGATGCGCGGCGGATCCCGGCATCTGCGCTCGCCACCTACGTGGCAGGACAGGTCTCGACCGTGGACGGGAAGGTGACGCAGTATGCCTCGCCGCTCACCGGGGCCACGGTGACGATAGCGCCAGCCTCCACTGGGGGATCCGTCTTCCTGCTGCTCCAGCCGGCCGGGACGATCGCCACCCTGACCGTGGTTCTCCCGGCGGCCGGGATCGCGGTGGACAAGCAGGAAGTCATGGTCTCGACCACGAACACGGTGACGGCGCTGACGGTCTTCGCGGGTGGAACAACCCTGGCCGGTGCCCCGACCACGATCACCGCGGCCGCTCCGTTTAAGATGCGCTACGATGGCGTGAACTCGATCTGGATGCGGGTGGTGTAGCCGGTGCAGATCCCTATCCTGGCGGGCGTCTATGCAGATCAGAATCCTGCTCTGCGGATCGCCTATCCCGTCAACATGATCCCGGTACCGGGTCAAGACGGGATCGCGGATGGGTATCTGCGTCCGGCGGAGGGAATCGAGTTCTTTACCACTGCGCAGGGCGTGGACCGGGGCGCCATTGTCTGGAAAGGGGACCACTACCGGGTCAGCGGGACGAAGCTAATCAAGGTCACGGACACCGGGACGGTGGCTGTCCTAGGGGACGTGGGCGGCACCGGCCCGGTACGGATGGACTTTAGCTTCGATTTGCTGGGGATCCTCTCGAATGGCCTTCTGTACTACTGGGATGGATCGGTCCTTACTTTCGTCAGTGACCCGAACATGCCGACCAACCTGATTGACATGCTTTGGATTGACGGGTACTTCATGGTGACGGATGGAACCTTCGTGGTCGTCACGAACTTGTCGAACCCGGCGACCGTGAATCCCCTCAAGTACGGGAGCACGGATCAGCCCACCCCGGTCAAGGCGCTCCTCAAGGTGTTGAACGAAGTCCATGTGGTGAGTGAAACACAGATTGACGTTTTTCAAAATGTCGGGGGCCAGTTCTTCCCATTCGCCCGGGTGGCCACGGCGCTCATAACGAAGGGCGCTGTCGGCACCCGCGCCGCGTGCGTCTTCCAAGATACGGTGGCCTTTATCGGGGGCGACCGGAACGAGGCGCCCAGTGTCTACCGGGGCCACAACGCCCAGACGGTGCAGATTTCAAGCCGGGAAATCGACAACTTGCTCCTGGAGTACACAAAGGCCCAGCTCGCCGCGGTCACCATGCAGACCATCGTGGACCGGGGCTCCAAGTTCCTCTACATCAACCTGCCAGATCGAACTATCGTCTACGATGCGGTGGCCTCTGCGGCAGCACAGCAGCCGGTGTGGTTCATTCTGACGAGCGCGATTGTCGGGTTTTCCCGGTACCGGGCCGCGAATCTGATCCGGATCGCGGACAAGTGGATCTCCGGGGATCCGACCTCGGCGGCGCTGGCTACGTGGTCAACAACGGACTCCCAGCATTACGGCGGAGACGTGCGCTGGGAGTTCTCGACGCCGTTGCTCCGGAACGAAGGACGAGGCGCCATTCTTCACCGGCTGGAGCTGCTGGCCCTGACCGGTTCCGTCCCGACCGATACGGATCCGCAGGTGGCCACCTCGTTCTCTCTGGACGGCAAGACGTGGAGCCTGGACCGGCCGATTCACTCCGGGCAGCGGGGCGACCGGACGAAGCGGCTGGTCTGGTGGCGGAATGGCATGTGGCGGAATTATCGGATCCAGCGGTTCCGCGGGGACAGCAGTTCCCGGTTGACCGCATTGAAGCTAGAGGCGGAAGTAGAGCCACTGTCGGTATGAAATTCACGACGCCAGCCCGGGTGCAGCTCGCCGCGGTCCTGAAGGACCCGCGGATCGTGCTGGCCATGGAGGGGCTCTTCAACTCGTTGCGGCTCCAACCGGGAGACCTCGTATTTGCCGGGAAGCTCTCCAGTACCGTCACGATTACGATTGCATCACCTGCCGTCATATCGTGGCCATCCCACGGATTTCAGCCGGATGCCGCGGTGGTCTTCAATACCACGAGCGCGCTCCCGACTGGATTGGTGGCGGGCACGGTGTATTTCGTGCAGGTGCTCGATGAGGACACTTTCGCCGTGTCGGCCACAGTACATGGCACAGCGATCACGACCAGCGGGAGCCAGTCGGGAACGCACACCGGGTTCGCGGCGGACCACCCGCAGGCGCTCCTTGCGAACGGGGATGCGGTCAGCCGGTTGCTCTATGCGGATCTGTTCACGGCAATTGGAACGAGCTACGGAGTGGGGGACGGATCCACGACCTTCAATCTTCCAGACGTGCCGGCCCTGGCGGGCTGCCGCGCATTCATCGTCTACTAAGGAGTAGGACATGGGCGATTGGGATATCTTGGGCAGTCTGGGCAGCTTGGCCGGGGACATCTTCGGTGGCCCGGCGGGCGGAGCGATCGGGAGCACTCTGGGAACCGCGCTCGGTGGCTTTCTGTCCAATGACACGCAATCCAACTCTGTCGATCAGGCGAACCAGCAGCGGCAGGCCGCCATCCAGCAACAGCTTGCCTATCAGAAGCAGCTTTATGGGCAGGCCACTGGACAGCAGCAGACCGCTTACAACAACCTGGCGAGCGGCCAGCAACAGCAATTCGGGACGAACCTAGGGCTTCAGCAAGGGCTGCTTGGGCAAGCTGCCGGGGCGGAGCAAGGGGCCTTCGGCAGCCTTCAGTCCACGCTTAACCCGTGGATTCAGGGCGGTGCCGGCGCTTTCCAGCAGCAGCAAGCGCTCTCTGGAGCCTTGGGGCCGGCAGCGCAAGCACAGGCGATTGCCGGCATGCAGAACAGCTCGATGTTCCAGTCTCTCGCGAAACAGGGGGAGGACGCCATCCTCCAGAACGCATCGGCCACCGGCGGACTTCGGGGTGGAAACACGCAGGCGGCGCTCGCGCAGTTCCGACCGGCACTCCTAAATCAGTTGCTCCAGCAACAATTCACCAATCTGGGGAGCCTCTCTGGGCTGGGCCAGAACAGCGCGGGACAGTTGGCACAGGGTGGTGTGAACCTCTATGGACAGCTGGCCGGGCTCTATGGACAGACCGGGAGCAACATCGCGGGCAGCTCGAATACGCTGGCCAATAATCTGGCCGGCGGGTCCAACGTGCTCGCGAACAATCTGGGGACGCTGGCCAACCAGTTCGGGAGCGGGATATCTAGTCTCATGGGCCAGTCGGGGGCCTACAACGCAGGCGCTACGCTGGGCCAAGGTCAGCTCTCCGCGGACAACTTCGGGACTCTGGGGACCCTGGGCGGCAAGCTCTTCCAGAACTATTACAACAACGTGAATGGCTACAACTATGGGGGTCTTTCCGGATCCGGGGGACTCGCTGATATCGCCCCGAACACCTACAGCACGCTGCGCGCAGGAGCGTAATCATGCCACTCGATGATCCTACGACACCGACGCCGGATTTCCTTCAAGGCCGTACTGGTTTCGGTTCGGCACAGGCTGAACAGGGCTTCCAGAATGCGCAGGCGACTGACCTGAACAACCTGAAGATCCAGGAAGCCCGCGTCACGATGCAGCAGAACGCGCTCGCCTTCCAGCGGCAGCAGGTCATGAGAAAGGCTCTTGCGGAAGCCACTGTGAGTCCTAGCTCAGCGGGATTCATCAAAGTCGCGGCCATGTTTCCCGAAGTTGCGAAAGCAGTCGAGCCGCTGATCACAGCAACTTCGGCACAGGAGAAGCAGGCTCTCGTGTTCGGGCTCGCTCCTGCGCTCGCTGCCTCCGTGAAGGGAGATGCCCCGAACGCGATTGCCCAGATGGAGCATGTGGCCAAGAGTGTGGAGAACTCAGGACGGGGGGACATAGCGCAGGGCCTCCGCGCCATGATACCCCGGGTGCAGCAGGATACCAAGAATGGGATCCTGGGCCTGGGAATGATGCTCACCAGTATGGATCCGACTGCGATGGATAGCATCCTGAAGGGCGCCACGGCAGGATCGAAGATCGAGCAGGCAGGCAGCGAAGCGACCAAGGCAGGAGTGGAAGCCCGGAAGGAAGTGGTGACGGAGGATCTAGCTCGTCCGATAGCACTGGCGGGGCTGGGCAAGACCCGGGCGGAGACCAGCGAGGCCGGGGCAAGAACGAATCTCGCGGTGCAGCAAGCCCTGGAGGTGCAGCAGAAGATCCTTGATCTCCAAGAGGTCCATCCTACCCTCAAGGATAAAGCTCTCGCCGATATCAAGGCGCAGGTTGCGGCGGCGAACAGCGCCAATGCGAGCGCGGCGACTCGTCTATACGAGACGCCTGCGAAAGTGAAGCTGGATCTCGCGAACGCGGCAAAGGCGGAGGTCGAATCTCAGGTCAATCGGCAAAAGCTTACCAATCTGCCAGAAGACTTGCGGCCGGACTTCACGAAAAGCGTGATGGCCGGATCGGATAGCCATCAGTTCGCGATCCGAGCTTTGGGCCTGGAGAATGATTTGCGGAATGGGATCAAGGGGGTGACCGCTTCAGGGCTTCCGGCGACGATCGCGAATGTATGGAGAAAGGTAGCCGGCAATGAAAGTTCCGTCGATGTTCTCCGGGCCGAGGCGAACCAGCTACTCGATAAGGTCATTCTCAACGGAGTGGCGCTGGGGCACACCAACGAGACGCTCATCGGCATGAAGAAGGCGGAAGTACTCTCCAGTATAACGGACCCGAAGACTCTGGCGGATTTCATACACCAGATCGGCATAGAGCATGCGAATCAAGAGCATTTGCACGTCGGGTGGCAGGATTGGCTCAACAACAATCGCGATCCAGGTAACGCGCATCGTGACTTTATGGCTGGCGGCGTCCAGGTCCACAAGAACGATGGACCGGGTGAGTTCCTTAGCAGAATCTCAGGTCCTACACAGTCTATTCATGACGTAGACACCCTGATCCGCGCTGCGAATACTCCGGGTATGGATTCGGCCAAACGACAGACGGCTATCCGCCGGCTCCGTGCTTTGGGGGTGCCTTTCCGTGGCGAGTGATAGCTCTCCCGCTGACGCGGAGGTAGACGCAGCTCTGAACAGGCTCCCCCCGGCCCCCGAGGAAAGGGATCCGGCGCAGGGCGGGGTCTCGCTGGTCTTTACTCCGACCTCGACGATACCGGCGAACGCTCCCCCGGCTGGGGCGACGGCCCCAGATGTAGCGGCGGCTCTGGACCGGTTGCCCCGCACCCCGGAAGAAATCGCGGGGGTTCCGCCAGTGGATCCCGCGAAGCATCCAGAGACCCCTAGCGCGTTCTGGCAGTTCATGGAATCCGTTAGCCCATCCAACCGGAATCAAGAGCTGGAGGATGCGCCTGATTGGACTCGCATGCCCGAAGCCTCCTTGCTCTCGCACCCGATCGTTGCTCTCGGATCTTCGATCACGGGTGCGGACAAGACCATAGATATCATGCGCCGCAATTACCCGGACATGAAAATAGAAAAGACAGATGACGGATACATCAAGTTCCATTCGAAGGATGGAAATCTCTATACGTGGAAGCCGGGCATCCGATGGAGCGATATCAAGCGTCTAGCAGAAGCTGCTGCGGTGGCAGAGGCCAGCATCGCGGCGGCTGGTCCCATATTGGGCGCGATCGGGCTGGGGGGCCTCACCACTGCGGGCACGACTGCTGCGACTGCTGCCGCGACCGCAGCAGGGACGGCCGCCCCTTCTCTCATCCCTGCGGCAGTGACCGCGGGGGTTATCGGTGCCACCGCCAATGAAGGCGTCAAGGCGATGGCGGGTGGTGGATTCGATCCCTCGCAGCCTGTCATCGGAGGGGGCT
>Ga0247680_1000101_pt1 | contig 39014 bp, 75 predicted proteins | sample CNK21_metaG_FD_182803 | JGI IMG/M metagenome (GOLD analysis project Ga0247680, IMG submission 182803) | Soil microbial communities from Purdue University Martell Research Forest, Indiana, United States - CNK21 | ecosystem: Environmental > Terrestrial > Soil > Temperate forest > Bulk soil...
CTGTGTTTTGGGATCAACTTTACCATTGCGGAATTCCATGTCTTTGGTCTTGAGTAGCTTTCCGCCAACATTCGACACAGCATTGCCCTGGCTGGTACTCAGCCTACTTTCAATTACATCGCACATCACGGCGACGAACACAGCGGCCAGATCATTCGACGTGCGCAGGCCATTGCGAATCAGCGTCAAGCTGCGAGGCGTTCTCTCCCTCTTTGCCCTCTCCATGGACAGAGCATGCGATTTAGTTCCCGTAACTTCCTTCTTGCTGATATTAATTCTTGCCATTCCTTATTCTCCTTTCGTATTTTGTTCCATTTCTCCAAAGCTTTTCGCGCTTCTTCCCTTGACCATTGATGGCCGTTTGGATGATGCTTTCCTAGGCATCCCTTTTTAAATCTCTTGGAAATGCCATGGGATGCTGCCAGAGAGTTTTTCCAGCATCCACAGCTCACTGTATTCAGTCCTAAGCACTGCCCCAAAATAACTTTTAGCTTTCCACAATCACACTTGCATAAAAAATGAGCACGTCTACTCCCGATATTGACAAAGCAAAGAACTAACAATCTCCCGAATTTCTTACCAGCTAATTCCTTCCTCACGCCGCATCCTCCAATCGGTACGTCACCACCCGCTTACCACCCTCTCGCCGCTCCGTGCTGGTGATCTGGTGCGTCTTGCGCAGCTCGAATATGCGCCGCGTCAAGCTCAAGATGCCAAGCTCAGGCCCAAGCTCCCAGGATGTAGCCGGGCCGCGCAGGAGCCGGGCCAAGATGCGCTGTTGCTGGATTTGGCGGTCGCTCATGGCTTGGCTTCCTCCCGCTTACGCTCGAAATAGTAAGTTTCTCCGCGTTCGCCGCTGACGGTCGCTAGGTCAATCCACTTCATCTGTTCGACGCTCGTTATCTCGCAGGCGCAGTTTGAATGCTTCTTGGCATATTCCGCGAGCGCTTCCTGCTCGTCTCGGGCGTCAACCACAAACATTCCCTCGCCAGCATCATCCACAGTCTCTATGCACCACAGGCTCATGGCCTGGCCCCTGTTCCGCAATAGGGACACCAGATTGGTTCTTCAGGAGAATCATCTGGGGACTCATCATCGTCTGCCATCCCTTCATAACGCAGCTCGAATGCCCTCTTGCATTCTGAGCAACTATATTCATTTCTTCCCATTGGGTCCGAACCAAGAAACTCAAGACTCATTGGCGCTTCCCCTTTTTGGTTGCCCGTTTGCGCGGCGGCTTGGCGCGAACCATAAGCCCAGGATGTAGCGATAGAATCTCAAACTGATGCCACATTTCCTTGCGCAGCTCGCCAATCTCCTGCGCTATCCCTGCGTTTAGGCCGTCCAGCGCGGCGTAGAGCTTGCCTTGTGACTCGGCGATGGCGTCCAGTCCAAAAATTAAGCCTGCGTTCGCATGAACGTGCTGCACCAACAGAGTTTTTATGGCGAACAGGTTGTCACGGTCTGCCTTTGTGAATATCATTGCCCCACCGCCCTCCACCACATGAACAGCCCAAAGACCAACGCGCCCAGCAGAATCTTGCCCAGCATCACCAGCCCCCGCCATGCAACGATTCGACTATCCACAGGCGCAGGGCGTACACGAGCAGAAAGACCGTAACGGCGATATATGCCAGATGCCATGTTTTCAGCCTCACTTCCCTAGCCACGACTTAAGCCAAGCCTTCGCATAACCCGTTTCCACCTGCTGATTCGTGAAACGCAGAATCCGCCAACCGTGCATCTGGGCAACGTTCTGTCGCTCGTAATCGGCGGCCAGCGCAGCTCCACGTCTATGACCCCCTCGAAAAGCTCCCCCGTCGCATTCAAAAAGGAGACGGGCACTTGGTACCGCGAGGTCAGCCCGCCATCTTCGCTCACGTACAAATCGATACTCGTATTCAACAGGTCCAAGTTTCAGCTCCTTCAAGTACACGCCGAGCAGTATTTGTGCTGGCGTGCGCCTCATGGCTCGTATCTCCACGCCTGCCAGCGGATATACGCTCGATAGAAGATATTCCGGCTATCCGGCCAGCCATCCCGCTCGCGTCGCGTCCAGCAATAGAGCATGTAAAGCAGCCAGCTCATGGCGCTTTCCTTATCAGCCGCACCAGATGGCCTAGTTGCGTAGAAATCATGTCCGGCCGGCGCAAATCATCGCTCCAGACCTTCCCTTTTCGCGGCTTGCGCTTTGCCGCTCCTGCCAGCTTCTTGGGCTTAGGCTTCTGCACGGGCTCTCCTTTTGGCCTCACGTAATGCATGACACTTCCGGCACTGCCTCCAACCATTGCCTCTATAAGTATTCTTAGCCGTGTAGCTATGCCCAGCAGCACACTTGCTGCGCCTAGAACAGATAGCGCTCGGAGAATCACTGTTCATAAGGTTTACCCTCTGGCTCACAGCCCTCAAATGTAGGGGATTTACGCATAGAGTGTTCTTGCAAAGATGGTCGATCACCATTCCGATGGGGATTGGTCCCACGCATGTTTCGTAGACCAGCCGATGCACTAGAAAATCTTTTTTGAGCACACGACTTCGTGCATGGGCATAGTGACCATTAGTGCCTCCAGTCCAGAGCCAACATTTCGTAGTCTTTTCGACCTTGTCCCAAATCCTATGCCACTGCTTCGCATCCATTCTTTTTGCTCCATTTTGTTGTTCTGTTGTGACGGCATACATGGCATCTGCGACAAATCGCCCTTACGCCTTCCGGCGAATCATCTCCGCCCTGTGCCAGCGACGGGTTGTGGTCAAGCTCGAACGTCTCCCAGTCAATGTTGCGGTTGCAGCGGAGACCGCCCGTGTAGCCGTTGACAGGCATCTCGCAGTAACCCTTGCTGCGCTCAAACGCCAGCTTTCTGAGCGCTGTCATGTCCAGCCCAAAGCGGTAGTACTGCAACTCCCCGTCTTTGGCCCGCTTTACGTAGCTGTTCTCATCCAGGAAGCCAGCTGCCGCTGTAGCCGCATCGTCCTTAAACATCGGCCTTCTACGCTTCATTTCACACTCTTTTCACGCTCGGCCCAACCAACGGCCATACCAGCGGCGAACATTGTTTCCCTGTCCACTTCGTCATACCAACCGTTATTAGTAAGTTCGTGCGCTATTTCCAGCCAGAGTTCCTTGGGGAATCTGATTTTCTTCTCGGCCTTCTCGCCATTAGTCACGGTATTTGAGTAACTCTTCCCGTGCCTAAGCGTCGGTTTTTTGCTCAGGAATTCCCTTGTCCACTTTTTCATTGCTCATCCTTCCCAAACTCGCAGATAACCTCATCGCTTGGTTCCTCCCACATGCGAGCCATCATGTCCACGGCCACGCTCTTGTTTGGAATCAGCCGGTACCACCTGTCCTTCTGAAAGTTGAATCTGCGATACATGTCTGCGTCGTCCGTCTCCATCACAAACTTGGTCTTGGGCTTGACGATGCCTTTCCGCTCATTGGCGATGCGCTCGGCGGCTTCCCGCTCGATAAAGACCACATGCACCTTTTCATCGCCGTGGCCCTTCTCTTCAAGAAACTGGAGCCGCGCTCGCTCTTCCCGCAGCGTTGCCATTCGGTTTCCTTTCAATCAGCCTGTCAGCACCAATCTTTTGCGTGATGATGAAGCGCAGATCGTCAGCGTGCTCAGCGGAGACAAACCAACCGCCCTCGCGGTCATTCCAGCGTCCACCGCGAGCCTCGATGTCCTTCATTAACTGGTTTTCAAACACCACCGTCTTGCCAGTCAAAAAGAAGTTGTGCCCGTGATGCTCTTCCGGCCAGGTGATGAATATGCAGGTCTTGGCCTCTTTGCGTCCCTGCTTCTTGGCTTCAGCTTCAGCGGCCTTCTGATTGGAAACGTCTTGCGCTTCGGCCTCGGAGCCTTCCACTTCAAAGACCTCATCGGCGGGAGTAGGCTCAAACCCTGCCAGTTTCATAATCCATGCAAAGGACAGCCGAAACGCCTTGCCAGTAGCCCTACTAATGGCTTTAGAATGTGTGGCATAGTCCTCAGCGTCCCAACCCTTTTCTGTCAGCTTGCAGATGGCTGAAGCTCCGCCAACCTGCATCCCGTCATTGATTCGGATTAGGTTGACTTTGGCCTTGTAGCCCTTGCCTTCACCTTCTGGCAGGGCGTTGCAATACTCTTCGATTGGCACCACGCCGAGCATGGCCCCCAGCGTTGTCCAGCCCTCCACGCGAACAAACTTTTTGCCCTTAATCATCACGTAGAGACTTGGCTTACCTTCAGCGTCCTTCTGCGCGTGGATAATCTCAGCCAATGCGCTGGCAAGCCCCACGGCGCGATGAATCATTTCCTTTGGGTCTGAGATCGCCAGCGAGCCTAAACGCAGCTCTGCGGGCGGAGGCAAAGGGACAATGGCTGCTTTAGGCGTTCTCACGCGCTTGGGCTTTGCTGGCGTTTCTGGCTGCACCTTCTGCTCTTCGCTCATGGCCGCTCCTTTGCTAGTGGCGCAGGGTCAATCGAAACGATATGCAATTCCACTCCAGGCGGCTGCAGTGAAGCTAAAACAGCATTCTGGATAGAATCGCGGTCCATGTAAGCCTCGCCATCTGGCGGAACATCCTTTACTTGCAGGTGAATCGTCCACCACTTAGGCGGCAATGCTGGTGCTTTGCTCCTACTCATGGCCAAATCTCCTTTTCTTTGTGGCAGGGGCATTCGCAATCGTCCGAGCTACACAGAATGCACCACTTATGCCTGCACAGGTTTGTTATCGGCCCGTCCGATGCGCTCTCTCGCTCGGCGTAGCGGTACACGGCTTCTTCCTCGCGGTCGTTCTCTCCTTGCTGGATGAAGCTCATGGCTTGGCCCGTTCAGCCGCGTGCTGTATATCGTTCGGTTCTCCGCAGACAGGGCACTGCACTTCTTTTCGGTCAATAACCAAATCCCGCGTAACCCAAACTGTTTCGCATCGCAAGCATTTCAAATCCAAATTCCCACTCATAACCCCTCCCTTGTGCTCACATGGAGCGTTGAATAGGCGCTGGCCAGCCGCTGCTGCATCTCGTCAAGGTCGCCCTGTTCCCGCTGGTACTTGGCCTCCAGCGCGTCAACGTCCTTGCCGAATATCAGGCGCAAGCGTTCCGGCGTCTCGCCATAGCTGCGATTCGCCCGGTAGGAGCAGAACAGCAGCTGGTCAACCACCTGCTCAGGGCTTTGTGTTTTGTAGTCGAGTTTCATTGGCCGGCTCCTAATCTCGGCCTGAATCCTTGCCCTTCTTCGTGTTCTTCGCTACGGCTTGTTTGCTGGCTTCTAGGAGGGATTCGGCTTCGAGATCGCGGACTACTTTCCATTCTTTCCCGCCAAGAAACTTGTGGTGTGGATGATTCTTCACGGTAGTGGCGGCAGTGATGGCATTTGTGAATCCACCTAGAATAGTAGTCCCGTCCTCCACCAATATGACCTTATAGCGGTTTTCTGCGCTCATGCGCTCACCTGTTCTCTGGATTCGGCTGCGGCGATGGCGGCTCGCAAAGCCCGGTACGTAGGTGAACCAACGAGCGGATATTCTCTCGCAAGTATCGGCAGCGCTGCTTTGGCTGCGGCGAGTAGCGCGTCAAAGTGAGCCGCCTTGCGCTGCATTTCCATGTATTTCTGCTCTTGCTCGCGGAGCATCACTTCGGTGGCAGTTTTGCTCATGCGGCTTGCTCCTTGGATTGCCGGGCGGCTGCGATTGCTGATTTGGCGCGGTAGTACAATCGAACGTCTATCTCGCCATCGGGCTCAGGGTTTAAATTAGCTTCTATAAGGGCTTCTAAGGCTCCGATGAGCGCCTTGCAGTTCTTGCAGATTTCCTTGGTTTTTACTTCCATATACTTTCTGCAACGGCACTTATTTACACCACAAGATAGACCAGACGGGTGCCAGCCAATTCCATGGCCGCATTTACATGAGACACTGAGGTCCCTAGCGCGTGGATCGCTCATGCCGATACCTCTTTGGATTGCCGCTCGCTAGACGCCCAATCAAAAGATTGGCATTTGGGATTCGGACATTTCTTGGGCCATTCTGTTCGAGGATGCCAGCGGTATCCACACTGCGTACACTCGTAGGTGAATAGCTTGGCTTCGATGGACTTGGTTTTCTTAACCATGCGCAGAATCTACTACTAGTAGTAAATCCTGTCAATAGGAAAGATTTACACGGTGGGAAAGCTGAGGAAAAACAGGGGCGCAGGTAGGCTTGGCGAAAGCCTGGAAGGGGTCCTTAGGAGGCCGCGCCCCTGACTCGTGTTAGCTAAGCTGCGAGATGACCCCGCCTGTGGCCGGGGCCGTCAGCAAAGGCACTGTAGCTGTCGCTGAGACCTTTGTGCCGTCAGACGCCGTGCCAGTGACGGTCAGCACGTATTGCGTGAGCGTGTCCGCTACCGCATCCGTGACTGTGACGCTATTCCCTGTCGGATCTGTGGGAACCGGCAGAATGGTTACGCCGGGGTCGTCCGCAGTCCAAGTGACCGCTCCGCCCGGAGTCATTCCGCCATTCCAAACCACCTGGAAAGTGCTTGTTCCGCCTACCTTGGTGCCTGTAATCATTGTTTCTCCTAGCTGAATGATTTTCCCGCCAGTTGCGGCGGGTGGTGCAGAAAGTTTCTTGAGCGAACAGGCGATGCTTTCAAGGGCGTTCGCTATGCGGCCAAGATCGTAATCTTCGAGCCTCTCCCACTTATCGCTCACGGCAGCCTGTGGTTACTGTGCCAGTACGGGCCGCCTCCAAATGGCAACCATCCCAGCAGCCAAATTACACAAATCACAATGAATATGACCAAAACCACGTTCTTGAATGGTGCTGGAATGGGAAGCAGCGTGAGCAGCCAGTAAATCAGCCCGGCCACGATTACTGCAATTAAGAGTTCTACGAGCATGTCTCAATCTTCTCTCCGGGCTGGGGAGCTGCGCTATCTAAAACTAGACCTTCGGCGGCTGTGCCTCTTGGTGCGCCAGCGTGATGATGGCTGCCAAGTCTGAGGCGTCGCCTGCCAGCACGTCAGCGTCTGATTTCCCTTGCAGCCCGTGAATCAGCTTCGCCACAAGCGCGAAGGCGATAGGCTCAAGCTGTGCGATTTCTCCGATGATTGCGATTGCTCCCGCTGCGCTGGCCATGTCAGTTCCCCTCCGCTGAAATACTTCCATCTCGGTTGATTGTTATGGGCACATGCTCTTCGGAATTTAGAATCTTGTCCAAACTGGCAACGTTAGAATGAAAACTACCACGGCGAAGATTGACGAGATTGTGCGTTGAAAATCCAAGTGTCCGCAGAATTTCTATAGCCGCTCCTTCAGCTACTCCATGCAGGCCGCCCTGAAAAGCATCCTCATCTGCTCGCACTTGTCGCTGTTTTCTGAGGGCAAGCGCCATCTCCATTGCTGTCAATACCTGATTGCGTACCCACACTTCCCTGTCAGCCCCAGCAATGGGTTGTGGTGCCTGACAACTATTTTGCAAATCCATGTCAGTTCCCCACTTTCGTTATCGGCACGGTCTGCTGTACGGACAGCAAAGAGCCGACGTTCTGCAAGATGGCTTGGACGGTCTTAATCAGCGTGCTCAAGAGGTTCTGGCTCTGTGCGTTCTTCACGCCGAACACGCCGTCAACCACAAGCGCGTTGAGCAAGTCGCTCACAGTCGTGAAGTTCTGCTGGATGGTGATATTGCTCGAACCTTTTTGCAGAGCGATCACAAGATTCTGCGCTCCGAGGGCCAGCTTTTCTATGCCGCCCTCTAGCCGCTGGTGCTCGGCTTGGTCAATGCGCCCATTGGTGTGCTCGGCCATCTCCGCTTGCTGGAAGGCTTGCAGGGCGCTCGTGAAGTCATGTTCGGCTACCACGGCGTCATGGTACGGACCTTTCGGGCACCCCGTCATAGCGATGGCAAGAGCGAACACGGCGATACAGGCTAAGCTACGGTTTCTTTTCATGGTTGTTTCGGCTCCGGGGTAGGATTTAGGCCTGTGGCAGCGGCAGCGCTGATTTTCGAGCCGCCGTCTGTCTTTAGCTCTGGGTAGAACACGTTGCGGAGGTTCGCGCCGAGTTGTTTGATGACGCTCAGGAAGATTCCATAGTATTTCTGGAAACGCGGCATCCCGCTAAACGTCTCAACTTTAGGCAGGACGGAGTATAGAAGGGTCAATCCGGTGCTGGTGTATACAGCGTAGTCGGCAAGCTGGTGGAACGTAACGGTCATGCCTACCAATTTTATATTCGTCTTTTATTCGCCTGTCAACGGAAAAATCTCATCCCACACAGCTTTTAACCCTTGTGTTGCGAATATCTCGCGCATGGCGTCCGATGGGCCTGCGGGCAGCTCTTGTGGGTAAAAGTGCGGATAATCCGGTTGAACGTGCGTCCAATGTGCGCCCTCTTCAAGCCCGCAAGTCAGCCCCTTAGCCAGCATCTCCTGCCAATTTGTGTCACTTGCGTCCCAATCCGGCTTGCCTTCAATCATCGGAGCGAGGTCAACAGCGAGGCCGAAGTTGTGCATAGACTGCCCGCCCTGAGCGTTTGTGACGATGCGCCCCGGCGCTGTGCGGCCTTGAGCGTACAGAGCATCTTGCTCGGCGTAGGTTCTTAGCCCCTGTACCACGCGAATAGGGAAATCAAGCATGTCCGCAAGTTGGCGGACGCGCCTTGAGAGTTCCGGGTGTATTAGTTCTAGCCGCGCTTCAGAGATGGCATCCATAAGTAACTGGGGCGGCAAGCGCCAAGCAAACCGCCCCTAACGTGGTTAACGCTTCCTCCTTCTGCGTGGGCTGAGTGGCACTCACGCTAACCCTTTTTGCCGTGGTTCTTAGGATAGGCCTCAAGAGCCGCTTTGGCTTTAGCCAGGCACTCCTTGCACGGCTTCAATATCTCCACGTTCCCAAGCCGGTAATAGTCCGCGTCCTTTGGCAGGATTTCCTTGCCGCAGCCTCCGCATTCAAGCCTCAACGGGCACCGCCCGCAAGCGATATGCCAGCCAGCTAAAGCAGCAAATGCCTAGCGCCGGGGGTACGAGCCAGTTGATTTCCTCCCATTCCTTCCAGTTTAGTGTCCAGCCGAACGAGTAGCCAGCCTGCACCAGCCAGAACACCGCCAAAGGGAATATCAGGTCAGGCCGCTTCACGTAAGGGGCCAGGAAGGCGGTCAGCGTGCCCGCCCAAGCAAGAATGAAGCCCTCGGCTAGGGAGATAGCCAGATAGCCGCTGACGGGCTTAGGACCGCCCAGATAGGCCAGTTTGGTGAGTGAAGCGGCCAGAATGAACGTAATCCCAGCAGCTCGGAGCCTCCAATGCCTAGTCCTTAGGCAATCTAGCGTTATGTGGCAAACACACCACAGAATCATCGCTGTGAAGAACGTATAGATGGCCGCGTACTGCCAGGACCAGTCACCGTACCAGGAATGACCCACCCATACGAATGGGATATAAACTAGTACGGCCCACAGGTACCGTTCTATGTTAGCTGGCGCTCTTTGCCGAATCGCCAGCATCAGGCTTGCTGCCACTAGGATTCCAGTCAAGTGTCCCTGCCTGTCCAATCTGATTCTTGAGATACGCGATGTCCTCCGGCGCTGCCTTGAAGGTCACCGTGTCGTTTCTGACGCTAACAACCGTTGCCGGGAAATGCCCCGGATGTCCACCTACTCCCATTTTATCCCTCAGTTCTCCAGCCGTGGCCGTTGATACGCCCCTTGATTCGGGCTACATCCTCTCGGACTTTCACGAGGTCTTTGCGCGACTCTTCCGCTGTCTCTTTGGCCTCGTCCACCAGTGTCCGGTACTTTCCAAAGTAAATACCTATGATGAGCAGGTTGACCGCCCCGCTCCCTACGATGCCAGCAACCCCAATCGCTATTGCGGTCCACGGAGTCATGGGCTGGATGGCCTTTCTTAGCTGCTCGTCTCGTTTCTATCCACAACGCGCTGCTTCGCTTCATGCTCCGCCAGCTTATCCTTCGCCCTGTTTAGTTCTTCAAGATTTTCCTGTGATGGGTCCTTTTCATAGATATGCGCGGACTTGGCCACGATGAGCGCTAGAGCTATCCCGTACTGGCTGTTCACGAGCGTATGCGTCTTTTCGGCCAGGATTAAGATTTGCCCTTGCTGGACTGTGGCCTCCGCGACCTTTACGGCCACTTTCGCCGCTTTATCCGCTACGACATCCAACTTGACTTCCGCTCGCCTGGCAATCTTGATGTTCACCAGCGCATTGATGGCCGGGGGCACGGTCACAATAACCGCTGTCATCACGGCAAACCAGCCTGCGGGGACGCTCTCGGTAATCATTTTGTGATTGCTTTCTTTTTCCGCGTTGCTCTTTCCGCAAGATGACGCGCCAATATGGTTTCCACTTCATGCTCCCTGATATAAAGCTGCAAGGCGTGCATGAGCCGATTCTCCAGGCTTGTGAGCTTTGCGGGCTTCATTGCGAGTAAATATCCAATCCCCGAGGGACAAAAGTCACGGAGTCCAGCCGGAAAACGACATTGATGCTGCTCTTGCCAGCGAACATGATGTTGGACACGCTGTTCGTGAAGCTAGGCGTGATGGCGTTGCCGCTCGCATCGGACACGCCAAGCGTTACGTTGACGAATGCCGGGGTGATGTTGACCGGCCCCGAGCAGCTAAACTCTCCGTTGGTGTTGACCGTGCCAGAGCAGATTGCCGCTCCGTCCTGCGAGAGATTCAGCACCGCTCCTGAGAAGATGCCCATGTCCCTGGTCGAGTCGTCTGTCTTGTCGCACTTCGCGCAAAGCATAAAGCGTACAGGGAACGTGAAGGTCACAAAGTTGGGCGGAATGGAAGAGACGCTGGTAAGGGTGATGTTATCGAAGATGGTCTGATTCGCGCCGCTCGTGAGCGACACAAAGAGATTTCCGGCCACGGGGACAGCCGTTCCTATCGTGCAGGATAGCGTCTGTTGCACTAGCGTGCCACGCACCGTAAGAGCTGTTCCGCCAGCGGAACAGCCGGGGATAAGCGTTGTGCCGATGAGCAGATTGGCCGAATAGACTGTTGGAATGGGGAAGTTCGACTGGCTGCCTACGCTGAATTTGAGCGTGTAAGTGGTGTTGATGGCGGGCACGATGGCCAAATCCTGCGTGCAGCCAGCTGATTGCATCCATAGCACTAGCTTGCCGTCTACCGGTGTGGACGCTGGAACAATGCGCCCTCTCGCCGTTCCTGTGCATGTCCAGCCGGGCGGGGCTAGGTAGTCGTAAGTCCCTGTCGGCGGGCTGTCCTCAAACGAAGGATTGACGATGGTAACGGGCGTAGAAGTCTGCGCCACAACGATGCAGCTATTGCAGTCGTTGACCAGTTCCTGCCCGAACAGCGGCCACGCTAGAACGATGGCAATGGCGAGTGCAAATTCTCGTAACATTTCTTCCCTTCGTACACAAAAACGAATGTCGGCCTGTCCAGTTCCAAAGTATTGACTACCGTCAAGCTGCGAATAAACTCTTGCGTCCGCGTATCTATCCTGGCTCTCATTCCCATGCGCCAGTTGCGCTCGTTCTCGTTTGCCCTGGTGATGTCCACGCGCCTCCAGTAGCGAGCCTTCTTTTGCGCGGACTTGTGCGCTGCGCGGCGTCTGTCCGATTCCCGCTTGCAAATCCTTTCCCGTTCTTGGTCAGCGTAGGGCATCACGGCTCCGCAGGCAGGGCAAAGAGAAGCGCGAGGAGGATGGTGAAGGGTTTCATATATTTGAGAAGTCCACAACATATTGCGGAATTGTGCTGCAACCCGTGCTGGCCAAGACGCTAGTCGTAACAAAGGTGATGGCCGTGTTGATGTCTGCGTGAACAGGAATACTGGTATAAAGGTTAGATGTACCCGTTGCGCCAACTCCCGAGATCGTCAAAGTTCCAAGCGCAGGTATTCCACCGCTGCCCGTGGATTGCACGACTCCGCCAGAAGTCCACGAAAGGACGCCGTTTACGGTATTGCTTGCGACGCTGCACCCTACCCCAAGAGTTGTTTGCCGGAATCCTATTTTGATGTCATAGGTTACGGCTTGTGGACTGGCAGCGACGATAGTTTGCGTTGTGAGATTGGCTCCGAAGTTCGTAGCCGCCGAGGCGCTGTTCGTGGCTGCGGACCCGCCACCGATAGGTACGTACTTCCCGGTAAACTGCGTAAGGGGACCAGAGAAACTATTACCTGCACGGTCATTGAATGTAGCCGTACCAGACAGAGAGAAACCGGAGACGTTGCTGCCAAGCTGCGTCCCGCTCATATCCACAACCGTGCCGCTGTTCGTGAATTGAGCGGTAGCGAAACTTCCCTGGTTGGCGGAAATGACGTTCCCGAACACGTACCACGTAGCAGCCGCCCCGTTGTCGGAAATTGCGCCCTTGGTCCCTCCACCACCTGTCACGTTAATGCTATTCCCAACTAATACGACCGTCGCGCCGCTGCCGCTGACTACGCCCTGTTGCGTTTGGGTAATGTAATTGTTAGTTAAATTGCAGAAAGTCGTGGATGTGCATGTAACGGCCTGCTGGATATTGTTGAACGCGAGAATGGAATCATCCAAAGTGTTTGGACCTTGGCCGTTCATCGACACGCCATTGATGGTTGCCGTTCCCCCGGAAACAAAATTCTGTAGGTTTATTTTGTGAAAGTGGCTTTCTCCCGAAGCATTATTTACAGCGGTAACTGTGGCGGAGCTTGCGAATCCAAGAGATTGCATGACGACGTTGTATACGCCATTGAACCCGTTGATGACGTTATAGCTTTGACCTGCCGTAGTTGGCAGTTGTCCTCCCAGGGAAGTCAGAAAGATGTTGCTGATTGTTGATTGTCCCCCCAACCCAGAGAGAGTAATAAACCCCGTACCGGAACTTGAAAAGAAACTGGCAAAAATCTGCCCTCCAGCACCAAGGGTTGCAACGATGTTCGGGTGCAAGATGAAGTGTGAGCCGTTTGTTCCGATACAACCGGAGATGTCAGCATTTTGCGTGAAAGGGTCATTTCCAGTTACGACGAATGGAGGCACTTCCACAATCATATTTCCACAAGGAATCGCAAGGGTTTTACGTGCAGCAAAAGCGGCAGCGTAGGCACTCACCAGTGCGGCACCGTCCGCTGTCCCGATTCCCCAATCTTCCGTTCCGCTGTTGTTTGCGTTAACTGAGGTCGTCCAGCTCGTTCCACTGCATCCCGTCACGGTTGCCAGTCCAGTGCCAAAGATATATGCGTGGGTTGAGTGGTTCACAGCAACAATGAGTTTCCCTGCATCGCCAGCGGAACAGCTTTGGTTCGCGCTGGTGAAAAGCGCTATTCCATTCGTAGAGCTACCATCATTGCCGGTTATTGCATCAGCCTTCACATTGTATGGAGCTTGTGTGGGGTCGAGCTGCCCTGCACTCACTGACGTTATGCCCCCGCCTGAGCTGGTGCCGCCTATCTGATTAACCACCGTTGCTGGCCCGCTGGCAGTAATCGTGACCGCCGCCGAGCCGGTCATGGCTGCTGAGCCGCGCACACGCGCATCGGTAATCCCCGGAGTGAGAGCGGAAGTGTAGAGCGTATTGGCTGTCGTGGTGGTGACGCTCGTCCATGTAGCTTGATTGTCGCCGGATTGCTCAATCGTCAGCGTGCCTGTCCATGTCCCGCTTATCGTCACCGAATAGCCTACGTTCGATGTAGCCATGTGCAGCACGACGCAGGAAGCGGCAAAGCAGGAGGCGCTGTTGGTGGATATAGCGCCCGTCGAGGACGATGCTGGCGTGAGCGGCCCGCCTTGAGCATATAGGTTGCTGCCTAGCGCCAGCAGGAGAATCAGTATTGCTAGTTTTGTTTTCATGGCCTCGGAACACTCCAGTTAATAAGCATGGCAACTCACTCTCCAAATATCGCTAGCCGTAGGAGCTGTCGCCACTGCCACATCGCTATAATTCACAAGCACTACCTGCGTAGCCGTGCTGCTCAACTGCTTCTGAAGGAACACGCTGGTCGAATTCGTGGTTATGTCCGTCACGAAGCAGTTCCAACCAGTAGTTGCTGTTGGGAGAGTTACAGTACAGCCTCCAGCAGTAGGCGTAGTCCCTACGTTTATGTTGAAAGAGGCTGTTCCGTTTTGATTCGGGATGGATGCCGCTGCACCGCCACATCCTGCTGCTGCGATGGTGGGCGCGGTAGAGGAAATAAGAAGATTTGGGGTTATCGGCACTGGACCGCTGGCATCAGGGAATGAGTAAATGCGATTGGCGGTATTGGCGTGAACAAATCGGCCCTCAGCAGCCGTTGAGCCAGTTACTTGAAAGCCCCAAGATGGACGGTTGGTTTGCGTTCTGTCGGTGATGTTGAAAACAGTTACTGCGCTTTGCTCGCCAAGCCACCAAGTGTGCCCGCCAGCATGAGTATCGGCCAACTCCATCGCTTCATTATTACTGATCGTGTCTGCCCGTTGACTGATGCAAGGAAGCGCTCCGGTACAAAGGTAACTAGCCTGGCCGTCAAATTCCGCAGCGCCTTTGGCCCATAACGACAAATTATTTGATGTCCCGGCGTTCTGTGCGTCGAACACCCCGCCGTACACATTTGTCCATATGCCGGTTCCTGAGTTGACCATCGTTGGAGCGTAGAAACCGAACGCATTGCTTACGTTGGTGGTTGATGCCACCGCGCCGCGCATGTAAGAAACCGTGCAGAACACTTGGGAAATCGTACTGCCAGTCGAAGCGATGGTGCAGACGTTTTCAGAGGATTGCAGTGCGGCGCTCGCACCCCAGGAAGTAATCGCTCCAGTGGACTGCACTTCCGGGGAAATAGCATCCATCGCATTGGCAGCGGGCATAGCGCCGCTAAAGCGATGGACGAAATACGCTCCCACGCTGCTCCCTGCGGGACTAGGGTCGTTGTCCTGAACGCGCAGCCAGGAGTGGATGGGCGTTGCGCTGGTGTTGTTCCAGAAGATTCCAGATTGCACTCCGGGGTCTACTTGCCCGTTGAAGTACCAGACTTGCACTTTAGGATTTGTGGGAATCGTCGTGCAAGCTGCGCCCGCATATGTGCTCGGCACAATTACCAGCGCCCTGCCGCTTCCCCCGGCTTGCGTTACTGCCGCCGCTACCGCCGCATCGCAAGTTGTATACTGCACGCCATCTACGGAAAGGACGCTATTCCAATTCCCAATTGTCACGGAGTTCGTGAACGTCTCTGTCCCGCTGTGGGTGTTGTTCGCCGTCGTAGTGCATGGGAGGTTGGCGGCACAAAAAGTATTCGTCTGCGCCATCGCCGGGGAAGCCAGCAAAAGTAAAATAAGCAATCGTTTCATCAGAGCGGCCCTTCTAAGCGGATATGAATGGCATACTGCATCGAAGTTGCCCCGCTCGTGGCATAGCCAGAAGTCGAATAGCTTATAGAGATTCCAGACTTGGCGTAAAAGGATGCGATACCTACCGGGCCGACAATGGCTCCAACCGTATTGGCACCGCTGCTGGTTGTGAGTTGCTGGGTTTCAGAAACGGTGGAATCGGCATCCGTGTAGAACACATTGCAGCTCGGAGAACTAGAACTAACTGTCGCAGCTTGAGTAACTACCACGTAGCAGGAGAAACGATAGAAGCCATTGGCCCCAGGCGTAATAATGGGCGTCGAGGAAATGTTCGCGCCCTGCGCTGTAAGATTTATTGCCGCAGCGATAGGCGTGAAGGCCGATGCGCAGCCTGTAGTCGTTGCTCCGGCCTGTGCATCGTCGCAAAGGAGCGCCCCAACAACCCCCGAATTCACTCCCGAAGTAAGAACCTTGCTGTCCGTTCCCTGAACTCCGGTCCCCGTAGCGGCTCCATTGATAATCGGAGTCGTGAGCGTCGGAGTTGTCAGTGCCGGGCTTGTTAGCGTTTTGTTGAGCAGCGTGTCCGTGGTTGCGCGGCCCACCAGCGTATCCGCCGTGCTTGGGGCATTGATTACTATGTTTCCTGCCGGAGCCGGGAAGTTCAGCGTGGTCTGGTTTCCGCCAGTGCCGATAACAAGCTGGTTGCTGTTCGGCGTAATAGTCACTGGCAGAGAGAAGGTATTCGCAGCCGTCCAGGTATTGGCAAGATTCAGCAATCCAAGTACGCCTGTAATGTTGTCTACCGTCCATTGCGTGACGCCAGAAGCGCAATTCACGCCCCCGGTAGAGACTATCTTGAACTTGAAAGCCGCGTTCGGTATCCAGATGTCAGCAAAACCACCGGCGTTCAAGATAATCGGATTCGTGTTTGTGGCTGTGCCAGTCGAGTCAACGTAAGTGGTTGCGGGGTTCGTGGTGCCCGCCTGGTAGGTGAAAACACACCCGGAAGCGAGCGGGCTGCCTGCGTTGCTTAGAAATTGGATATGCGGAACTGGCGTAAGGGATACAGGCACTTGCGCAAATGAGACGAGCGGGAGTAGCAAGAATAAAAAACATGAGAGTTTTTTCATCATTTTAAGTCCGATAGAAAAGAAATTGCCGGTTTAGGCATGGAGCGCACCCGCGCCGCTTGAGCAGCTACCGCAGCGATTGGATGGAGTGCTTGCGAGGCACCGAGCACTACTTTTCCAGACCCTGAAGGGTTGTAGTTCTCAGCCAACCTCCGGGCTATATCGGCCTTCATGTAGAGTTCTTTTGTTTTTTCAGGACCGAGCAATGAGCGTAGGAACGTATCGGGGTAACCGCCAAGTCCGTTTGGCGTTATTCTAAAACCGCCGTCTTTAATGTCCTCTACGGCCTGTCTTGCAAGAGGGCCGAGGTCGAAATTTTCTCCTTTCAATGCTTCGATTTCGTGGACGGAGGAACGGTTGAGGATTCCGTCAGTAACTTTTGCGGGATCGTCGGTGTTGAGGATTCGATATAGGGGAGAGTTTCTAGTGTTGTAGAGTTCTTGAAGCTTGGCGCTTTGCTGTCCTGCTGCGTGGAAGATATCCTCGAAAGGCGTTCCTTTCGCTGCATCCATAATTGCGCTATGCACCTTGCCAGCCGCAAGCTTATAAATACGCTGACCAGAATCAGATAGAGCGTTCGCGCCGTAGTCATTGCCTTTTTCTAATAGCGTGGTCCTGAGATTCCTGAGAGACTGAATTGACTGCCTTCCCTGCATCGCCGGGTCGGAAAGCATGTCCTGAATGTCTTTTATCGCAGCTTTTGCCCCCGTGGTTTGAAAAACTGGCCGTTCCACCGCCGCATTTGGCTGCCGTGCAAACGTTTCATCGTGAATTAGCTTCTGGAGTGGCCCCTGTACATCTCCAGCCAAGTCAGCTTGCTGTTCCTTTACGTCAGCATATGCCTTATTGACGTTATCTTTCAAGACTGAACGGCTTATTTCCGCTGAATTTTGAAGGTGTTCACCTGCGGATTCCGCCGACATCCCAACTCGCTGAGGGTCGAGGCGGTCTTGGAAAGAACTTATCTCATTGGCAAGCTTGCCCTTCTCAACGGCAGCGGCTTCCTTTATTTTGCTGCCGGTCAATAGGGCCTCTTCACCAAACACCTGTTCTGATTTCGCGGCTGAAGTCTGCAAAGCCTGCGCTGGTGTCAATTTGATTCCCATATCATGCGCATGTTGAATGACATTTTGATTTGTAACGCTGGTAGTTGCCGCACCTCCTGTAGTGGCAGCGTTGCGCGTAGTAGAAAGAGTTGCATTAGCCGTTTCGGGAGCGAGGGTCTGAGTGATGGCATTCCCCGCTTCACTGGTTCGTGCTGCCTGGAAAGGAGCCAGTGCTTTTCTTTTCAGGAGTTGCGAACTATCCCTAAGGAGTTGCGAACTATTCCTAATAAGATTTATAGATTCATCTTCTGGTGCGCCAATTATCCCCTGCAAAACAGGGTTAGTAAGCATCCCGGTTTTTAGGTCTTGGCCTCCACCTTGGCCGCCGACAAGGTATTGCTTTAGATTGTTGGCGACATCTCCGATTTTTGCCTGTATGGGGTGCTGTTCGCGCCCCGCCTGCGTCATGTTGGACCAATCGATGAGTTTTTGTATGGCATCATGTGCCATCTGCGCACCGGGAACAGTAGACGGAGCAGTATTCTTACGTGGTCCCATAGTAGGGCCAGCAGGCTTTTCGGATGCCACTTCCCATGCCCCGGATGGGGGAGCTTGGGGAGCCGGAGTTTCCGACGCTACTTGCCAATCATCAGCCATCTATTGCACCTGAACAGCTTTGCCATTCTGCAAAGTCCATGTCTGACCATTCTTGAAAGTCGTATGTATGCCTTCCTTGAGCAAATTCGCTGGCGGTGCTCCTGTAGTGGAAGGTGTAGTGGAAGATTCCCCGAAGTTCGGCTTGGCCTGTTTGCCCTGTTCGTATTGCTGCTTGAGAGCATCGCGCTTGGAACCCATCAGCCGCACGGCGTTTCTGATGGCCCCCCGTAGCTGTGCGGGAGAGTTGGCGGCATCGAATGGTCCTTGTACTTCCTTGATTTCCGCGTCCGTGGCTTGCCCGCCCTTGAATACCTTGCTGATTTCACCTGACAGGGCGTTCTTGATTACATTGAAGTTTGTTGTACGGTCACTGCCAAACTCATAGCCAAGAGCGTTGCCAATCTTATTAAGGCTGCGATTATCCCCGATAGAAAGAGCCTTCGCCGCTTCGTCCAGCTGCTTGGCGTGCTCAATAGCCGTGTTGAAAGCGGTGAGATTCTTGCCGCCTTCACCAGAGGTCATGTACTTTGCTACGCCCTTTTCAATGTCGTAGTCGCTCGAATTGAAATTGGGGTTGATTTGCAAGACTTGATTGAGGAATGCCTTCCGAGCAGCAAGCGGCGTTCGCATTGTAAGAACATCGGCAATCTTCATTTGCCCGCCAGCCACTTTTTGAGCCAGCGATGCGGTCATAGGGTCATTGGCGTTTCCCATGCCGCCTTGCTGCAAATTGAAGTTGAAAGCTGGAACGAGTTTAGCTTTGTAGGCCATGAAGTCCGATGGCCCCTTGCCGGGATTCTTGGCCAGCCAGTCGGACATTTCCTGCTTGTCTACCGCTCCGCCTCCGCCTTTTTCCCAATCAAGGCGAGATGCCGCTGTTTTGGCGTTAAGTGCTGCCGCTGCCGCCGTCGCTTGCTTATCGGCTATCTCCAGCTGTTCCTTGGCGTGCGCTGAGCCTGCTGCATGAATCTTTAAAATGTCCTCATCGTAAGGAGCTTTGGCATCCTGCGCTGAAATAGAACCTCTGGCCAGCAATTCTTGCTGCTTTTGCGCGTAAGCAGCTGGGCGAAGTTCCGGGGCAAGGCTCAGAATATCCGAGGCCGCGTTATTTATATCCGTGGCCTGCGAAAGGGCTTGGTCGCGCTGCTCTTTTTTCAGCGTTTGAATGGTTTGCTGCTGCTTTAGAAGATTATTCTTCATGCTCAGCGAAGCGTCCGCGCTGCCGCCGTGTTTCAGGATGAGGCCGGGAAGGGCGTCCATGCTGATTTTCCCTTGTCCTTCTGCCCATTCCTTCATGGCCGCTGTTTCGGCTGCCTTATCGTCCAATGCTCTTTTCTGTGCTTCGATCTGCTGCTGCTGAAGCTGAAGCTGGCCGGGCTGAGCCGCAAGCTGGCCCTGTAGAGCCTTGAGCTGCATTACCCCGCCGAGCTGCTCTATCGGGCCAGGCTGCTGCTTTATATCGAGTGCTGGAAAGTTGCTGCCCATTAGCCAATTAACCCCATGCTCTTCAGTAGAATCAGCTGGCTTGCGTTATTTGCCGCCCCGCTGATTGCGTTAGCCACGCCTGCATAGCCGCTGGCCCGCGCTGCCCCGGCATTCATCAGCGACGCTCCTTGCTGCGCTCCGCCAACGGCATTGATATTCGCAATATTGCTCGATGCCGCTTGCCCTTCTTGGCCTAACTGGCCTGCCGCTACCTGCCCACCACCTGCCAGAGAGGAAAGCCGATTGAATGTGTTGGCCTGGTTAGTCTGGAACTGGTTGTAACGAGTCGAATATTCGTTAAAAGCCCGCCCGTAGACGTTCGAGTATTCGTTAGAAGCATAATTCTGCGAATAATCCGTGATGGCCTTGGCGGTGTTGCCGCTAAGCAATCCACCGCGAGCCGCAGCGGAGTTCTCAAGCGCTTGCTGGCCTTGCTGGAGCCTGAATTGGTAGCCAGGGTCGTTCTGTTCCGTTACATTTGTTGGTGCTTGAAACTGTTCCGTCCAGGGAGTCAGCAATCCCTGGCCCGGCGTGCTGGTCAGATCAGAAAGTTGCATCTCCGCTTTCCCGCCAGCCTGGAGCCACGGAGCTTCATTTTGTTGCTGTTGCGCCCATTGCTGTTTTTGGAAATCGAGCGAAGCCTGCTGGTCCTGGTGCTGGAGCTGTGCCGCAGATGTGGCGGCATTCGCTTGCGCTCCGGCTGCCTTGGACGCACCGACAGCCCCTACTACGCCGGACACAGCTCCCATAACCCCTAGCGCAATCAGCGGCATGTCAGATTTCCTTTGCCCATACAGTTACGTTGCATTTCTTGTAGTCCAAGCGCCCCAGGTAATCCTCTATTTCGGGCGTCTCCGCATAAGAAAACAACTTCGTCAATCCAATCTTTCTTGCCTCCGCTTCCATGAACTTCATTATGCGAATCCCGGTAGTGCCTTTCCTGTAGCCTTCCGCTACCCAGGTACCCTCAATGTGCGCGGGGGAAATCAGCAGCATTCGGCCAATGATATTCCCGCCCTCTTCGGCTACCACGGCGAGACTGCTCTTCGGGTCCGGGCAGTAGCCCTCCTCTACGCCCAGCAAGAGCGGATATTCCGAGTCTTCCAGTTTGCGTATTTCAGAAAGCGACAAGAGGTATCCTCTTCCATTGATTAGTAGCGATACAGATGTACTCAAAATTGGCATCAACCGCCCGCTGCCCGACTTGCCCCGGAGATGTTGAAGTGGCCGGCACGGCTACTGTCGATAGAGCGTTCGTGACTGCCTGAAAAAAGGCTGTCCAGGCATAGGAAGGGACATTCGTGGCGCCATTTGACAATGTAGCGTTCGGCGGATTGCCTAGAAAGGGTGTCCGTATCGGGGGTGCTTGGAATTTACTCATGCCACCTTGCTCATTGCCCTGGAGAGCCTTTCTTGCGGCTGATAGCCGGGCGAAGCCATCAAATAGGCGTCTATGATGCGGATAATCGCATTGTCGCTAAAGGAAAGCTCGTAAACGCGGTCTCTTGACCTCCCCAAGCGCCTCCAAATCGAACGAAACTTGTATTCGCCCGGCGCTCCCGCCGTTCTGGTTTGGATATTGCTCCAGGTGTGCCCGCCATCATCGGACCAGCGCAGCATGAGCGTTGGCGTACCTGTGGGAGTGGCTATGAAGTTCGCAACCTTCGCGGTAGTCAGCAATCCGGCGAGAGTTACGCCAATATTCCATGAAGTCAGGCCCGTGGAACTGACAATCGTGAACGTTTTAGGAAAAGTGCCGTTGAATCCGACTGCCGTGGTGGTCAAAATCCCGGCAATGGTCACTTTTACCTGCCACGATGCGGCATTAGTCGGATCGTTCAGGAATAAAGTGGCTGGCGTGCCGCTGCCTACCACTGTCGTATGGAGTAATCCTGCGTCATCGACGGAAACGGACCACAGAACTCCGTTTGTATCGGCCAGGATGAGTGTCGGAGCGGTGGCTACGAAAGACCCAAGCCCGCTTTCGGCGTCCACTTGCAGCTGCTGGTGGAATATCCATTCCTGTTCCTGGCTGATGTGCGGCGCTCTGCGAACTCTCCGAATGGCGTTGCCGAAATCGTTCGTGAAGTTTATGGACATCTGATAGAGCGTGCCGTTGCTTGGCCCGCCTACAAGGTGCTTGCCGAAATTGAAGGTATGGTATTGCGCCAGATGCGGCTGGAAAACGCCTTGCTGGGCGTTCCAGAAGCCTCTCTGGTGCCACATATTCGTGGCTACGTCATAAACCCATGTCGCTTTGGCCGTTGGGAAGCTCACCACATAGAAAGCATGGCCCTGGTCCTGGTAGGCATAGGCCACGGCATCATCAATCCGTGCGTATCCCTGCCAGGCAAACTCGATTGCGTGATTCGAGATTCTTACCGGGTTGTAGCCTTGCATTCGCCAGGCAATGCCGTTGCCGCGTTCGTCGGAACCTAGCCAGAACACCGAATTGTCGAGCTTTGCGAGGCTGAACTGCGCGGCAATGCCCTGTTCGATGAACGCTCCAGGGATAATGTCGAGCGGGAAAGGGAAGTTCCCTGAATCGTAATAGACTTGCGCGGCGCGAGGCCCTATAACGCCTAACTCTCTGTGGTCGGCAATGATGGAAATCACATTGTCCGTAAATACCGAGACTTTGGTGGTACTGAGGCCCGGCCAGGTTGTGGCATCGAGCAAGGCTGATGCGAAAAGCTGGTTGGAGTTCTTGATGAGCGCGAAAAAGAAGCCGTCAATGTAGGCTACCATCGAGACATTGGTAAGCGTCCCGGCAGGGATAAGCGTCAAGGTGTTGGCCGTCAGGTCTATGACGTAAGCATTGCCGCCAGAAGCAATTAGAAGCTGATTCCCTCCCCCGGCAAAGGATACCGGCAGCCCATCATTGGTGATTGAGCCTGCGTAGGTATTGAGCGCCGTGCCCAGCACGCCTATCTCATAGACGTTGTTCGCTGAAACGTGAAACGTCCTGCCGTTGACGGTATACAGCCCGCGCACCGGGCCAGGGTCGGGAGCCACAAAGAAGGAAATCAGGCCCGGCGTGGGATAGAGCGCCATGGCCGATTTTCCTTGCCCGCTCTCAATAATCTCCGGGTAAAAATTCATACACATTTGGCAATCCGCGTTGACGGATTGACTAGCGTATGAGGGGCCAATAAACCCAAATCTCGCCAATTAATTCTCTCCTACCGCAAAGGGCAATAATTCACCTTTTTGCTTTGTTCCCCATCGCTTCCTAGCGCCCATCTTGCCGCTTTCGGAACGAGTGAATCGGTGTGATGCGCGGTCCAAAAGAAATTCTATGCGAGCCTTCCTACGCTGCCCCATGAAAGGCAGTATTCTCTTGGCTACCTCAATTGCCCTATCGCCTAGAATTTCAAATTCCCAGACTTCTTTATGAGTTGGTTTCCTTGTACGTGAATGAACACGGATTCGGACGCTATTTGAACCCATTGCGATAGCGGCTTTTCTAACAACGTCTTCATCTGTCATGTGAAGACTGATTCTTATTTCGTGGAATTGCCTACGTGTAGTGAAACAACCTTCGCCTTCAAGAAGTCCAGCAAGCCACAGTGTTTCTTGCTCATAATTCATGCTATATTCGTCCTTCGAGTTTCCGGGTAGCTCCCGGCCAGAGGACCGGGCGGGGCAAGATAGGAACTAAAAAGGGGTGCCTCGTGGCATACCTGTATGAACGCCCATCTTGCAGTTTTCCGTACCGGCCTCTGCGGTTTTTCATGTCAGAAATTCCTTCTCCCCGCAGGGGTATCGGAAATCCAGTTGTATTTGAGCGAACGCGGATTGACGAGCGCTTCATCACAGAACGCCTCAATTAGTGGCGCGTTCATGGTCTTGAGCTTCGCAACGCTGAGCAAGGCTTGCGCTGCTACCTCTGGCGGCACGGGGCGGCCAAACTCAGGAGCCAAATCGACGGCCAATGCGTAGCGAATCGCTTTTAAATAGCCGGGAGGGAATGTAATGTCCGTTACGAGGTCAAAAGTCGTGAGCGGTGCCCAGCTATAAATCCTCACGTTATCCACAATGGTAGGGATGGGCCAGAAATTAAGGTTTCTGAGAGGGAAAGCGCCATCGTCGTAGCATTTGATTGGCAGCGTCGAAGTGATGAGCTTGATGGGAATAGCTTGCCAGCCGCCGTCCGTAACCATCTCGATAGGCAATTCAAGCGGCTGCGCGGGATTCGCCAGCCAGACAACGCTCATGCGCTCGATGCTGGCCGGGCGGACCATGTTGAAATTCCCGCCAGTGCCAAGCGTGTAGACTTGCTGGCCTGGAACCATCGGGAACTCATTGATGTTGAGCGTGAAGATGTTCAGCCGCTCGGACTGCCAGCTGTCTATCATCTGCTGAAGGATAACGAGGGCGTCAGCTATTTCATTGCCGGAAGGGGTTTCTCCGCTCGCCAAAACTCCAATCAGCCGTAAACTGCTCGCTATTAAATCGTTCCCTGTGATAGCATCCCCCTGTCAGTATTCCGATGCCCAACAGCTTCGCCCTATAGGGAAGCTGGAAAGCATGAGAGCTGACTACGACTCATGCTCCGGTGAGCGGTGGTGCACCACTGGCGACGTTCGACTCGTCCCGTGAGTCTGAATCAAGTTGCCTCAACTTTCAGCTTCTGGGGATGGTCGCTCCAGCCGTCCTTGACCAGCTCTTTTTCTTCCTTGGCATCGTTAGCCACTGCCGTGATGTACGGATGGAACTCCACTTGCCGCTGCGGAACGCCTTCTTTCATCACAATTTTTTCGTATGCCGGGCTTTTCACGTCACCTTCGCCCGGTGCCACTGCTTTGAACATGGCCTTCGGGTAATTCTGGTCCACGGGCTTCAATACAGGGGCGGTTGCCATCTAGTCTCCTTATGTCGTGGTTTCAACGGTGTAATAAACGGTGATGTGGCAAATCCCGGTGCCAGCGGCAAAATCGTTGGTGATTTTGCTGATTTGCAGCGGCGCATTCTCATTGGTAGGCGGATTGGCCGCCGTCGAAGTCCCGCCAAAGAAGATGGTTTGCTGCGACCGTTGACCGGCAGATGGCCCTGTAAATACCGTATTGGCAGCCAAGGCTTGGGCCATCGTTCCGACGTTGAATGACACCGCCCCGCCAGCATCGGTATACGCGGTCCCGCCAATCAAACGGATGAGCACTGACGTGGGCACAATCATCAAGCCGGGGCCTGGAGCCGGAATCAGAGTAATGGCCGCTGTCTTGATGGTGAGAATTTGAGCCGAAGTGAGCGTGATATCCGCTCGCAGAGGGGTATAAAAGGAACTCTGCATTTGCAGCATCACATCCGGCGTGAAAGCGCCGAACTTGGTAAGCCCCGGAGGTATGGTTACAGTCGTTGCCATTGATGCTCCTTAAAATTGGGGAGGTTCCGCCTCCCCCCGGAAAATTGTTATGCCAAACGGCTGGGATGCCACTTGCCGGAGCCTTGGTCAAACACAAACGTGACCGCGCTCGCTGCTGTGGTCGCGGTTCCGGCCACGGCAATGTTTCCAGTTGCGTCCCAAGTAAGCCCAGCTGCAGAGCCGTCAAACACAATCGTTACCTGCCCGCCCTGAAGGCTTCCGGGTACGGGATTGATTGTCTTGACGATAGTGGTGCCGGTCATATGAAAATAAGGGCCGGTTGGTGTAATGGTGTTGGCGCTTACCACGGGAGCAGACCAGCCGAGGTTATCGGGGAAAAAGTCCTGAACTGCCTTGATGGGGATGGAAACCCCGGAAAAGTCTCCAGGGGCACCGGAAAGCACCGGACAAGAGGCCCCGTGAGGTGATACCGGGCTTCCTGCCACGCCGCGTTGCACCGTAACCACTAGTCCGCTGACTCCCAAGACTTGCATGTATTCCTGTTCTATAAGCAGAACAGCAATGCCCACACCAGTCGTGAAGTTTGGGGCCGTGATGCCCGTTACCGAGCCAACGGCAAAGGTGGTATCGGTTGTGCCGATTGCTGCTGTTAGTGTAGTCGCGTTGAGTGCCATGTCATCCTCCTAGCTGCAAACTCGGCACGCCAACTCGGCGTACAGCGTTGTCCAGCCGTACAGAACGTCAATACGGGTCGGGAAACGGTCGGTGTTGATGTCGTAAGCCCTGACAAGGCGAATAGAGAGTCCTACCTGTTTGTCAGAAACCCTTGCGGCCATGTCCACGCCACCCGGCAGCGGCAGGTCTGCGCATCCGAGAGCAAAAGCGTCCTTGTGGAACGCCAAGCCTTGCGGGGAGGCAGTTGAAGCCGCGCCAAGCACGTTGATGGTTGCGCCGTTCGTGATGTTGGCAATCGGACCAGTCAGGCCGGTCACGTTCTGGAATGGCCCGCTGAACACAACAGCCGGAGATACGGGGATGTTCATTACGCCACCGCCCGAAGTCGTGGTATCTGCCGTGACTACGAATTGCCGTAGAGCGCCGGTAGATTGCTTTGACTGCGGATTGACGGCGAAAACGCCCGTTGCGCCGGAACCAATCGTAAACACGTTGCCCTTTTTGAGCACAGGCGTGGTCACGGTCCAGTTGCCGGTTATGAACACGGAAGCGGTTGAGCCTGCCAAGGTGAAAGTCGGCAGAAGCACGCCTAGCACGCTGGTCGAGTTAATGCCCACGTTCTGGTCCATGCTCCACTTGAAGCCAATCGAGCGCCCCATCGTGCCCTCTTCATACTGGCGGCCAATTTCAGTGCTTTCCTGAAACAAGCCCTTGAGGGTGTCGATGATGGTCGCTTGCATGGCTGGAGAAATGACCAGGCTGCGCAGGTTGTCACGCGGTGCCGCTTCCTCATCAAGCCTCTGGCCTGCCTGCAAATAGGTCAAAAGCGCGTTCGGGACGGTGCCGGGTGTGCCAATCGTGTTGTAGACGTTCAAATACTGCTGGAGGCCATCGAAGTCGATCTGGTTCGCTACGTTCGCAATAGCCGGGCGAATGAAGCGCTCCTTGAAGTCGTCAATCGACAGCGCCAAGTCCTGTGACGTGAAAGCGATGTCCACGCCGCGCTGCGTATTGAGAACCAAGGGTACCTGGGTCTCTGTTGCGTCTTCGATGGAGAGGCCCTGACCAGTACGGCCAGAGTAACGGGCGGGTTTGCGAATGTTCAGGACTGTCCCTATTTTCGCGCCTGCCCTGCCAAATGAATCATCAAAATCACGGCGGACTTGCTTAGTAAAAACTAGGTTGTTCTCAAGAATCCGCAATGTCTCTCTGGTTATCTGGCTGATGGTTAAGAGCGTGTTGGCTATATAACTACCACTCCTTTCATAGAGTTAGCCGCCACGACCTCTTCGCAGAGTTGCAAAAATGCTTGGTCAGACAAATCTCGCTTCGCATAGTTAACGTCACGATGTACCCAGCGAAGGTTTTCAATCTTCCCTGAGCCACCGTTTACGATTGCGAGGATATGGTCAAGATGGGCGTTACTTCTGGTCAGACGCCGGAGACTTACGGCACACCTGCCACGCTGGAACCTCCAAAGACGCGCAATCTCAATCGTCGTAGCTACGGCGTCTTTATGCCTGAGCTTCAGATTGTTTGCGCGAATATAGAAGAACCGCCTGTAGGCGTAATCTTTGTGGGATTGTGTTGACCGTTCGGGGAAACGCTTGTGCCATTCACGTTGCTTGACCGCATTTCTTTCACGGTTAGCATCGTTGTAGACTTTGACGCATGCCTTGCAGCGAGCATGCCTGCCATCATTTCGGCTTTTATCTCTTGCGAAAAAGGTAGGGGGTTTAGGAGTTCTGCAAGTGCAACACGTCTTTGCAATCTGTGCCGCTAACATGCAAATACTCCTTTCGAGTCAGATGGTTGCTGCTATCCACCTTCCCCTAGTCGGAGTATTGTTCTGGCCGTCGCCCTTTTACGGGCCGCCCCGGGGTGTTGCTGGTGCTGCCTTGCTCATCCGGCAGCTGTTTTGGCCGATAGGCCCAAGCACTTCACATATAAACCTGTTTTAGCTACTTGTCAATAGCCACGTGCAGCTTTTTCCTCGATTGCACGCCTGCGTTTGTATTCCTGAAAATCTTCCGTCTCGGCGCTGCTCTTGATATTCCTCAAGGCATTACCGCCAAGTGGCTTAATAGGTGGAGGAGCCTTGCTGATAATAGGAGCACGATCAGGGCCAGCCTTTGAGCCATTTGTTGGCTGTTCTTCGGAGGCTGCCTTTTCGAGCCTCGCGGATATGCGTCCGATTTCAGCAACTGCCAACACCGGAGGTAATCCATCAACCCGTTGCGCTTCCTTCGGGTTTTTTGCCAGATAATAGACTACTTCTGGCCCGTTTTCGAACTGCTTAATGGCATTCCCGACTACCGTGGGTATGGAAATCTCGCTTTCGCCTATAACTTCATCCCAATCTTCGTGTTCGGCCTTGAAAGCACTCACTTTCTCTGCATAGTTTAATTCTATCTCCCGCTCGGCTTCGGCAATGGCTTGACGTTCGGCTTTTTGCTCGTCTCGCGCTTCCTTCCAAGCGTCCCGCGCTTCAAGAAAGTCATCAAGGGAGGCTGCTTTGCCTGCCGAGAGCTGCTTTTCGCTCCAACTGTCGAAAGTGTCGAACTTGGCGGCAACTTCTGTCGGTACAACTGGCGCTTCTTTCTGTGGTTCTGGCTGTCCATTCTGTCTCTCTTCAATGGCCGCTAGGCGCTCTTCCAGCTCTTTCTTCTCGCGGTAGAGCTTGTCAAAGCGCTTGCTGAGGTTCTTGGGCGCGGGCTGCTCTTCGGCCTTCTTTTCAGGCTCAGGAGGTGTTTCCGGCTCGCCGCTCTCTACTTGCTGGTCGCCTGTTGGCGGAGGCTTCAGCTCTGGCTGCGCTTCGTCTTGCGGGACACCGCCAGCCGCTTGGTTTACTTCGTCTTGCGTATCGGTGGTGCTGGCTACGGTTACATCACTGCCCATTCGTGCCTCCCGGTTGCGGCTTCGCTGCCTGCAATTCCTGTGCTTGGTCTGCCCCTTGTGCCTGCAAATCCTGTTCGTGGTCCTGCTGCGTGGCTTGCATGTCCTTTTCGTGCGCTTGCTGGTCGGCCTGCATCCCAGCATCGTGGGCCGATTCATGGATGCTCTTGTAAATCTCTGCCGTGGTCTTGGCTCGCACTAGGGCTTCCTGGCTCATGGTATTGATTTCCGCCACGGCTACCTTGCCCATGTTGTCCAGTTTCTTGAGTTCCAGCTGGACCTGCCCCTCAACCCACTTCGTCTTTAGCTTGTCCGTGGTGTCGTTCAGAGCTTTGGTCAAGAGTTCGTGCTGCTTCATAGCCTCTTGCAGCTGCCCTTGCAGCTTCTGGACCTTCATCTCCGGGTCTGTATCATCATCGTCCTGCAGCTGCGGTGGAAGTGTCTTTTTTAGCCGTTCACTGATTTGCTTTGCCATCGGCCAATCCATCTGGCCAGTCAGCAAGTCGCCACAGGTCTGCATAATCTGTGGATAAGCGGAAATCAGCGCCATAATCGAGGCTACCGCCTCTTGGCGCTTCGACTGATAGCTTGGCCCCACGCTCACCGTCACATCGTAAGTCCCTACGCTTAGGTCAAATACTTTCTGGAGCGCCGGGTCTTGCGTCTGGGCCATCCCTTGCGCTGCCTGTGCATGTTCCTGCCCGGAATGCACCACCACATGGTCAACGCTTTGGTCGGGGCTGATAATCCGCTGGACTCGCGGTGCATCATAAATCTTGGGTATCAGGTCAATTAGGATGCGCCCGGTGTGGCGGATTGACCGGCTCAGGTTGTCCACGAAGTGCATGTTCGAGACATCGGCCTGTTTTTGGAGCAACGACACTGCTTTGCCGCTCTGGTCGCGCTTGTCCTGGCCTAGCGATGGGTCAAAGATGCCTGTGACTGCCTTCAGGTCATTGCTGGCATTCATAAGCATCTGATTCATGGCCTGGATAGGAGGCTCGAATTGCTGGCGTTGCGGAGGTGGGACGGCACTACCCGCCACTGCCGTGGGATTGTAGTGCAGGACGGTCAAGTTGCGCGTGTTGGCTTGCGCCCATTCGCCTACAAAGTCATCTGTCTGGCCGGCAGCGGCGATGTATGGTGCCCTTGGAGCCAAGGCAATCGTCTCCGTGGCCGATGAGTTCCAGTAGTTGTACATCCGCTGAGGGTCTTTGGCGTCTCTGACAATTCCTGCAAGATGCCGCTCGCCGTCGTTGTCCAAATCGTCAGCCAGTACCGGGACTATGCCTATCCACATGCCCGGCCAGGTGGTCTCCTCGAGGATTTCCACTGCGTTGATCTTGCTCTTTATTACCTTGCGGTCGAGCACCTTGCGCCGGGCAACCACCCGCTCTGTCTGTTGGTCAACTTCCTCGCTGAATTTCACATCCCCGGTGGAAGTTTTGACCAATTCCCGCTGGGTCTGCTCAATGTGCCAGTACATCGCTACCCTGATAGTGTCTTTGTCGGCCCATTCAGGAGCTTGGTCACCAATTGACTGAAAATCGGTAAGTTTTGCCGCTTGGGACGCAGGATAGGCCAGTTTGTACTCTTCAATCGGCATATCCTCGACTTCAAAGGCCCACATCGCGTCTTCGTAGCATGGCTCAACCGCTGAAGGGTCAAAATAGACTCTGAACGGGTTGCGAATGCGCCTAATCTTGATTTCTTGGTCAAAACTCTCTGGCAGGAAGTCCGTTTCCACGCCCCAGTAGCCAAACCCAATGGTTACAGCGCTTTCAAACGCCGTGTCGTACGCAATCTCGGCGTCAGATTGCACTTCAATATGCCTGATTGCGCCTTGGAATATCTCTGCGGTGTCGGTATCTGCGCCACCGCCTACAGGGTTGACGTTGATCGACGGCCTTTGCTGCCTTTGCTCGTTCGTTACCTGCCGGATGATGGGTGGGAGCCGGTTAATCGTCAGGCACGGCCTGCCATCAAGTCCCCTTTGCGTCTGAATATCGTCTGGCCATTGGTTGCCGATGCGGAAGTCTAGATCATCGAGGGCTGCTTGACGGGTCTTTTGCTCGGCTTCTGACGCCATCTTGAAGCGTTCAAGCGCCAGCCGCAGAAACCGCTCTACCCGGATACGCTCTTCCTGCTCAGGCGACGGCCCGGTAGTAGCTACCACCATTGTATCGGCTGGACTAGCCACGCTTGGCCTCTTTGCATTTATCGCAATAGAAATAATTCTCGTTTAAATCAAAATCATATACCCAGCAAATGTGTTTGCCGCAAATGTCGCAAACCAAATCCTCTAATACCGATGATTCTAAATGGTCTTCTGCTGGACTAGCCACGCTTTGCCCTCACAGGAAGATTCTCCAGTCCACATCTAGTGCATCGTATCCAATTCCAGCCAAAAGGGATGCGTGCAAAATCATGCAGGCCAACTAAACAGAGGCATCTCCTAAGCAGGATCTTAGCCAAGAATCGCTCCTATTATTTCCTCAATCTCGTCTCTTGCCATAAACACAATGAACAGCGCTAATTCGGCGGAAATGAGTATAATTATCATCCAAGAATCGCTCCTATATCCGCCGATTGGATGAGTATTTGCTGCCCCGCTTGCCAGTCAGGATGAGTATTCCCAGCACCTGGAACGAGCACCACATCGCCAGGTTTGACAGCCGTCTTAGTAAATACGCCATCTTCCCACCTTCCTGGTCCTACAGCGATTACCTTGCACTTGACGGCTACATCGCGGGCCACTTCGGGCACGATAATGCGCCCAATCGTCTCCGGTTGCGGCAGGCGCTCAACCAGCACTCTATCGTGCATTGGCTGGATAGGCTCGCCAGCCGTATCGGAGACGTTGAAACCGTGCTTCTTAAAGTCAAACTTCTGGGTAGCGCTCATGCTCGATACCATCCACTTCTAAACAATAAACACATAACCATTTGCCGCATTTAGGACAAACCGATAACTCCGATTTCTTACCCCTGCATCCTTGGCATCGCTTACGGCGCAAAGGTAATCCGATAATCATAGATTGTGCCAATATCCCAGCTAACTGCCTTCGTGAGACCATCAGTGATTCCACTTCCTAGCATTCATCGCAAACGTGGCTCGCTTTCTCACTGCCGGGCTGCTGCTGTTCTTAGCTTTGACCAGCGAGCTAAGCGGTATCTTGCCGCCTTGCTTTACGCCTAAGTTCTTATGCAGCAAGCCTTTATGCGATGGTTTGATCTTTATCGCCACGCGCACGCCTCCATTCTGGCCCATTCCAATAGTTGAGCGATTGCTGAATCTTCGGCCCTACCGTCCTAGCCCATTCCTCAACGTCCAGAATCCTGCCGTCAGGCAGTTCCCATGCCTCGCCGTGGATAAGGTTGTTTTCATCCCTCAGCTGGACCGTCAAGAGCATCACCGGCCTGCCAGTCCCGACAGCTTCATCTTGGCCGTGTGCTTCGCGGCCATTGCCCGGCCTTTGGCTGTCTCCTTATTGCCGCGCATCGCTCCGATGGCGTTCATCACCTTGTACGGAACCTTGCTCTTGGCTCCGTACTGTTTCTTTAGCTTCGCTTCTAGGAATGCTGGCATTTACCCTCCAAAGTGCTTCTATAACGCTTCCCATAGAATCCATGTAGACGCCAGTGGGCAGCTGCATCTGTAAGATATGGCGCATGATACGGTGATGCTTGCAGTAGCATGGCGTTTCTGGGCATTGGATTACCTCATCCATCGATCCAGCCCACATCTTCCATCATATCCAAAAGGTTGTTCTGTGCGCCAATTAGCTCGTTACATGCCTCGCGCTTTTCCTTGGTCTTGGCATCACTGAATCGGATTATGTGATTTCCATTCATAGGCCATTTCACGTAAGGATAGTTCTCTTCCGGTGGCTCCCATTCTTGGTTATTCATCAGCTCATCCAAGTCTGTTGCTCCAAATAGGAAAGAATCGCTTGCTTGCGCTTTTCAAACCATCCCAATCTTATATTGCAGGATTCGCAAAGAACGCCACGATAGGCCTTGCGCGTTAAATGATCATGGTCAATATGCATCCGCTCTCGATGTAAACCGCAAATCCCGCATGGGCGCTTACGTAATTCACATACTTCAGCATAAGAAGACAATCCATACAGCGATTTGGCCTTTGAATTCTTCTCTTGAAGTAAGGCTCTTTCTTTGTTTCTTTCCCGCCATGCATGATTAATGAGTTTATGGCTCTCTGGATGGCGCGACCTCCAGAGCCTCGCCTTTCTGCGGCTCTCCGCCCTGGCCTTTTCTGGGTTCTTTATGCGCCATTCCCGATTCCATTTGCGCATATACGCACTTCTCTCTTCCTTAGTCTTTGCCATCTAACCAAGCCACCTTTGATTGTCCTGCCCAGGATACCGGTACTCTGGCTTGGGCTTTGGCTTTGGAGCCGCCACCTTGATGCTGAATGTCATAGCCAGCATGTCTGCGCAGTCCGGTGAATCGAGGCCCCGCTTCTTCATATCTTCTTTCTTTTCAAGCTGTATTTGCTGCTTGTTGCTAAAGCCATATTCCACCTGTTCTAATTGGGCAGCCAGCTCGGGGTCATTGGGGATTTCCGCTCCCGCTGCAAGCCATTCGCGCATAAGTCCCCAAACCTCAGCTCTTTTGTTGTAATAGGCGTTGCTGTCGTTTGCGGCTGCTCCGCCATGAAAGCCGAATAGCCTTTGTCCATAGCCACGATGTTTGATTTGGTCGAATACGCCAGTTCCAGTTCCGTCTTCATCCACCACAACGGCATCGACTTCCTCCTGTTCGCGCCAGTGAATCACTCGCTCAGCCACGAATACGTTGTCTTTCCCTCGCAACTTCTCTAGAATCACTGCTTTGCGTCCTTGTCGGTAGCCGATGACGGTTTGGTCGTCCCCGAATCGGGCCACGTCGCAGGAGAGCACTTTGGGCAATCCTTCAAATCCAACTGCGGTGTACTGCCGTGCAGCCGCGACGACATCGCTTGGAATGAACTGGGAGCTACCTGCCCGGGGAAACTCGCCCCGCACGCGCACACGCACAAAATCGCTATCTTCTCCATAGTCCGCTATCCATTTCTCAATCTGGGCCTTGTTGGTGCCCTCCACGTTGCGGGAATCAATTTGAAACGTTTTCCAGCGATGCTTGAAACGCCCAAAGCACTCACGAAACCTACCTGTATTCTGGGTGGGATTGCCAAACGCAAGCCAGATGATTTCGGTATTCTCATCAGTCAGCGCACCTTCCGCTACCTCCCAAATCCTGTCTGAAATGGCGCTCGCCTCGTCAAAGATGAGTACGATGCGCTTGCCTTTGTTGTGCAGGCCGGCAAAGGCTTCTGTGTTGTTCTCTGACCAGCTGATTCGATCACAGCGCCATACCCTCTGATGCTCTGGCTCCCGTACTGTTATCGACTCGCTGTTGACTTGAAACCATTTGCTGTTCAAGCCAAGCCTGAACCACTTCGAAACCTCTGGCCAGGTTTTCGTGCGAAGTTGCGTATCCGTATTCGCGGTCAAGACGACCTTGCAATCCTCGCAAGTGCTCATAGCCCAATGAATTACCATCCCCAGGAGAGCTGACTTCCCAATGCCATGACCACTGCTGACTGCTATCTGTAAAGGTGCAAATCGAGTTGAGTTTGAGCGTAAATGCTCGGTAATCGCACTTAGAATTTCCGTCTGCCATGTCCTAAGCCCCTTGCTTTGCTGTAGTTCTGCCTCTCCCCACGGGTAACAGTACCTCACGAACTTGATGGGCTGGCGCGTGAAGCCCGCTATGTCCTCAATCAGCGCTAGCTCAGGATTCTCTATCGTCGCTGTCATCTACCAACTGCCTGCGTCTGGCTACCGTCTCAGCCAAGGAAAGTGTAATCGTGCCGTCGAGCTGCACTTCTTGCGCTACCTTGCCTTCTGTTCGCTCGGCCATCTCCCGCAAAAGCAACACTTTGGCCATACCTCGGCTCTTCAACGTCTCAAGCAAGGATGCCTTTATCTCGTCTCTATTCTGTGAGTTAGCTAGAAGCTGCTCATACATGCGAGTAATTTGAGGCTTTTTTGGTCTGCCGTGAGGATTGCCAGAACGCCCCTTTACGAAAGGACGGCCAATAATGCGTCTTTCTGTCGCTGATAGGGCGCTGTTATCGCTAATTTGAGCGCGAGAAACGGGGTCCACAGCCCTACTTTTAGCCTATTTCTGGCCCTTGTCAAGCGCTTTTCGTGTTTTGTTCGCTTTTTGGCCCGGCCTCTGCTCATTTTGCCGGCACACCCAGCAGCTTCTCGCGCACGTATTCCACCGGTATGTCGCTCGATAGGTCCTGGCTGAAGCTGGCTGTCCATGCGCGGAGCTTGGCTTCTAGCTCGTCAGCGCATTGGATATACGCCTTCGCTTTGTCAGTATGAATAGGGACTGCTGAGCTTTTCCACTCGTTCCCTTGTTTGCGCCACTCCCGCACCAGCTCCATCAATGGCTTGAGTTCGCTCATGGCTCCAACGCTTTCTGCTTGGCGGCGTCCCAATCTTGCGAGATGTAAGTAAAACCCATCATTTCCCGCATCTCCTGCCCCGCCACGAGCAACGGTAGCAACCGGCGCATCGCTAGTTGCTGGCGCTGGCTCGGCGATGGCTTGCTCAAGTTCGTCGGCACACCATGCCCAAATACTTGGGCCATTAGTCTTGACCTCACGCCACTTCGCTATCAGTTCTCTGAGTTTGTCCATCACTTCCCCTTTCGCCTCCGCATCCCTTATCGCTCTGTAGATCGCTGCTCGCGCTCGGCCAGGATAAACGCAGCAATATGCCGCCCGGTTCCTTTGCCTGGCTTCCCGTCTTCTGTGCTCAACCACTTGACATCTCCGAGATTACGGATATGCGCTCCCGCTTCGATGAGCATAAGAACCCATTTATCTATCGGGAATACCAGAACCACGGCCTTTCCTTTTGCGTGTTCAGCCATCGCCTTCCTAGCCCATGCGGTCATTCCCTTCTTTTTGCCTTGATGCATCACGGATCCAAACGGCGGATTGACGTAGTTCGATTGGCCCCATTCGCAGGTAAGTCCGTCAAATCCATCTGGTAACGGATACGGAGCGGGGTCGAAATCGAATCTAAATTCCTCGTTGAGCTTTGCGTACAAATCCGTGGGCGTGAGCCAGTAGTGCTTGCCATCGGATGCCCCGACGTGAAACTTATTGGCTGCTGGAGCAATCCCAATGCCCCCGCGTTTAACTACACCCTTCGCTCTCGATCTAAACATCCCGCCCTCCACCCTTCTTCTGAGGGAGACGCCGCGCCTCACGCTCAAGAATTTGGCTGCCGAGGTCTATTAAATCTGCTTCGGCCCAACCGTTTCGGAAATCAGAATTTGGATTTTCCTGCGGCTTGCCGTCCATTCGCGCAACCATTCCAGCAACATAGTTCTCTATCCGCTCACGTCTTGCTGGCGGAATCTTCCTGTAAAGCTCCTGCCACTTATTTGCCATTTCGTTTCACCTTCTGAGGGAGACGCTCGACGGAGCGCTTGAAATTAACTTCAATGCGGTATCCTGCGACTTCCTTTGCTTCTGTGCACACAACCATTTCGACGGCCTCAAGCCAACTCTTTTCGATTAGCTTCGGGTCCGCTTCTGTAGGAGTCCATCTCGCCCAGCTAGGACCTCGCCTACGAAATCTATCCGGGTCCCGCCCCATCCCCGCTCTCTGTTTGCTCACACGTCACCTCGCTTCGTCCGCTTCCGCTCCAACGCCGCCTCATTCGCCATGCCGTACCTTCCCAGGGATGCCCAGCCAGCTCTCCAGTTTCTCGGCAGCTTCGTCAAGGTCTGGATATATACATACGCAATCCTTGTCGTCCCAGGCTAAGGATTTTACTTCCTCAATCAGCCGCTTCCCCTCCGCCAGCCCAGCCACGAGCGCGGGGATGGCATTGACGGCGGCACACTCTAAAGCCCTATCATCTTCGTGCTGCCCTCTTGCCCAAGGGTGCTCGGCGTCTGCCCGCTGTTTCAAGGCATCCAGTCTCGCAATCAGTTCGCTCAATGTGTCAGCCATGCCGCACCTTCCCTTGTCTAGCCATCGCTGCCTCTCGCTCACTTGACCAATATTTTAATGGCTTCCGAGTGGTAGTGAATCGCCTTCGTATGATGGTCAACCGCCTCGGTCAGATTGCGAATGCTTGAGTTCGTGCTCTGCATATATCGAACTAAATCCTGCCGCGTTTTAATCAACTCTTCGCGTGTCTCATAAAGGCTGTTTTCTAGCACGGTCAAGCGAATCATCATAAAGCCCGTCCACGCGAATAAAATAATCATTGCTATCGTTCTGATTTTGTTGCTCATCTCTCCCCCTTTCCCTGCTCACCGCACAACTTTGTAATCATCTACGCACGGAAAATGCCGCCACTCGTTTCCAATCGGGCCAGCAATCAGCACGGCAGGCATCGGCTTCCAATACGGCCAGCCGTCGTACATGCCTATGGCGATGAGGTCATGCCAGTAGTCACCTTCGCGCACCCTAACCCGGATACCGTTCAAATGCAGCCGCTCGACTTGCCAGAGCAATTCTAAATCATTCTGCATATCTTCCATCTTGCGGAACTCGCTCGTGCAGCGGCAGGAATAGCTCTGGTAAAAATCATGCGTCCAATCAATCGGCCCTAGCAATTCACCTTCGCGCTGCGTTACTTGGTACGTTCTCATCCTTCCCCCTTGCCCTGCTAACCCGCTACCTTACACGGCTTAACCCACAGAAAGCTCTTTACACCCACATCGTGGACACTCGCTATCAGACAAGCCAACAGCTAATTTACTAACGCCCTTTCTGATGCATAAATCGCCTTTATCGCCACAATTTCTGCACCACCATCCCGCGATATAAGCGTTCTCGAACCATTCACCACTATGCCTGAATATCCATTCTTCTTTCATTTGCTTCATCTCAGCCTCCCTACCGCACTGTCAACCCTGTCTTGCTCTCTCTGTGCCAAAGCTCTGACTTGGGCCTCCAGTAGCCTCCCATGTGCGCTGGCGAGCCAGTTTACAGCGAATCGCTTGTAGTTCCTGGGCTTGCGCCGGGGATTCGCTTCTAGCCACTCGCCCATCTTTAACACTTCCCGCTCAATGTCAACTCCAGGGTACGTGAAGCGCCAGCGGTCCTCGCAGACTGACAAGATGCTCCAAAGCTCTGGAACATCGGGCCAGTTCACACCCATTGCTTCCTACATGTCTCTACTCTGAAGCAGTTGGCCGATGCTTGGTTCCCATTCCAAAGGCTTGTCGCCTGCTTAAGAGCAGTACGGGCCAGTCTTATGGAAGCCGCACAATTCCTGACCAATGAGGACGAACAATTGAGCGCATCCTGTAGTCGCAGGTTGTCAGGGTCGGGACAGCGCCTGCTATTGGAATGCGAACAACCACTTGGCCCTGTTGCTGGCTCTGCTGCCGGAAGGATGCTTGCGAGCTCGTCGGGCACTCTACCAGCTGAGCTATAACACGCTTTTGGCGTGAAGGAGGCATCGAACCCCCGACTTCCCGATGTGCAAGCATCCATCGAACAGCAGAAAACCAGCCATCGGCCTGTCGGTGCTCCGCTCGCTGATTCACTTCTAAAACGTGCTGCCGAAACGAATCCGAGACCAGCCGGACGAAGTAGAGCAACACGTCTTTCTGTCGCGGAATCTCTCCGCGCACCACTGCGAGCGAAGCACAAACAAGCCGATGTACTTCTCCAGCTGCTCGGAAGGATGTATTGGCTTGCCAGACGCGAACCTGGCTCAATTTGTCTGTGTATCGTCGGCAATGCGACGGCACCGCGCTCACAAAAAGAAGCCAACACACCCATCCGAACAGCCGAAGCACTGCACCCTCGATTGGTTCTGGAGTCGAGGCCGTGAACCAGCTTGTAGGAAAGTTTGATTTGTTGTGGGAGAACATCTGACCCTCCTACAAGGGTTGGAAGGGGATTGTGTAGGCAACCCCCTGTCCAAAAACTGACCGGGGCTACCGAATAGCGTGCAGCCGCGCCAGCTCGTGAATTACTTTTTACCTCGCTCAGTACCATCTTGTCAACGAAAAAATGGCGAAAGCTAGAAAATACTTTAAGGTGGCGAGTTGAGCGCATGTTGGTACTAGTCCTTGACTTTCGTCTCGCGCACTTCAACCGATGTAGTGACCTTGCCTTCCGCTCTATCCACTAGTTCTTTGGCGGCGGGGATATTCCCGCCGAGAGCGGCCTTTGCCAAAACTAAGGCAATGCCCTGCGCAAAGGTGATGCCGCGAGGATTCCCCGGAACCTTCGAATTGAGAATCTCGCGGCACGCCTCTTTGAATGCGCTGTTAGAGTGCGGCCCCTTCGCCATCTCTATGAGCTTCGGGGCATCGTCTTTGGCTACAAGCTTCATGCAGTGAGAAGAAACACTTTCTGCTGTGTTTTGGGATCAACTTTACCATTGCGGAATTCCATGTCTTTGGTCTTGAGTAGCTTTCCGCCAACATTCGACACAGCATTGCCCTGGCTGGTACTCAGCCTACTTTCAATTACATCGCACATC
>Ga0247680_1000104_pt1 | contig 37433 bp, 35 predicted proteins | sample CNK21_metaG_FD_182803 | JGI IMG/M metagenome (GOLD analysis project Ga0247680, IMG submission 182803) | Soil microbial communities from Purdue University Martell Research Forest, Indiana, United States - CNK21 | ecosystem: Environmental > Terrestrial > Soil > Temperate forest > Bulk soil...
TGGGAAAGCTCGGGTATACCGTCCTGTGCGCTGCCGACGGCGAGGCAGCTGTAAGACTTTTCGAATCCAACTCTGAACGAATCGCGCTCGTTTTGCTGGATATTCTTATGCCCAAATTAAGTGGCCCAGATGCCTTCGGGAAAATGCGCGATCGGAAGCCCGAGTTACCGGTACTCTTTACGACCGGCTATAGCACAGAGCTAACACGTTTGGAATTGTTGACACGACAAGGAGCAGAAATCCTCCAAAAGCCCTACGGATTAACCGTACTTGGTCAAAGAGTGCGCGAAATTCTGGATCGAAAGACCACAAGATCCGAGTGAAGAGTTAAAAGGCACAAATACGCGGACGCAACCGCGAGGATGAACGAAGGCTTTCTGGCGCTGGAGAACTCCTCTAATGGTGTTGGCAGCATTACGGACATAGGATCAAAACCCGACCGTTAACAGGAATCAAGCAATCAATGAACGTTGAGGCGATGCGGCTGAATGTTTCATGTCGTTTGCGCAAGCACTGCTTCCGATTCTCTCACCAAGGTCGGACTTGAACTTCTATTGGAACAAACACACAGAACCAATACTCAAGGTGGTATCACCGGAATGCTTCTGTACAAAGACGGCTGCTTTCTGCAAGCAATAGAAAGTGAAAAAAAACCACAGCCTACTCGGGTCAAGGAGCCGACATGGTTATGCAATCACTAGGATCAAGCTTCCGGCAACGGCTTCTATCACGCGTTGGGCCCAGCCAGGCTGGTGACAAAAAGCATCTTCATCGCTGCATCGTTGTTTCCGGTATATGCTCGCACCATTCTTGCAGCGCAGGGACGCCACGAAACGTCTGCGATTTTACTTTCCCCGGAGCGGCCATCCAATAGACGGTGACACTGTTTGTCAAGCTGTCGATGCACATACGCTGATGCGTGTCTCTGGCCGCATCCGGCGCCTTCTTCTTGAGCCACAGGACAGTTCCTTCCCCGGATTCGCTCACCACTATGAAGCCGCCTTCGCGAGCGGCCATTTGAAAGTCTTGAAGTGTCTCCATGATTTCTTTCCTTCCAGGGATATTTGTTCCTGACTTGCCGAATAGTTCTCTAATTGACTTACCTGTGTCGGCGATATATTGCTGTATCGTTTTATACATAATGCATTCATGGACTACTAATTCCGATAAAGTGAATGCCCGCAGTTTGAAGCCGCGCGGATGCGGCGTGCTGCAGGATGGATGCGGCGAGGAATTGTTGTAAGGCTCGAAGCGAATTGAAAGCCACAACCGGCCCAGTCAGCATACTGGGTGTCAGAGCCGTAGCCATACGCCCGATAGGTTGGAATCTTGAAATGCAGGTCCGGTATTGGCGGCCGTTATTAGGGGTTATGGCTTAGGTCGTTGTTTCTAGCTGGTTTCACCATGTTTCATGAGGCGGAATCTGTGGCGAGATAGTTAGGCCGCATGATTTGTGAGTTCGGCGCCATTAATGATAAGAAGCGAGGATTTCCGGAAGCGAATTAGGCGGTTTTTCTTGAAATCGGACAGCAGCCGGGTCACTGTTTCGCGAGAACTACCGATCGCCTGACCGATCTCCTCGTGAGTCAGCGTCAAGTGTGCAGAGGGATAGCTGTCGCGGCTACTGCCGGCTGCGCACCATCGCAGAAGGAATCGGGCCAACCTTTTCCTGGCTGTGTGTCTCGGCGCCAGTTCCCGAATATTTCCCATCAAAGAGTGACAGACGGCGCTCAACTCACGCGAGATCTGCATTGCGGCATCGCCATTTTGGCCAAGAAAACGCAAGAAATTCGCTCGCTCGATGAAGTGAATCTCGCTTGGCTCAGTTACTTCGGCGCGTGCTTCGTAGGGTTTGCCCGCTATGGTCTCGGGCAGTCCAAGCGTTTCGCCAGGGCCGGCAAATTTGAGAATCATGATTTCGCCGTCAGAAGAAGAGGTGCTGAGTTTTACGCAACCGACAGACACGACAAATACTCCGCGGCACTGGTGACCTTCGCCATGCAAAACCGCACCACGCGGGTAGCGAGCTACAGCGGTGATCGCACTGAGATTCTGGGCGGCAGTCGCAGGCAGGGCAAGAGAGACGAAAAGAGGCTTCTGGGGCGGTAGGCTTGTGTTCTCAACTGCAGGAAATCTATATGAACGCATCAACACCTCGCGCAGTAGCGAGCCATCGTAGCAAGTATAGAAACTCCTTACTGTTCAAAACTGGACATCAGTACTCTTTGAGTTTCAACTGATCCGGAGACTAACTGGTTAGTCTTATAACCGGACGTGTCCGGTTCGGCATTTACGAGGAGTTGTCCGGCTTGTTGTGCGGAAAACCTCACGCGCGAACGGCGATCCGGACCCACGCCGCCCTCCGGGAACCCGAAAGTTGGTGATTAGTCGTGCAGGACGACACTTAGGAGGGATTTGTGGATTTGAAGTCCGCCATTGTAATGGATGAAGCCTAGTTTCCTGAATTTATTCATGAAAAAATTAACACGAGGCCGCGTTGTGCCAATCATTTCCGCCAGCATCTCCTGGGAGACTCCGACAAGTATCTTTTTCGGTAGGGATTCGTCGCCATAGCGAGCGAGCAACAAAAGGGTCCGAGCCAACCGTTTCTCGCTGGAGTTAAACAGCTGATCGATCAAATCCTGCTCAATTCGTATATTCCGCGAAAGAATGTACGACAGGAAGCGGTCGGACAGGGTGCGTTCCGCGCGAAGCATGCGGAGCATCTCTTTTTTTTCAATCGATAGTATGGACGTGGGTGTAATCGCGGTGGCCGTGCCCATACAAATCTGCTGACCTGCCAGGCAGCCCTCACCAAAAAAGTCGCCGGGGCCCAGAATCGCCACGACTGCCTCTTTGCCGGCCTCATTTACAACGGTGAGCTTTACACCGCCTTCTTGGATGTACTTCACACCGGTGTTGGGATCACCTTGAGCGTAGACCTTTTCTAGTCTTCGATACCGCACAACTTTTCTGGCCACACCGGCAGAATCGAGAAAAGACTGGGCATTGAAAGCGCGGCTTTTCTTCGGTTTTATTTTGGATTTGGTCTTACCCGGGTTCACAATTACTTTCATAACCATGGGACCAGGAGATATTAGCAAGGCTGGATAATTTGAGGCAAGATTTGTGATTATTTGCGTCGCATTTTGAAACGACGCCGGTTGACAAAACAAGATTATTACGCAGTGGCGGTTTGCGCTGGCTCCGCAGCCACAATTTTCTGTCGCTTCATTGAGTAAAGCGCTGCGTCGGCTTGGCTCAAGAGCCTCTCAATCGTTTCGCCGTCTTGCGGATAGACAGCGATACCGACACTAACGGAAATTCTTGGTCCATTGCGGTCATTGGCAATCCTTTCGCAGACACGCTGTGCCACCAGGTTGGCGGCTTCTGCGTTCGTCTCCGGCAAGACAACAGCAAATTCATCCCCCCCGAAGCGCGCAGGAGTATCAATATCCCGGCAACAGGAGGATAGGTTATCGGCCATCCGACAAAGCGCTTGGCTGCCAATCATATGTCCGTGGCGGTCGTTGATTCGTTTCAATCCGTCCAGATCAAGGAACAGCATCGCAAACTCCCGGTTCGTGCGCTTGCTGCGTTTGATTTCTGAATCGAGCACATCCACGAGGCGGCGATAGTTGGCCAGACCGGTCAATGGATCACTGGCTGCTTGCCGACGCAGGTGGTTCTCCAGTTCTCGTTGCCTGGTGACGTCTTCGGCAATGACCTCATAGGAATCGACCTTACCCTGCTCGCCGAGAACTTCTCGCCCACTGAGCCGGACCTTCACGGTGGCACGATCCTTCCGTTGCCATTCAATTTCCATGGGGTCGACGGGAGCTCTTCCGCCCGTTCGGCCCAGTAATTGTGCCCGTCGGACAGGGTCTTGAATAATGTCGTGGGCAAGGTCTAGAAGCAAAAGTTCTTCTTTTGATTCATAGCCAAGCATCCCCATCATCGCATCGTTCGCCTCCAGAAAGCTGCCGTCGAGACCGCAGCGGCAAATTCCGTAGCTTAAATTTCCGGCCAGGGCACGATAACGAGCCTCCGAATGCCGCAAGTTCTTTTCAGCGCGATCGCGTTGACTATGCAACGATTTCTCAGCGAGAGTTCGACGAACTGCTACAGGTAGATGGCCAAGAGTATCCACTTCGATACAATCGGCGGCACCTTTGAGGACGTACTCTGCGACCGCTTCGCGCTTCATGCCGTGAGTCAAGAAGATGACCGGGATGTCCTTCTTCATCTGGCCCAGCAGATCCAGCACCTGCGTTTCCGGCCAGAGGGCGTTGGGGTACTCGGCTATGATAAGGTCGAACAACTGCGTACGGAGTCGCTCGATGAATTGCTCGGGAGTCAAAACTATATCTGAGCTGACCGCAATTCGTTGTCTCTTTAGTTCCTGCAAGCACAGCTCAACATGCGCTACGGAGCTATGAACAAAGAGGATTCGCACCAGATTCGGACTGGCCCGGGGTACATCGCGTGCGGAAGCTCGTTTCAATTCCTTAGGAGACATGGCCAGCCTCGGCAAATCACCGGGGTGGCAGCGCCTTTCCGCGTCAACTGCCGCCCCGGATCGTCGGAGTTAATTCATAGAAAGATTAATGGAGGACATGAAACACGTCTGTTCACTATTAGACATCTGGTACTAGCGGGGTACCAATAGACGCTCACTACTAAGGCTCATCGCTCACCCGAGCCAGACGACGCCACGGCGACGACCGTAAACAACTTTCGGAATTGAAGCCCAGGAAACATCATGTAATACCGGCGTCCCGCGATCAGAATGAGGCCGATGAAAAATACAAGGAGGCCGCTACTCGGCCTTTCACTCCAATCTTCAGGTTCATAGACGAAGGGTCTTCCCGCCATAACAGTTATTTCAAGCGTTGCGGAGTGTGTGCGTCCTGAATCACCGAACGAGGCTGGGTTGCTCGCAGCGATCCCGAGAAATGATTCGGTTCGTTGTCGAATGGCAGAGTGACTCACTACGGCAGGGAAGGGTGGTTCCTCTCGAAACAACCTGAGTTAGAATCCCAAATTGTGAAATCTCAGCGTTTAAGGCACGACACGATCCGACAGGCGACTCTATTCAAGATAGAGAAAACTGAGGAGACGGGGGGACGCGCTGGCGAACAAGAGATCGAGCGCCCGTACACTCTGCCAGGAATTTTTCTCGGCACGTCTTCGTTCACCGCTAGCGGTTGGGAACGCACTTTCTATCCCCATGGCCTGAAGTCGCGTGATTTCCTTACCTACTACGCCACGCAGTTTGCGACAGTCGAAATTGACTCCACGTTTTATGGATGTCCCTCGGCTAACACGGTCAGCAATTGGGCCGCTCGCACACCCGATGACTTCGTTTTCTGCGCAAAAGTTCCGCAGACCATCACACATGAGAAAGCATTGGTCGATTGCACTGCTGAATTCGAGGAGTTCGTCAAGACGATGGATATTCTCGGCCCAAAACTTGGTCCGATGTTGTTTCAGTTCCCTTGGTTCGACCGCTGGAAATTCCCAAAACAAGATAGCTTCCTCACAATACTCACACCGTTTTTGAAGAGGCTTCCCGCCGATCACAAGTTCGTAATCGAGATTCGAAACAAGCAGTGGCTTGATGCACAATTCACGGATGTCCTTCGTGACCGCAACGTTGCGTTGGCTTTGACCGATACATCGTTCATGCCGCGACCCTGGGAGTTAAAACAACAGCTCGATCTCATCACGGCGGATTTCGCCTATGTTCGTTGGCTTGGAGACCGCAAGGGCATAGAAAAACAAACGAAGACTTGGGACAAAGTGGTCGTCAACCGAACCGACGATTTGATGGAGTGGGTAAAACTGATGCGGATGTGGACGACAGCGAGAAAATTCAAACGTGCATTTTTGTTCGCAAACAATCATTACCAGGGCTATGCACCTGCGACCGTCGATTTATTCCGACGCCTTTGGTCGGGCTAGGCAAACAAACAGTGTGCGCTTTACGTCATGAGGAAGAAGTTTTCTGTTCATTCCATGGAAAAAATCCTGGCACTATTAACCAGTACCGTACATATTATATATTTTCCGTCTATACATACTAATATACGGGTGAAGTATAAAGGCGGCTGAACCTAAACGGCTCCTGAGCCAGTGGCGGGAGGAATCGGGAGGTTCGGATCGACGGGCCATGCGACAAAAGCTTCCGGGCGGCCTTTGCGTTTGAGAAACCAAGCCCCACCTCAGGCCCATAAGCCCTGTCCTGTAGATTGGGGCGCAACTCAGGAAGTCAAATTAGACCTGACAAACACATTGGGATCGCATTATCAATTCTCTTCTGCTCGTTGGGCACCTATGTCTTAGCAAATTCCGACCGCGGCTCTGGACCATACGAGGAAGGATATATTCTGCTCGGCGGGACGCTTGCCGCTCTGGGACTGTCGGCATCTTCTTCGCGTTTAAACGGCGCGCTCAAATTAAGGCTCTAGCCGAGCACATGGAACGCGGTTTCGCGCTCTTCCCGTGGTCAAAGGCGCAAGGGCGAGGATATTTGGTGGACCGGGTGAACCCGGAGAGCAGGCTGACGAATCGCAAATGTGTGAGGAACGTATCAAGGAAGCCCCAAAATGAGCAATGACGAGCCCTTCAAAGAGGAAATCAAGGTTTTGGTGGCTGACGATTCCGCTGTGTACCGAAAGCTCGTCGAGCAAACGCTCTCAGAGAATCAATACGCCGTTACGTTTGCAAAAAGCGGTCATGAAGCCCTGGATATTTTTGCCAAGCACCGGCCTCCTTTGGTTATCACGGACTGGATGATGCCGGATTTTTCCGGAATCGAGCTATGTGAAAATATCCGCCAAAAATTTCAAGACTCGTACACCTACATCATTATTTTGACGGGTATGAGCCACAAGAGCGAAGTTGTGAAGGGATTGACGTCTGGAGCCGACGACTACCTCACGAAGCCGTTTGACCGAGAGGAATTGCTGGCTCGGGCCGGGGTGGGCCGCCGAGTCGTAGAACTCCATCGCCAGATTGAGGCAAAGAATCGTCTTTTAGAACAGTTAGCGTTAACCGATTCACTCACAAACCTACCAAACCGTCGTGCGATCGAAGACTGGGCAACCCGGCAACTCAGTAGTGCGGCCCGCTACGGCTTTGCGTTTTGGATTGTAATGGCGGATTTAGATCACTTCAAACGCATCAACGATACTTACGGGCACGAAGCAGGCGATATAGTCTTGAAGAGAGTCGCCGAAATTCTAAAATCTCACTCACGCAAGAGTGATATTTGCGGCCGTGTTGGCGGCGAAGAATTTCTGTTGTCCCTATCACACGCAACCAGCGAGAGCGTAAAGCTCGTGATCGACCGAATCCGCGCGGACCTGGAGGCAACAAAGTTCAGCTTTGACGGCACAATCGTAACCGTAACAGCGAGCTTCGGAGTGGCTTGCTTCAATGGAGAGAATGCCCGCGACCTCAATCAGATTATTTCGTACGCAGACGCGGCGCTCTACACGGCTAAACGGTCTGGGCGAAATCGGATTGAGTTGTCGCCCGAAGCTGAGCAGCCACGGAGTACGAGTTAAGTGATGGGGCACCGCAACGCACGCGTACTGGTGGTCGACGATGAACCCGCTGCTTGCAAACTCCTCTCCATTATCCTGCAGCCTGATTACCCCTGCGCTATGGCAAGTAACGGCGCAGAAGCCCTTGCTGCATTGCAGCGCGAGCGATTCGATGCCGTCGTATCTGACCTGCAGATGCCCGGCATGAGCGGCATGGACCTTCTCGTTGAGGCTCGCCGCCGGCATCCTTACATCGCCTTTCTCGTCACAACTGGCGTCGATGACGTCGATGTAGGCGTTCTGGCGATGCGTTCCGGCGCGGACGATTATCTCGTCAAGCCGCTTCTTGAAAATGTCGTTCTCGCGAGCCTGGAACGCGCGCTCGATAAGCGCCAGCTCGAACAGCAAGTGGAGAACTACCGGCAGCATCTCGAAGAAATGGTCATCGACCGCACCCAGCAGCTGCGCGAGACTCTGCAACGAATAGAACGCAGTTACGAAGACACGCTCCGGGCGCTTGGCGCGGCGATCGATCTCCGCGACAGCGAAACCGAGGGCCACTCCCAGCGTGTCTGCCGCTACTCAGTCGAAATGGCGCGAGCGATGGGCTGGCCGGATCAACAGATCGAAAATCTTTCTCGCGGCGCCTATCTTCACGACATCGGAAAGCTCGGAATTCCCGACGGAATTCTTTTGAAGCCGGGGCCTCTAACTCCCGGCGAGCGCGCCACCATGCAGACCCACGTTCAGATCGGCTTTGAACTCCTCAAAGGCATTCCGTTTCTCTCGGCTGCGGCCGACATCGTCCTCATGCATCACGAACGCTACGACGGCAGCGGCTATCCGCGCGGACTCAAGGGTGACGAGATTCTGCCCGGGGCGCGCATTTTCGCCGTGGCGGACAGCTTCGATGCCATTACGTCGCATCGCCCCTATCGCCGTGCGTCCTCACTGGAATTTGGACGCGAAACCATACAAGGTGAGTCGGGCCGCCTCTTTGAGCCCGAAGTCGTTGACGTGTTCCTGAGGCTTCCGGCGGAAGTTTCCGAACGGTACTGATTACGGGTGAACCGGGGACGGGAAAGGGGCTGTCCGCAAGGCGCTTCGTGACCTGGGCCCCGTTGCGTCCGGCCCGTTTGTTGCGTGCAATTACTCTCCGTTCGTCGAGACCCTGGTGGAGAGCGAACTTTTCGGACATGTCAAAGGAGCTTTCACTGGCGCCGTGCAGGAACGCGTCGGCGTTTTTGAGCCTGCTCACGGCGGTACGGTGCTGCTCGACGAAGTCGGCTGCTCGATGTGCAGCGGCGAAAAACGTGTCTGCTCTAGTCCTTAAGGGGCGTAAGTCTCGTGGCTGACGTCAACGGCCACGCTTAGGATCGCGCCTTTGGATTTTCCGCAAGAGCCGACAACCTTTCCGCGTCAATCTCAACCGCGCAGGCACGAAGACTTTTGGCCAGCACCGGCGAAGGATTTCGCCGGCGCTGGTGGTGACCAAATTCTACTTCCCAAGTTAGGGCGAATCGTATCGCATTCAGAAAAATAGACCTTATTGACGCTCTCTTCGCTTCGTTTAAGAAGCACGGAACTTACGCGTTCCGACTCTGTCGACTGCGGCCTGCCGCAGCACAAGCCTTGTTTGCGAACACAGCAGAAAAATTCCGAGCGTCGGAACTACGGCCGCGTCCAGAAGTTCTGGAAGCTGAGTTGGTCTACCGCTCGACACGGAGTCGTACAACAAACACCCTCCTAAGCCGAGAAGAATAAGACTCGTCGCAATTGTGAGTTTGAAAAAATAGCTCGCCATCTGATACCCAGCTACAATTGTGTTAGCACGTCTGAAGAAGACGCACGACTTCCTTGACGGAGGTCATGACACCTTTAGGAAGCTCTATCCTGATAGTTTCTTCTTTCAGCTGGGTCAACTATCGACCTGATTTTTGGCGCGGTGTAAATTTTCTTCATTGAGGATCCGCAAGAGCATTTAGGATTCGTGGCCTCTGACCTCACGGCTACGATCACAAAGACTCCAGAACCACAGCGCGGATTCGAGCAAATCCACTGTTGCCCTTCTCGCATGGTCGTCTGCTCTTTCCCTTCTCGCCTGTCCTCGGAGCCTGGGCTGCTCTAGATTGTAGGTCGCTTCCGTCTTCCCGGTTTGCAGTCGTTCTTTGCGAGCCAGCGACGTAACGGTTACTCAGTCATATTGCCTTCGGCGCAACGGCCTTTCGGTAAAATACCGATTCCTGCTTCCTATGAGGAGCGCGGCAAAGGGTGTTCGGGTCGCCGGTCGCTGAGTTAGGCTGATTGGTGTATCTACTTGTGCCTTTGTCGCGGTATTATCTCAGGATAAACAATCTATGCAGCCGGGCAAAACTCTGAAGGAATTGCGCACGCGCTTGGGTATCACAGTGCGCGAAGTTGAGGAACAAAGCCAAAAGATAGCAGAAGCGCAGGGAAATCCTGAATTCTTTGTTTCGAACAACTGGCTCACCAGGCTAGAGAACACAAACTCCGTTCCCAGTATCCATAAACTCTTTAGTCTGAGCGCAGTCTACCGGGTGCGGGTCTCTGACCTCCTGCCCATGTTCGGTATTGACGTGGAATTGCTTGAGAAATATCAGATCACAACCGCGCCTGCTCATACGCACCTCGTTAAGCTCGAGGAAGTCGATGCGGCGAAGACGGTCAGTTTCCCCGTCAGGTTTGATCCCGGGTTTCGTGTCGAAGAGACGAACCTGCTATCGCGCATGGTGCAGGTCTGGGGTGAGGTTCCTGTGTCTCTCATCCGCCAATTGGACATCCGGCGAGGGCGATACGGTTATATCGGCCTGCAGGATTTCACGATGTATCCCTTGCTTCGGCCTGGTAGTTTTGTGCTGATCGACGAGAACGTGCGAGACGTTCATACGGGCCAGTGGCGGACCGAGTACGACCGTCCTATCTACTTTGTGGAACTCCGCGCAGGGTATGCGTGTTGCTGGTGCGAAACGAAAGGCGACGAACTCCTGCTGATTCCTCACCCGCTTTCATCCAACCCTCATCGCCGCTTTCCGCTGCGAGAAGCGGAGATCATCGGACAGGTGGCGGCAGTTGCGATGCGCATAGTGGATCCCGACCCGGCGGGGCCTCCCTCCAAGATCGCCCCACCATTGCCAAAGCGATTTTGACGTTCGAAATGAAAAGCTTCGCAGTCAACGGATCATCTTGGGCCGGTGGGAGGACCCTGTACGCTTCGGAGTCGGTCCAGGACGCGAGGAGTTCGCCTGGCCGGGCGCACCCGGAACGAACGTAGTGTTCCAGCTCGGCGACAAGATCTTTAAGTGTACTGAGCGCCAGACTGACAAAGACTTCACGGTGCGCCGCCCCCAAAGCTTGTTCAGCCACTTGCTTCGTAAATCGAAAACTCAATCCATCGTGCTCGTAACGTCCCGAGTTATAGTCCCGCGTCGAAGCCAGATAGACCAATCTGGCAAAATCCCCGTCGAGCCTCGCTAAGGTCCGACTTTCAAGATCTCGCAATGCGTCCTCGACGGCGCGTGGGGCAGGTGCTTTTTGTGTTGTTTTCATGAACTTGGCTCTCTCTCGCTCTACTGCTGTGCCGGTGTCTTACTGGCGAATGCCTCGGTTTGCGAGGCGACTTCAAGCAAATCCCTGAGCTGTTCGGCCAGATGGGAAGCCTGCTCTGCCATCCCACGCAGCGCCACAGGACCTCTCAGCAAAAGCACGAAAGCAATCAGCTCGCATTTCAGCCGGATCGAAAAGTAATCGAGCGCCATCCTCAGTTCGAGCAGCGGCACCAGCTTCTTTGATCTCCCGGCGTGAGAGACGTGGAAGCGCATCGCTGCTCTCGCTTGGTTCCGTATTTCCGAAAGCCAGCATAAGGCAATCTGCTTCCGTTCGAAAAGAAACAATCGCTGAAGCTCCTTCGAGCCCTGGCTTACCATGAAGTCCCAATCCTCGCGGCCAAAAATCCGCTCGACGATATCTTTCCGCCTCTCCTCAAAACGCAATGAGCCGGTAAATGAATCGTCATTGGAAAGCTGAGAGAATCCTTCGTCGTCAACCGACTCCGGTCGTCGCAAAAGAATGGCTAGAAGGGCGATCAGCAGCAACCCGATCGCGAGCAGCGTGAAGGTGCCGGTCATGGACGAGTACTTTTGCCCAAAAATGCCCGCGTCTGAAGGAGGCCCTTGCGGGTCGCGAGGGCCAGTGACCGGTAGTCGTCCTCAATTTTCGATTGCAGTTCCTGCGGCGGGGCCGGTTCGTATCGCCACAGGGACTTACACCACACGCCCAAAACTGCGGTATAGCAGAGAGGCTGCAGAAGAACCCAGTAGGCTTGAAACGCGTCGCCCACGGAGGCGCGCAGAGTTAACATCAAAACACTGGTCGCTATGAACAGGCCGTACCCGGCGAATATTCCCTTCACGTTTCTGCCAATCGGAATTGCATAGTAGAAGCTGAGCACTGCCAGGACAATGAGCGACAACGCCTGGATTGTGCGAAGATTCCGTTCGAGTTCGACGGCAGTGCTTGGCCAGGAAATCTCGCCGCTTAGCAATTCCGCCAATCCCTTCACGATCACCATAATCAGAGCGAATAAGAGCACATTGCGGGCCATGCGGCCCGCGCCTGGATATCGACCGAGCACGAGATGAAAAATCTCCCAAGAGACAGCGCAACCGACCAGTACGCTGAAAAATTCTGCCCACCAGTAGAGTGGCGCGTAGTATCCGAAACGGAATCGGTAAACCGCCAAGAAAAATACATCCAGAAGGAAAACTGACATCAAGTAGGCAAAGAAGAAGGGATATTTTTTGAACCAGCCCGCCGCTAACGCGCGCATCACGAGCAAGGATTCAAGCCCGATACCCGTCAGCCATAAAAACAACAGTGCGTGCGACGAGGTCATCGTATGAGACAAATCGTAACACGGGAAGGGGAAGGCCCATAGGCCTTCCCCTTTTCTCTTGATTAGCCTGCTTGTATTGCGCTCGCAAGCCACGGCGGTGGCGGTGGATGTGTGCCATCCGCTTGCAGTATTTCCGTATTTACGATCGGTTGCGGAGGCGGAGGCGGCGGTGGTGGATGCGTCCCGTCCGCTTGAAGCATTTCCGTTTTGCCTGGCAGCGATTGTGGCGGAGCAGGAGGCGGCGGGTGGGTGCCATCGGCAATGCTACCCGGGCCGCACTGGTCCTCCCCTCTGGCCATCGCATTCTGCGGACCGGGATGGCACCAGACAGCTAGCGCCGCGACGAGTGTGAAACACACTTCTCTTTTTGAGTACATTTATGTCCTCCGTCTTGTGGAATTGGATTCTAGTGATGGAGCCGCACTGCGAAATGAGGGTAGGAAAAAGGCGGAGCCAGCAGGTCAACGGGAGGGAGTTTGCTTCGCGCGCGAAGCAAGAATGCTACATTTCAATATGTACTAAATATTATTCATACTCAATGGGTTTATACTGCGGCCCGCGCCGATCGTGTGTTTGACGCTTACGTCGCCAAAAAAAGGGCAGCACGAGGGCAGCAAGGGTCAGAGTGCTGCTAGATAGGCTGCTTTCGCGGCAAGCGAGGGCCGGACAGCCGGTTCACCGCCTCAAACCGCACCTGTTGTCTAGTAACGTTTTGGTTATTTTAGAGAATTTCCACTGCTTGAGGGACAGAACGGATTGCTACGCTATCGATTGTCGCTAACGACTCCTATGGTATTCCCGCCCAATGGCCGGCCGACCTTCAGCGCGTCACGCAATTCGGAAGGCCAAGACTTGTTTCAAACCAACGTGCAGCTCCGACTCTTAGTCAAGCGCGCCGTCGGCCGCTTCATGATCGTCTTCCCTCTCGCCTTGGCTCTCGCGCTCCTCGTGCCATCGCGAGATTGCCGGGCCCAGAGCCCGAATTCCGATCAGACAACTACAGGAAGCCTGAAGCAACTGAGTCTCGAGCAGCTCGGCGACGTGCAGGTCACAACCGCGTCTAAGGAGCCGGAGAAGGTTTGGCAAACTCCTGCGGCAATTTACGTTATTACGCAAGAAGACATACGCAGGTCAGGAGCAACCAGTATCCCCGAAGTCCTGCGACTAGCACCGGGTGTCGAGGTCGCGCGAACCGATTCCGATCATTGGGCAGTAGGGGTCCGCGGATTCGGTGGCCAGTTCTCCAAGTCGCTGCTGGTGCTTGTTGACGGGCGGAGCGTCTACACGCCGCTCTTCGCTGGTGTCTATTGGCAAGTGCAGGACACACTGCTCGAGGACATCGAGAGGATCGAGGTCATTCGAGGGCCCGGCGGCACGATTTGGGGCGCGAACGCGGTGAACGGCGTCATCAATATAATCACCAAGAGTGCTAGGGATACGCACGGTGCCTTGGCTTCAGCAACTTCCGGCAATGTGGACCAAGGCATAGGCGGAGCACGCTATGGGGGCGAAACCAGCAAAGGATTGAACTACCGGGTATACGGAAAAGGGTTTATCCGTGGCCATGAGTTCCACCCGGACGGCGCAAATTTCGATTATTGGAGAACAGGCCAGCTCGGCTTTCGGGCAGATTGGGGCACGATCGACCGCGACTCCTTCACGCTGCAAGGAGATATGTACAAAGGGAGCGACGGCGAAAGAGTTGCGATTTCATTCTATTCTCCTCCCTCGGTACAAGTGCTCGACGGTCCCCACGATGTTGCCGGCGGCAATCTACTGGGGCGATGGCGGCGCCAGCTCCGCGGAGACTCCGACATTCAAGTGCAAGGCTATTACGACCGGACAACGCGCTTCAGTCCGCAACTCGATGAGATTCGCAACACCTTCGACTTCGACTTTCTCTACCACTTCAAGATCATCGGAAGCCAGGACATCCTGACAGGTGTGGGTGCGCGGTGGAGCCCCGACACGATTGTCCAGCACTTCGACACACTTGATTTTGAGCCACATCAGGAAACGGACAGTATTTACAGCTGGTTTGTTCAAGACCGAATCCCCCTTGTCTCCAACCGGCTCTCGCTGACGCTGGGTTCGAAGTTTGAACACAACAATTACAGCGGCTTCGAATGGCAGCCCGATGCGCGCCTGTTGTGGACGCCGACGGAACACCAGTCGGTCTGGGCGTCAGTTTCGCGCGCGGTGCGCACGCCCTCGCGTCTCGATCAAGACTTGCAGCTCACCGACTTCCTGGTGGCAGGTCCGCCGATTCCTATCTTCCTGCGTGTTGTCGGGAGCAAGCATTTCGCGTCCGAGAAGTTGATCGGGTCCGAAATTGGGTACCGCACGCTTGTCGCAAAAAACCTGTATCTGGATATCGCGGCGTTTCACAATGACTATGACGATCTCTACGGGTACGGGCCAGGTTCTGGCTTTGTAGAAACGACTCCGCCACCGGCACGATTGATTCTGCAATTGCCGCTTGCAAACGCCCTAAAAGGTTCGACCTACGGCCTGGAAATCGCCCCTGATTGGAAACCCTTCGACTGGTGGAATCTGAAGGGTTCTTATTCCTACCTGCACGTGGAGGTACGCGACAAAGTTGGCTTTACGGACAACCTCAATACGGTTTCCGACAATGGTTCGAGCCCGCACCACCAGTTTGTGCTGAAATCACTGTTCAATCTTCCAAAAAAGTTCGAACTCGACGCAACCGTTCGCTACGTTTCGATTCTGCCAGCCCAGAGTGTGGAAGCATACACAACAGCCGATCTGCGGTTTGGCTGGCGGCCAACACCGGACTGGGAATTCTCATTCGTTGGGCAGAACTTGATGCAACCCCGACACGCCGAGTTCGGGGCCGACGTGAATACGATCGTGGGCATCCAGAGAGCTGCATACCTAAAGATCACGTGGAAAAGGTGATTGCGAACCCAACCATGGCCCGCGCGAATTCCAACTGCCGTTCTCAATACAACAGTCCAGGCGCCGAACGCCGGCTTTGCCGGTGGCTCTTGGCCTTTTGGTCGATTGCCATTTCGGGGTGCAGTTTCCTTGCGGGGACGGTCCTGCTCGCGCAACAGGAGAAGCCAAACGAATATCAGGTGAAAGCAACCTACCTTTACAACTTTGGACGATTCATCAAGTGGCCCGAGACGGCTCCGGCGGGGAAAAGTGATTCCTTTTCAGTCTGTGTGCTTGGGCAGGACCCTTTCGGGCCGGTTCTCGACTCGACACTTGCCGGTGAAGCTCTGGATGGCAAGCCGGTCGTGCTGCGGCGCCTTTCAAAGCCACGAGACGCCGGAGACTGCCAAATCTTGTTTATCAGCGCGACCGAAGAAAAACACTTGAAAGAGATTCTGGCCGCGCTCGATGAGAATGGCGTACTAACGGTCAGCGATATGCCCGGCTTCACGCGGCGAGGCGGGATGATTCAATTCGTTCTGGAAGGAGATCGAGTTCGCTTTGAAATCAATTTGTCGAGCGCGGAAAGCGCCCGACTCGTCTTGAGTTCCGAATTGCTAAAGGTTGCAACCAACGTCAAACGGAACGGGCGATCGGGAGACTGACAGCAAAATGCCTCTGGGCCAAGCCAATTCGATCTCGCGCAAACTGACGTGGATGAACATGCTGGTCAGCGGCGCGGCCCTTTTGCTCGCCTGCGCTTCGTTTATCGCGTATGACATGGTGACTTTTCGGGCCGGCATCGTCAGGAATCTCTCCACGCAGGCTCAGATAATCGGTTCCAACAGTGTTTCCGCGCTGATCTTTAACGACCGGCAATCCGCGGAAAATACCTTGTCGGCACTAAAGGCCGCCCACAACGTTACGTTCGCGGGGATCTACTCCGCAGACGGCAAGCTTTTCGCGTCGTATTCACGAGACGCGGACGCCCGCGTGCCGGCGATTCCCACGCTTTCTTCCGGGCAACTGGAAACTTACGCGATCGAAAACAGAGAAGTCGTGCTCGTTCGCTCTGTCGTATTCCAGGGAAAGCCAACAGGCATCGTCTGCGTGAAGTCCGATTTGAAAGAGCTGGATAGCCGGCTGCAGAAATACGTAAGCATCGCGGCCATCGTCTTGTTGGCATGTCTGGTGGCAGCGCTGCTTGTCTCCTCGATCATCCGGAAATCGGTGGCTGATCCCATTGTTCAATTGGCAGAAACCGCTAGAGCCGTCTCGCGTGAAAAGAATTATTCGGTGCGGGCACGGCAGACACGGGGTAGCGGCGAATTAACCATTTTGGTCGGAGCCTTCAATGAAATGCTGGGGCAGATCCAGGAAAATGAGAAAGCACTGCTAGCGGCGCGCGATGACCTGGAGTTGCGCGTCAAGGAACGCACGCTGGAGCTGGAAAACGCCAAGAAGGAAGTAGAAGCTTTCTCGTTTTCCATCCTTCGCACAAAGGACGAATTGGAACGCTCCAGCAAGTTCAAGGACCAGTTTCTATCCACGATGAGCCACGAGCTGCGGACGCCGTTGAATGCGGTTCTGGGTTTTTCTGAACTCCTGACCGATGAACGATATGGGGCCCTAAATGAGAAACAGCAGCGCTACGTCAAGCACATTCATACGGGCGGCAAGCATCTCCTCAGCTTAATTAACGACATCCTGGACCTTTCCACAATCGAAGCTGGACGCCTCCAGTTGAAGATTGAGGACGTACCGATTTCTATCACCTTCGCCGAAGTTGTAGACACCATGCGTCCCCTTGCCGACAAGAAGTCTCACACGCTGTTGCAGCAGGCACCGCCCGAGGTCTGCGTGCGAGCCGACCTTACCCGATTTAAACAGGTCCTCATGAACCTGCTCGGCAACGCCATCAAATTTACGCCCGACGGAGGCAAAATCCGTCTGTCGGCGCAGCGAATTGCCGAGGGAGTTCGGGTGGAACTTCGCGACTCTGGACCCGGCATTCCGCCTGAAGAACAACAGCGCATTTTTGAAGCCTTTTACAGGATCGGAGAGACGACCAAGAAAGCGGAAGGTACGGGCCTTGGCCTGGCCATCACCCGGCGGCTCGTCGAATTGCACGGCGGGAGTCTTAGCCTTGAGAGTCAGCCAGGTGTAGGCAGCTGTTTTTCCTTTACTCTTCCAAATGTCGGGACGATAGAGACTCAGGAAACGCCTGCCATCCGTCAAGAGAGGCTGACGGCTGGGTTCGCGCGAATCCTGGTGATTGAAGATGACCGCGCGGCGGCTCACCTCCTTCAATCGTACCTCAGCTCCGCCGGTTACGAGGTTTTGCTGTGTCACGAGCCGGGACGTGCTCTCGAAATGGCTGCGGAGTTTCAACCGAGCGCGGTAACCCTGGACTTGATCATGAAACCCGTCAACGGCTGGGAAATCCTCGCAGGCTTTAAGAATGACGCGCGGACGGCGAAGATCCCGGTTATTCTCGTCACGATCGTCGACCAGCCTGCGACAGGCGCTTCACTGGGCGCGGACGAGTACATCGTCAAACCGGTGAAAAAGGCGACGCTGATAGCCGCAGTAGACCGGTGCCTGAGCCGGCGTAAAACCGTCGGACAAACGCGGCCGATTCTCGTCGTCGAAGATGAGGCCGCGGCGCGCGAGTTTGTCGCGGAATTGCTATCCAAACACGGCTACAGCGTGATTACTGCCAACAATGGTGCGGAGGCCCGCTCACAGGTTGCGGCTTCGTTGCCCGAACTTGTGATTCTCGATCTTGTTCTTCCGGACGCAAGCGGCTTTCAATTGCTCGCTGAATGGCGCACAAATTCACGGACGGCGGACCTGCCGGTCTTTGTGCTGACCAGCAAGGACTTGACTCCGGAGGAGCAGGAATATATCCGTGAACACACCGGATTGCTCCTCCAGAAGCAGCGGCCATGGCAGGAAACTCTAATCGCACAGCTGCGGCGGGCCGTTCCCAGAGTCCTTTCAGAGAAGTCATGAAATCTAGAATTCTGGTCATTGAGGACAACGAGGCGAATCGCGAGCTTCTTGGCGACTGGCTGGAATCAGAAGGCTTCGAAGTCGTATACGCCGAGAATCTGGAACAAAGTTGCGCCGCCTTTGACACCAATCTCCCTCACGCCGTTTTGCTCGATGTGCAACTTGGCCGAGAGGATGGGCTGTTGTTCGCCAAGTGGATGCGACAGCGGCAAAGCTTCCGTGACATTCCGATTCTCGCGGTGACGGCGCACGCGATGACAACGGACCAGGAGCGGGTCATCAAGGCGGGCTGCGACGCGTGTATCTGCAAGCCGGTTGATTTCAAATTGCTAAGTAACGAACTCCGGCACCGGCTGAAAAACACGACAGGTTAAGGATTCTCTCGATGTACGCGGCAAACGAGTGGGCGATTGAACAGGTCGCCCAAACCTAAAAACGTAATGTGCTTACCGAACTCCCGCGGACTCAAGTCCCTTGCGTTTGAGCGGCTTCCATGTGTTATCGCCACGCAGATACTGCACGAGGCCCTGGAGCCTCCATACCATATGCATCTGGCGATAGGGAAAATGCTCCAGAAAACAGTAGCTCACGAGGCGCACAACATCTTGCCAGTCGTTGTACCGTTTGTAGGTAATCTCCTCCTGCAAGACCGAACCGATGGAAATCATCGTCGCGAACGCGTATCCGAAGATCAAAAACTGCAAGAAGAACTCCCGGCTCAGCGCGCCCATAGAAGCAGCGAGGATTATTGTGACGATTCCACCGAGCTCAATTACGGGAGCGATTAATTCAAATAACCACAAATAAGGAAGGGCGATCCAGCCGATCCGTCCGTAGCGCCGCCTGAAGAGCATGTCCCGGCTTTGCCAGAGGACGTCGAGTAATCCCTTATGCCAGCGCGCTCGTTGCCTCCCCAGCGATTTCAGGTCGGAGGGAGCTTCCGTCCAGCACACAGGATCCGGAACAAATGGTATCCGATACTCGACACCTTGCTGCCGTAGATGCCGATGTAAGCGGGCCACCAGGTCGAAATCTTCTCCAATCGCGCTCTGCCGGTAGCCACCCACGGCGCGCACCAGGTCCGTGCGAAAGACGCCGAATGCGCCGGAGATAATCGTCAGCATGTTTCCCTGGCTCCACGCCTCCCTGCCAATCAAGAATGCCCGGAGGTACTCAATTACCTGGATGACTTCAATCGCTTTGCGCGGCAAACGCACGCGCTGCAAGCGTCCTGCCTTGATTTCCGACCCGTTCAGGACACGAATAATGCCGCCTACCGCGATGACGTGTTTGGGGTCGTCGAGGACGGGCAACATGATACGTAATAGTCCGTCACGCTCGAGGATTGAGTCGGCGTCGACGATGCACACGTACGGCGAAGTCGCCGCGTTCAATCCGGCGTTGACGGCGTCCGCCTTGCTTCCTCCCGGCTCTTTGTCGATGACCAACAATCTTGCGTCTGAGTCGCTACGGTAGAGTCCCCGCACGTCTGCGCTCTTTGCCCGAGGGACATACACGGCGCGGACCACGCGCAGGCGGAATTCGTCCCGCATTTCCTCGAAAGTTCGATCCTCCGATCCATCATTCACGATGATTATCTCGAGTTCAGGGTAGTCGAGGTCCAAGAGGTTCCTCACAGCGACGCGGATGGAACTCTCTTCGTTGTGTGCGGGCGCGATGATCGTGACCGGCGGCGCCATGGGCGTTTCCTTCACCCAATTCAATCTATGGCTTTGCAGTTTGCGGTTATGAGCGGCACTCGTCTTGAGCGCCACAATCAACATGACGAGGTAAGCCATATTGCTGGCCGTGTAATACCAGAACAGGGTGTGATTTGCGATTTCCAGGAATCGAATCACAAAAGCCCTGCCGCACTCTTCGGAGTGGCTTCGATCGTTGCCGGCTCGGAAACGCGAAGTCCGCCTGCTTGCAGTACGGCGAATAGATGGTCTTTTTGCGCTTGGCTTAGCCTTGCGTCGTCCCGAAGTCGAGACTCGAGTCTTCCCCGCAATCCGGCATTTTCAAGGGCCGTCAAATAGGCGTGCAGGCCATAACGATCCTGCAAGGCCACAACTTGTTCAAAGATCGATGCCGTCTCCGTATTAAGTCCCACGAGAGCTTCCGCCCCGCGCAATCGCACCAGGCGATTTGAATCCGTGAGGCCGTGCACCAACACGGGAATTGCACGGTCGTCGGATTGCTTGCCTAGACTTACGATCGCGCGCAGACGCACGAACCAGGTGCGGTCCTGCGCCAGATCAATAAGGACATTCAAGGAGAGCTCGGAGTTTGAATGCGACATGGCCCGCGCTACAGAAGCGCGCAATTCATCGAGCTTGTCTCCAGCAAACTGCAAAAGATCCGGCCCCAAGGAAGGAGTCGCCACTTCGCCGAGCACCCGGCCCAGAACTTCGCGCAAAGGACCCTGTGCATTTCTTACGAAGGGAATTAACAACTGGGGGCGCTCTGCGCAGCACTGTACGAGTGCGCTCTGTAGCGGAAGTTCCGGCACAGTCAGCTTCGCCTCGCCCAACCACGCGAGTATTTCTTCAGCAGCTTTGGGAGAAGCTGTCCTGGCCAATCCCCGGAGAGACGCCAATCTTGTTTCCAGATCCGAGTCGCGTAAGCCCTCGGCCAGGGCATGAATACCTTCCGGAGCTCGCGTGCGGCCGAGCGCTACGAGCGCTCGCAGCCTTCGCCACCCCTTGTGGTTTCGGGCCTCAAATATCCGCTTTTCAATTAGTCCGCTATTGCGCAGAAATTTCAACAACCGTGCTGATTCTTCCGGTCCGGCCGCTTCAAATGCATCCAGTGCGATCTCTTCCACGATCCGGCGGTCGAAGGGTTTCTTTCGCCACGTTTCGAACGGGATCTCTCCGGAAATGAGCGCGTGCCATCGCTGGCGGAATTCGTAAACGCGCGCATCACGCTTCTTGAAATACCATTTCCGGTATGTCCGTCGAAGAAGAATGAACGCCAGCAGCAACGCGTCAAGAACAATGGCGACGATAATGGCTTTAAACAGAAGCGACGCCGGGCCCATCCGATACAATTTTTCAAAAATGGACGGCATAGCTTAGTCCTGAGGCAAGGTCGCTTCTGTTTTGAGTGCGTTTTTGGTAGGAAGCGAAACCCGCCAGGTCCTGCCGGGCAGATAACTGATACCGTATTCCGCCCCCGTAGGTTTGCGACGCAAAACGGCCGATCTGGTCCACTTGTCCGAAATCTTCCGTGCCCACGGCAAAGAAAATATTTCCCGAGAGTTGTTTCTCCCCCCAGCCTGCCAGTGGGAATCCCAAGCGCGCGATTCCGGACGGGCGCCAGTCTGCACCAGTCCCGGTGAAGGTGCTCCGCGCCCCCGTCGATCCCAGTGAGAAGGTCCATTCTCTTGGCAAATAGAGAATCGTAGTGCCACTCAAGGCAAGAATCCGGGACGACCGATACCAATACCAGTGCTGACCGTAGACGAACTCCAGGCCGCGAACGAATCTCGTTTCGCTGGTTTTCAAACCGTGATCCAGATCAAAAAACAATTCGCTCTTGGGGATCACACCCATGTCGTGCCCCACTGCGCCGCCGACTGTCACCGCTCCCCATTTCGAATCTTTCCGGGTGACGCTACTCAGTAATTTTCCGGCGTTTACGCCACCGCGCTGGTAAAAGTTGCCCGCCACAGTCGTCGCCCACTTCGGCGTCCACATTGACGCGAGACTTGTCCACTCGCCGTGGTTGGAGCCGGCAAAGTTGAAAATGTCGTTATCTTGGCCGAACCGCAGCACATGTTTTGGTTCCGCGCGAAGCGACCGCAGTCCATCCCGGGCCTCGACACTGGAAGGGTCTAGACTCATCGCCTTTTGAAATTCGAGTCGCGCTTCACTTTGGTTCCCCGCTGCGCGAAGCACTCGTGCGCGAGCAACGTGGAGGTCGGCGCGCGTCGGATCAAGCTTTACGGCGGTGTCGAGCGCGCGTAAGGCATCGGAGGTTCGCCCCTCGCGCAAATACAGACTTCCGAGTCCCTCCCAGATGTCCGGGTCGTTTTGAGACAGCGCCAAGATCTCGAGGTATTTCTTTTCCGCTCGCTCCAGCTGGCCGGACCAGGCTAAAACGCGGGCTTGCCATGCCCATATGTCCACGTCTTGTGGCGCAAGAGCGAGTTCCTGATCAAGAACGCGCAGGGCGGATTCCCAGTCACGGGCACCGGAGTAGTCGCGGACTTCCTTCCGCCAGTCCGAAGTTTGAACTTGACCAAAGACGGGAAAAGCCAAAGCCAGAACACATAGAAGCAAGCCGGAAATCCTGATCGGAATGGAGAAAATCCCCACGTTGGCAGTATAAGCCTGTCACGGGCATCATCCATTGTTATGAGCAATTGCTGTTGCCTTTGGGTATACTCCACAATTGGGTTGTCGTCGCACACTTTTAGAGCAGCAGCAGAACCGCAAGAAGTAAGGTCGCGCAGGCATAGGCTCAGCAAGTCATTTGCATTTCAACGTTTATCCTGTCGGTGCGTACCGGTAGCAGTACATATGTCATATCAAAAAACAAATCAGCTTAATATAATACCCCAGCTAGTCTGTACTCCTGCCACTACGGTCATGTGTTCACGAATGATCGGTAGGCAGTTTTGTCTTTTTTGAACACGATTCGGTAATCAAAGTTGGAGGGCAACTACCATGAAATTCGCAATCGGAACGGCGATGCTGACGATGATGTTTCTAGTTCCGCAGATTAGTGACGCTCAAGTCCCCGTCGGCCGTTGGGAAATCGTCCACACAAGCGGCGACAATTCTGCGCAAACCGCCCTATACCCGGGCAGCTTTTCCGTATTTCTTTTGGCAGGTGGCACAGGCTACACCTACGGAAGTTTCAGCAGTTCCCTCTGTGTGGTTGACGCCCAAACCTTCAATATCGTCCCCACTTGGGCTTTGCTACCGGGCTTTACAGATGTTTTTACGATCACCATAACAGTGGACAATCTGGGCTTGGGGCCGAACGTTACGTTTACTTACACCGGCAGGTACGATCCCCTAACTCCAGTCCCAGGCAACCCATCCCAGCTCATTCCGGCAATCACGGGAACGTACTTCGTAACAGGGGACGCCTCTGCTTGCAGCGTCGCCACCTCGCCAGTCACCGCCGGCCACTTCGTCGCGACGTTGCTACCCACAATTTCTTCCGGTTCAGCTTCGGGCTCATTGGATGATATTACTGCCGACGACGGTTCGCCGTTTGACTCTCCCGTGGCCGCGACCATCACGTTCAGCGCGCCACCAGCCCCTGGACAGATCGCCGGCACGGTATCCCTGACGCCCATGCCAACGTTAAACGCCAACGCATGTTTTGCCGCGACGGACGGAATCCACGTAGACCCTTTGACGATCAATCCAGATCTGTCCACCCAGTCGGGCGTCGCGGAATACATCTATGCCGAAGGATTTGACCCGCAAGGGGTTCCGACCAAGCTTTTCCTCAACGGTTTTTCCGCTAATGTCTATACCACGTCCAGCAACAGCGATCCACACGCGGTTCAGATCACCTCTAACACTTGGGCTGTCGCTGCTGCCATTGGTGAAGACAACACATCCTTCATCCCCGATGGGGTCAGCAACGATGGGACGAATAATGTGATGGTTTTCCTGTACGGTGTTGTCGGTGGCGTGTGCGACGGTGCTGGTGGCATTGACCTGCCATTCCACTACGTTTCCGGTACGCCGATCGTCCACAAGCACCAAAAGCACGTCCGCAGCGGCGGCGCGATTCGGGGCCGCGGGCGCATTGAACCGGGGGAAAACTGGCGGCAGTCGTTCCCGCTTCCTGAACTGCGCCCCCACGCCAAGACAAAGTGACATCAGGGCCATTACGTCGTTACGAGTTGCACCAAGGTAATGGCGAGAGCTAATTACTGTCAGGAGCCGATTCGTCGTTCGGCGCGTTGACTCTGCCGCCCCCGTCTGTTTCAGACCCGCAAGCTTGCCAATGGGCCCGAGCCCAATCGAAAGCTCACAACCACAGGCTGGCGTTCTTGCTCTGCCGAAAACAAAGAAATGGCCCGCCATAGGAATCGGCGGGCCAAATTCGTTGTAGTCGAAGAAAAGTTACCTCTTCATGAGCTTGACGGCGGCGAGGCCGAGGACGCCGGCGCCGAGAAGCAGCATGGTGCCGGGTTCGGGGGTTGCCGTGCCGGGAGTGGCTTGGTTGAAGCCGATGTTGTCGATAAAGAAGTCCCAGCTCGGGTCGGCCGTGGTAATGGTGACGACGCTGCCAACAGTGGGGAATCCGACGGTAACGAGCCCCAAGCTTAGGTTCGGAGCAAGGGTGAACGTCTGGCTGTTGCCCAAGTTGTCGGCAACCGTGAACGTTTCCGTGTAGGTCTGACCGTTCAGAAGGTCGAAGAAGAAATTGTTGATTGGCGAGGTGAAGGTCATAGTGATTGTGTTCGACAAACCGGTGCCAAAGGCCGCAGTGCCGTAGACGGAGGTCTCATCGGCAGGCAGGTTGGTCGTGTTGGTCAAAACGGTGCCGCCGGTGATTGTGAGAGGCCCAGAACTGGTGCTGTAGTTCAAAGTCTGGGGAGACGCGAGGGCGAAAAGACCCGGGCCTGACTGATCTTCCAAGTTGATGATGTCGGCCGATGCGTTGACACCTGAAACGAGGCAAATCAGCGCAACAGCCAAGACGTAAAGTGCGATTGAGGGCTTCTTCATTTGCGGTAAAACCTTTCTCCCACTCGGGATACAGCCAAATTCGACGAACTGGATAGGACAACCCCTAAGGTTGCTGAAGAGAGTGCAATTGAGCACCCAAACCGCAGAAGACTCCGTAAGCGAAGACGCAATTCCTAAGTAACTGAAAATGCTGTAGTTAGCGACACGCCTCGCGAGACTCAACGTGACTAAAGTTGAGGGCCGGCAGAGAATAGGCAACGGAATGCCGAAGATGTTCGAAAAAGTTCATAGATTTGCACAGGGCGCGTTGGGGGGGGCAACAGCGTATTAGCCGGCCGATTCGTCAAACGCGAAGATTTTGGAGTAGGCTTTGCGGCGGGTTAAACCGCGTTCTTTAGCGGCGAGGCGTTCAGCGAGCGTGCCACGGCGGAACTCTTCGCGGATTTTGGTGACTTCGCGAGCGATTCTCCGTCCGGGTCATACGATGCTAAAAACTTGGGTTCAAACCGGGGGTCCAACTTGCCCGTTTTCGAAGGCCAATTTCGGGGTTAAACGGTGCGGAACGGTTCGTCTGAGAATTAACAGATGAATGGCGTCATTCGGTTCCTCGTCGGAGGTATCGACTCCGTGAGCCGCGAACATGATTGCATGCATGGATGACCTTTTCTAAACTCGCACACGGCGACGCAACTTCGTTTAACGCTACAAGAGGAGTCCTCCCATAATGATCTCGATTCCCCGCGTCTTGGGTTCTGCGCTTGTAGTTGCCCTCAGCTTGACTAGCCAAGTATTCGCAATTCCTCTGCCCGATTCGGCTGCACGCAATTTGCGCGTGTTTATCGAACGCTTCACTGTCGATCACGAGAGCCTCAGGCACGTCTACGACGATCCACTTTCTCCGGCACGTGAAGAACGGTTTCGGCGCTTCTATCACGATTGGCAAAGGCAGCTGGAAAAATTGGATTTCGCCGTTCTGGACGAAGATGGGCGGGTCGACTACTTGCTGCTGCAAAACCATCTCCGACATGCCCTTCGTCAGTTGGACCTCCGAAAGAAACAGCAAGAGGAGATGCGGCCTCTAATTCCGTTCGAAGACGTAATTTTTTCGTTTGAAGACCAGCGGCGCCGCATGGAACCTCCTGAATCAGTTAAAGCAGCGGCTGCTCTTCAAAAAATGACGAAACAGATTTCGGAACTTCGTGCCGCGATTGAAGCTGGCTTCACTGCCGGAACTTCCGGCACAACAGATATCGCCTCATCCTCCATCCAGCCACTCCGTGCGAGCAAAACCGTTGCAAGGCGTGCGATTTACGCCATCGAACAGCTGCGCAGTGCTCTGAACAATTGGTTTACCAATTACGACGGTTACGACCCCGAATTCACATGGTGGGTCGCGGAGTCGTACAAAGAAGTGGATCTAGCACTCGAAAAATATGCGCAGCTCGTTTCAGAGAAATTGGTGGGAATCAAACCCGACGACAAGATCACTGTCATCGGCGATCCAGTTGGGCGTGACGCCCTCCTCGTAGAACTTGGCGAGGCGATGATTCCCTACACCCCGGAGCAATTGATCGCTGTTGCGAAGAACGAAATGGCTTGGTGCACGACAGAGATGAAACGCGCGTCAAATGAGATGGGATATGGCGACGATTGGCACAAAGCACTCGAAAAAGTGAAGGAAATGCACGTGGCTCCGGGACAGCAGCCGGAAGAGATTCGGAAACTGGCGCTCGAAGCAACCGAGTACGTAGAGAAGAACGCCTTGGTTACGGTGCCAGACCTCGCCAAGGAAAGCTGGCGAATGAAAATGATGACTCCCGAGCGCCAGCTCGTGAATCCATTTTTCACCGGTGGGAACGTCATCAGCGTGTCGTACCCGGTGGACTCCATGACGTTCGATCAGAAAATGATGAGCATGCGCGGAAACAATATTCCGTTCTCGCGCGCGACCGTATTCCACGAATTGATTCCCGGCCACCATCTGCAGGCGTTCATGGTCGGTCGCTACCGCGCTTACCGCCAAATCTTCGAATCGCCTTTCTGGGCGGAAGGCAACGCGTTCTACTGGGAGATGCTGCTTTGGGATATGGGCTTCGCGAAGACACCCGAGCAACGCGTGGGCATGCTGTTCTGGCGCATGCATCGCTGCGCCAGAGTGATATTCTCGCTCAGTTTTCATCTCGGCCTGATGACGCCACAGGAATGCGTCAAATTCCTCATTGAAAACGTCGGTCACGAGCCTGACAACGCAACCGCCGAGGTCAGACGCTCGTTCGACGGTTCCTACAGTCCGCTCTATCAGTGTGCTTATTTGCTGGGTGCGTTGCAGTTCTATTCGCTTCACAAAGAATTGGTCGGCTCGGGGCGTATGACCAATCTCGCGTTTCACGACGCTATTCTGCACGAGAACAGCATCCCCGTGGAGTTGCTCCGGGCTGACCTAACGCACCAGCAACTCACGCCGAACTTCAAATCGACCTGGAAGTTTTACGGGCCAATTCCGGACGCAAACTGAACGAAGCGAAATTCCCTCAAATGATCCGTGGCGAGCGTTGTCGAAGTGCCGCGTGCTATTGCTCCGCTGCCTTCACTTCAAAATTGCGCGGGGGCTCGACGCCAAGAAGATGCTGCACGAAATAATCCCACCGCCGCCGGGCAAGATAACTATCTTTTTCACCGTGTGCCATATTGGGGACAAAGAGCATATCGAAACTCCTGTTGGCTTTGATCAAAGCGTCCACAAAGCGCATCGTCCCTGCCGGATGCACGTTGTCGTCGATATCTCCATGCTCGATCATGAGGTGACCCTCCAGTCGCCCGGCCATCGTGACGTTTGACTGTTCAATGTAGTCCGACTGCACCGGATAACCTTGATACAGCTCGTTCCACCACGCTTTGTCCAGCCGCGCGTCGTGATCGCCGGAAATCGTGACACCAACTTTGTAAAATTCTGGATGCACGAGCATCGCGTGCGCCGCGCCATAGCCGCCGGCCGAGGTACCGAAAATTCCCACTCGTTCCGCATCCACAAACGGGTATTTCTTCGCCAGTTGCTGGATCATCGCCACATGATCTTCGAACGCGCCACCCAGATTACGGTACGAGTATTCATGGAAAGCCCGCGAACGCCCCGTCGTTCCCCGGCCGTCAATCATAACAACGACAAATCCCAATTCGGCTACCGCTTGCAGGCCGCCACGCCCAAACGCGGCTTGAAATGTCTTCGGGACAAAATACCCCTGTGGCCCCGTGTAAACATGCTCGACGACGGGATACTTGCGCGACGGATCAAAATTCGAAGGCCGCCACATCAATCCATACAGTTCTTCTTTTCCGTCCGCGCTCTTTCCCTCGAATGCTTCGGGAAATCTCCATCCGGTAGCCAACAGTCGGCCCGCATCTCCTTTTTCCAGCGCTTGACGTTCCGAGCCGTCTTTCGCCCTGCGAAGCATTGAAGCTCCCGGCGAATCCGGTCGCGAAAAATTGTCAACAAAATAGGCGCCGTCCGGCGAAACACTGGCCGTGTGAGTCGCATTCTCTGGCGTCAACAAGATCAATCCCTTTCCATCGAGGCCTACGCTGTAAAGGTGCGTCTGACACGGGTCTTCGCCCTTCTCGCGCCCGCCCGCCAAAAAATACACGCGGCGATTTTTCTCATCGACAAATTCAATCTTGTGAACCGTCCACGGCCCACTCGTGAGTTGCGCCGCTGCGCCGTTCGCCCGCTGCCCATAGAGATAGATGTGGTTCCATCCGTCCCGCTCCGAGGTCCACACGATCTCTCCCGTCCCATGCAGGAACCGATATTGGGTCTCGCCCGGGTCAACATATTTTTCCGACTGTTCGCGTATCGCAACCTTCTGCTCGCCCGTTTCCACATCCACGGTGCGCAGTTCGATGCTTTTCACGCCGCGGCTGTTGTAGTCGTAAAAAAATGCCTTGCTGTCCGGAAACCATTCGAATCCCGGCCCTTCCTGAAACGGCAGCTCGAGTGGCGGCGTCTTCACGCTAATCCGTTTGCCTGAATTCAGTTCAAAAATGATCGGTTCCGCTGTTGCAAGCGCCTCGCCCGGCAGCGGATACACATAGGTAAACGCCTTCGGCCGCAACTGGCCCGGTGGCACAAACTGCAGACTCGTGAACCGGCCCGAATTTCGGGAATCGATCCGGTACGTCACAAGCTTCGACGAATCAGGCGCCCAAAACACCGCGGCGTACTGCTTCAACTCTTCGGCTCCCTGCTCGACCATCATTCCAAGCGACGGCAGCTCTGTCGCGTAGTCCCAGCTTGCCACTCCGTCCGATGTCAGCTGCACAATTTGTCCTGTCGAAATGCTTCGAAGGAAAAGATTGTGGTCTCTCACAAACGCCGCCCAACGACTATCTGGTGAAACGTTCTCGTAACGGTCGCGTTTTTGTGCATCTCCAGTCGGCTTGCAAACATAGTCCGTCAGAGTGCAGTCCCACCCTTTTCCTTCCACGTTGAATTGGATCGCCTTTTCGTCTTTGGCAAATACAAACTCTTCAAATGGCAATTTCACGGCTTCATACTCATGCTTCGACGCTTTTTTCAGCGCTTCTGCGAGCCGCTGGTGATCAAACGCCGGCCCGCTTGTATTCTTCTCCGGATCAACCAACACGAACCTGGCATCAGTTCCGTTTGCGGTGCGATACCAAAAGCGACTGCTTTTTTCGATCCAATGCGGTCTCACGTCGGCAAACGTGACCAATTTGCGATGTCCGCCGGTTTGAAAGAACGAGGCGCGTTCATAATCTTTCACAGTGCCTTGCGCGTGCGCGCAATTCGATCCCATCGATCCCAAAAGAATCGTCCAGACAGCGCACAGAAATTTCGCTCTCATCGCCAAACCCCCATAGTCCGGCAAAAACAGCAAATAAGTTTTCAGGAGCCTATATTTGCGCCTATCGGTCGGCATCCGCGCGAATCATCCGAATTCCAAACACACCCGGTATTTCGTTGCCCGGCGCTGCTTCAAACCGTACCGTCACTTTGCTTTTGCCTCGAACTAGTTCCGCCGGCAGGGCATATTCAACGTCGAAAAATCGCACATCCAATTCCGGACTGCGCCGCTCCGTCGATTGGGTCCCGACCTTCGCGCCGTCCACCAGAATGTCGAACGAACCATTCCGCCGGGCATCACTTCCATAGGTCACAACAAGGGCCATTGGATGCGACTGCTCCACCCGCAGGTCGAACGAGAACCATTTCGTTCCGCGTCTCCCGTAACGCCCGGAGGTTTGCACGGGGGCTGTTTCTTCACCCTGTTGATTGAAATCGCGTTCCGCCTGCATCTGGCCGGGCTGTGCAAACGCAACAGTCGCGGCCTGTAATTTGGCTTTCCGTGCCTCTTGTGCAGCGTACGCTTCAGAACGCTTCTTCCACTCTTGTGGCGTGAAGACGTCCCAATAGATCGCGTAGCGCCGCCGCGACAACCGGTAGAACGGGACAAAATCGATATCCGCCGGCAACCCCACTCCGGTAGTTCGAAACAGCCCCGGCTTTCCCGTCACCGGTTTCAGCCAACCTTCCACTCCCGCCGCTTGTGCGACTAACACCGGCGCTTGCGGTTGCGGCCCCGCTTCTTCTTCGGGATTAAGCTTCGCTTCCGTTCCTAGATCTCCGGCGAGCACAAGGGGGCCCCAGAGCACTGCCTGCCGGGTCGGATTGTCCGGCAGGGGTTCCGCCCGCAACGTCTTCGGCAGCACCAACTCGACGGTGTCATCCGTCTTCCAGGTTCGTGTAAGCTCAACGTACGAATCGGGGGCCGGCAGTTCCGTTAGCGCTTTCCCATTCACGCTCACGCGGAATCCGACACCCGCCCAATACGGCCGCCGCAAGGCCAGCGTAAAGGTCTTCGGCCGAGCCAGCGTCAATCGCAGCACGGCGTGCTCTCCCGCTGGAAAATCTGTTGTCATCTTCAGTTGAGCGCCAGCTGCGCTCCAGTTGGCGACCGATGGCGCATACAAATTCACCCAAAGTTTGTCGCCAGACTCGTAATAAATCCCATACCCGTGCAACGCGTGGCTCTCCATGCCTGTACCGACGCAACACGTAAAATCCCTTTGTTTGTCCTGGTATTCATGTTGCACGCCGCGCCCGACGGGCACCATGTAGCAAACGCGTCCGTCGTCCGGATCCTGCGACGCCAAAATGTGATTAAATAGAGCTCGTTCGTGAAAATCCGCGTAGCGAATATCGGGGTTGATCGAAAACAATTCTCGCGTCAGCTTCAGCATGTTGTAGACATTGCAGGTTTCTGCCGTACGGCCGTCCACCATTTCGTTCAGTTTGTCCGCAGGCCCAAAGTATTCGTTCTTGCCGTGGCCCCCGGTCGCGAAGCTATGGTGCAGTGCCACCTGCGTCCAAAAAAATTCTGCTGCTTTACGGTCAGTCTCATTCCCCGTGTACAGAAACCTCTCCAGCGACCCTAGCAGCTTCGGCACCTGCGTATTGCCGTGCTTCCCTGCCAGAATGTCCTCGCCCGCCGCGAGCGGCTCAATGATTGCTCGATGCTGAAACTTGTTCGAAAGTGCGAGCCAGCGGGAGTCGCCCGTGTCTGCATAAAGATCCACGGTCACTTCGTTCATCCCGCCGAATTCCGTGTCGAGCATCTTTTGAATCTGTTCGTCGCTCAGCGGCGCAAGAATCTTCTCCGCCCATTCAGCAAACTTTGTTTCGACTTCCAATGCCGTGCGGTTTCCGGTATAGCGGTAAGCGTCGCGTAGTCCGGCAAAAATCTTGTGCTCCACGTACCATGGCGACCACAATCCGTTCAGATCGAATCCGCCTGACTTGATCGTCCCCTTGCAAAGGTCCGCGAAACGAACTTTTCCATCCACTCCGTCTTTGTCGAGCAGCGCTCCGATGTATCCGTCGTATCGCTTGTCCTGAACTTCTTTGAGCTGCGCTACAAGGTAGTCAGCGCGTTCTTTAAATCGCGCGTCTCCCGTCGCGGCCCACATCAAACTCACTGCGGACAAGTAATGGCCTGCGATGTGACCGGTCAATTGCCTCCCTTCTCCGTCCCACCCGCCGTACGGTGTGGCCTTTGCTTGCAATCCTGCTCGTTGCCGCAAGAACGCAAGCATCCGGTCGGGCTGAAGATCTAGCAAATAGTCGGCGTCCAGGTCTTGTGCAGTTTTCAAGGGCCCAGGCAAGAGCCGGACGGCATGAAGTGGAAGCGGCTGGGCCTTAACCAGCTCGTCTCGTATGGTTTGTGCCGAATTTGGGTGCTGGCAAACTCCTAGCGACGGGAAGCTTAGAATTCCTATATATAGAGGTAGCCATCGGACTCTCATCGCCAGTACTCCCCAGTAAGCGTAACGTCTTCAAATTGTGAGACTTGGCTGCGGTTGTTGCCAATTCCTGTCTTGCGGGCTTGGATTTCATGGCCCCACGGGATATTATATACAATCTGGTCGACGTTCAACTCTTTTCCGTCGCTACCTTGCTTCTCGGAGCTCATCTTTGGAATTACGTTCTCTTTCATCCGCCGCTTCTCCAGCAGTGAATTCTCCCCGGCTGGCGCGCATTGGCATCGTAGATTCTCATACCGGTGGCGAGCCCACTCGTGTCGTCATCGCCGGAGGCCCCTGTCTCAACGGGCGATCTGTCGCCGATAGACTCGTTCAACTCCGTGACGAGCACGACCAACTTCGCACTTCCGTAATCAACGAACCGCGGGGCTCGGACATTATCGTAGGCGCTTTGTTGTGCGAGCCAAACGATCCGACAAATGCGACGGGCGTCATTTTCTTTAACAACGTCGGGTACCTGGGAATGTGTGTGCACGGAACGATTGGCGTCGTCGTCACGCTTGCTCATCTCGGCAGAATTCGCAGTGGTCGCCATCGCATCGAATCGCCGGTAGGCGTGGTCTCGGCGACGCTGCATGAGAACGGTGAAGTCACCGTAGAAAACGTAGCCAGCTATCGTCTCGCCACAAATGTATCGGTGAATGTTCCGGACTTCGGCGTTGTGACGGGTGACGTCGCTTGGGGCGGCAACTGGTTCTTTCTCGTGAATGATTTTCCAATTCCCATTGCGATCGAGAATGCATCGCGGCTGACCGAAGCCGCATCCGGCATTCGCCAAGCTCTCGCGCACGAAGGCATCACGGGCAAGAACGGCGCCGAGATCGATCACATCGAGTTGTTCGCAGCATCGCGGCTGCCGCGTGTGAACAGCAAGAACTTCGTTTTGTGCCCGGGCAATGCTTACGACCGTTCGCCGTGCGGCACCGGCACGAGCGCAAAACTCGCGTGTCTCTACGCCGACAACAAACTGCTTCCTGGCCAGATTTGGCGACAGGAAAGTATCGTTGGAAGCGTGTTTGAAGGCTCCGTTCGCGTGGAGGATGGAAACATTCTTCCCAGCATTAAAGGTTCCGCATTCATTACCTCGGAAGCCGACCTCGTCCTCGATTCGAGCGACCCCTTCCGCTACGGCTTGGTTCCGTGACCAAAACGACAGACGTTCTGATTATCGGCGCCGGCATCGTCGGTGCGGCCTGCGCATTCGAATTGTCTCGTGAAAAATTCAGTGTCGCTGTGGTGGACGCAAACGGTATCGGCCTTGGCGCTACTGCAGCTGGGATGGGACACATCGTCGCCATGGACGACTCGGAAGCGCAGTTTCGTTTGACACGCTTCTCACAGGAGTTGTGGCAAGGCCTTGCGCCACAGCTCCCAGCTGACTGCGAATATCGCGAGTGCGGGACTTTGTGGGTGGCCGCAAACGATCAGGAAATGTCCGCAGTACAACGGAAGCATCGGGAATACGCCAATCATTCTGTTGCAAGCGAAGTTCTCGATTCCTGTCAGTTATCGCAAGCTGAGCCTCATTTGCGAAGCTCATTGGCCGGGGCGTTGCTCGTACCGAACGACGCCGTGCTGTATCCGCCGTGCGCCGCCCTGTACTTCTGTCGCCAAGCACAAGCCTTCGGTGCAAAGCTCCACCTTGGCCGCAGAGTCGAATCCGCTGGCAAAGGCACGGTCCGTCTTTCCGACGGCACAACGCTGGCGGCAAAAACAATTATCAATGCCGCTGGCGAACTGGCGCCGCACGTCACGCCGCGCATCGCTATTCGTCCACGCAAAGGCCATCTGGTCATCACTGACCGTTATCCTGGCTTAGTTCGCCACCAGCTTGTCGAACTTGGATACCTCAAGAGCGCGCATTCTTCGGACGCGGATTCCGTCGCATTTAACGTCCAGCCACGTCCCACTGGCCAGCTGCTCATTGGTTCTTCCCGCCAATACGATGCGCCGGACAATCGCGTCGAATCCCACATGATCTCCCGCATGTTAGAGCGAGCCTTAGAATACCTACCTGCTCTCGGCAACACTTCGGTGATTCGTTCGTGGACAGGTTTCCGCGCCGCCACTCCAGACAAGCTTCCGCTCATCGGACCGTATCCCGACGACTCGACTGTCTTGCTCGCGGCTGGTCACGAAGGACTTGGCATTACGACTTCCCTGGCAACCGCTCGCCTCGTTGCGGATCATTTGCTGTCTCGCAAATCGGAAATTCCTCCTGAACCCTATTTGCCGTCGCGGCAATTTGTGGAAAGCGCATATGCCTGATCGCCTAACCGTTCGAGTCAATGGCGAAACGATCGAGGTCGAGGCAGGGACGACCGCGGCCGTCGCATCGCTCATCGCTCGGGTACCCTCTAGAACATCAGTCATGGGTCAGCCGAGGACGCCATTTTGCGGCATGGGCGTCTGCTTCGAATGCCGCATGATCATCGACGGAATTCCGCATTCCAAAAGCTGTCAGATTCTTGTTCGGCCCGGTATGGACATTCGAACGGATGAATAACTCGCAGACAATTCGGGCCGATGTCGCGATTGTTGGCGCTGGTCCTGCGGGAATTGCGGCGGCAACCGTCGCGGCCGAATCAGGAAAATCTGTTGTCCTGCTGGACGACAATCCGCAACCTGGTGGACAAATCTGGCGAGGAGGCGCTGCAGCCGCCAAAGGCTCCGCCGCGCAATGGCTCGCTCGCCTAGCCCGCACCTCCGTTCACCTTATCGGTGACGCACGCGTTTTTAACGCGGACGGAATGACGCTGTTCGCCGAAGTTCGCGGTAACGCTGTCAGGGTCGCCGCCCAGAAAATCATTCTCGCCACAGGCAGCCGCGAACGCTTTTTACCCTTCCCGGGTTGGACGCTCCCGAACGTCATGGGCGCGGGAGCATTTCAAGCGCTCATGAAGACGGGCCTGCCGGTTTCGGGAAAGCGCGTCGTTATCGCAGGTACTGGACCGTTGCTTCTGGCGGTCGCTTCCTACGCCGTGGAGCGTGGCGCGAATGTCGTGGCCATCGCGGAACAAACGTCGTGGCTCCGCTTTCTGGGATTTGGAATTTCTACATCGCTGGTTCCGGGCAAAGCTCGGGAGGCAATTCGTTTGTTGTGGCAGCTGCGCCACATCCCACAGTACAAAAGTTGCTGGCCCGTTGCTGCTTGCGGTCGAAATACCTTGGAATCGGTTCGCCTCTCCCACGGCGGGACTTCCGCGAACGTTCCGTGCGATTACCTCGCTTGTGGCTACCATCTCGTGCCTTGCGTCGAATTGGCGCAACTGCTTGGTTGTAGGATCTTGGACGGCTTCGTGGCGACGAACGACCTCCAGCAATCCTCAATGCCAAATGTCTATTCCGCCGGCGAACCCACCGGCATCGGCGGTGTCGAATTGTCCCTGCTCGAAGGAGAAATTGCCGGACACTCAGCCGCTGATCAATTCGCTGCTGCGAAAGATCTATTTCGCCGCCGCAGCCTGGCTCGGCGCAACGTTCGAGCAATCGCGCGTGCCTTCGCCTTGCGCGAGGAACTGAAATCCATCTGGCAGGACGAGACCATCCTTTGCCGCTGTGAAGACGTGTCCTTCGGAAAAGTTCGGACAATGGATTCTTGGCGCGCCGCCAAGCTGCATACACGCTGCGGAATGGGACCGTGCCAGGGACGTATTTGTGGCGGCGCGACGGAATTCCTCTTCGGATGGAATGTAGGTTTGCCCCGTCCGCCGCTTTTTCCCGTCAGTTGCTCCAGCCTGCGGCAAACTTTAACGGAATCGGATCTTTCCAACTCACAAGGAGTGTCACAATGAAATGGACCGGCGTCATGCCTGCCATCACAACATGTTTTACCGAGTCCTACGAAGTGGATTACACGTTTATGGCGGCTCACGCGAACTGGCTCGTGGCCAATGGCTGCTCAGGCATCGTCGCCCTCGGATCGCTCGGCGAGGGAGCGACGCTGACTTTCGAAGAGAAGGTAAGGATCCTTAAAACGTTCACATCTGCATTGAACGGCAAGGTGCCTGTCGTCGCGGCCATTTCCGCGCTGTCTACTCCGGAAGCTATTTCTCTTGCAAAGGCCGCCGAACAAGCTGGCTGCTCGGGCCTTATGATTCTTCCGCCATACGTCTATCAAGGCGATTGGCGCGAAATGAAAACGCACGTTTCGGCTGTGCTTGAACAAGTCCCGCTTCCCGCCATGCTCTATAACAACCCGGTTGCTTATGGCACCGATTTCGTCCCCGAGCAAATCCGCGAACTTGCGAACGAGCACGCCAGTTTGCAAGCCGTGAAAGAATCGTCTACCGACGTGCGGCGCGTCACGGCCATCCGTGCCCTGCTCGACGATCGCCTCGCCATCTTCGTCGGCGTTGATGACGCTATCCTTGAAGGAATCTCGGCCGGAGCAGTCGGCTGGATCGCAGGTCTTGCCGACGCGCTGCCTCGCGAATCCGTTGACCTTTTCAACTTCGGCAGCGCTGGAAAACCTCGCGAAGCTTCTGAACTTTACCGCTGGTTTCTTCCGCTCCTTCGCTTGGACACGGTTCCTAAATTCGTGCAACTGATCAAGCTCGTGCAGCAGGAACTCGGCGTGGGCAAGGCCCGCGTTCGCGGTCCCCGCCTCGAAATCTCCGGCGACGAGCTTCGCGCTACGCTTGAATTGATTCGCAAGACCATGAACAGCCGCCCCAGCGTGTGCAAACCCAGTACCTCGCTCGTGCGAAGCTGAACGCGGAGCCTCGTCGATGACATTCCAACTCCTCGGAAAATCTCTCGTCGGTTTTCAGGACGCATCAAGCGCCGCTGATTCATTTCGCGCGGTCTCGCCCGAAAAAAACAGTTCTCTCGATCCACAATTCTTCTCTGCGACGCAGGGGGAAGTAGATCGCGCCGCGCACCTCGCCTTCGATGCCTTTTCGACGTATGGCCAACTGTCGGCGAAGCCAAAAGCCGCCTTCCTGAGATCAATCGCGTCCAACATCGAATTGATCTCCGATTCGCTCATTGCGCGCGCGCAATGAGCGAATCGGAGATCAATTCGATGTTGGACGCGATTGATCTGAGGAA
>Ga0247680_1000105_pt1 | contig 36960 bp, 30 predicted proteins | sample CNK21_metaG_FD_182803 | JGI IMG/M metagenome (GOLD analysis project Ga0247680, IMG submission 182803) | Soil microbial communities from Purdue University Martell Research Forest, Indiana, United States - CNK21 | ecosystem: Environmental > Terrestrial > Soil > Temperate forest > Bulk soil...
CACCTCTCGGGCCTCGCTCTGGAGAGTCTTGAGATGGATGAAATTTGTGCCGAACTCGCGGCGCATCTTGAAGAGGTCTTCGATGGCCTTCTCCGCCAGGGCGTGCCCGAAGAGGAAGCTGTGCGACGCACCCTATCTCAAGCGGGGAATTGGCAGGACTTGCGACGGAAGATTCAAGCAGCTCGGAAGGAGGAGGGCACGATGACAGCACGCGTGACTCAATTTTGGTTTCCAGGTTTGCTGACTTTTCTGGTTTCCATGGTTCTTCTCGAACTGGTTCAGAAAGTTGGTCCAAAGCCGATCATTCTTGGTTTAGACAAGGGAATTCCCATTCTCATGTTTTATACCGGTTGGCTGGCGCTGTTGCCTCTAGCCGGCGCCCTTGGTGCCTATCTTTCGCATCGGGCGCGAGGCTCATTTCGCATAGCGCTCGCGTCCAGTCTGTTTCCAGTCCTCCCGCTGGTGGTGGTGTTCTTGATAGCGATTCCCATTGGTTTGGCGATGGGCCACGGTCTGGCGCCAAAAGTAATTCTGAATATTGGCGTCGAGTGGGTGTTGCTGCCCGGCATGGCGCTGTTTGCTGGCGGACTTCCCACGCAACTTTTGCTTTCGCGGCGCACTACTTCGGGCCATGTCGCGAGCGCCTGAGCTTCACCGTCCGTCGTTCAGCGGGGAGCTAGCGGAGTTTGCAACCGATCCGTGATCGGTCAGGCGACCAATAGATAAAGGCAGGCTTGCCTACCAATTGAGAAGGATTGACGAAACCGAAGTCGCCGATACGACTGTCGAAGCTGTGACCCAGGTTATCCCCAATCACGAAGAAGGAAGCGGGCGGAACGGTAAGACTTCCCGGTGGTATACCTTCCACCAGGTCGTTTTGCTCGTTTCTTTGGCCGCTACAAGCGTGTGGAAGTTGCAATTTGTTTCCGTTGATCGAAATGGGAGTCTCCGGACCAAACATCACTCGATCCCCCTGGGTACCTATAACGCGCTTGAGATAGACCGTTTTCCCGTCATGGAAGTGGAACGCGATGAGGTCGCTGCGTTGCGGAGTTCTCCCGCGGTACGCGTCCGTTGCCACAACGATCCGATCACCAACGCAAATGGTTGGGCACATCGAACCAGAAGGAACTCCGTAGGCCCGGAAGTGAGCAAAGTGATTCAGCCAAAGATCAGGGAATGGATACGTGCCGAGCGCCAGGATGAGAACAACTGAGAAAGCGGAGCTAGCTTTTTGATGGCTCCGGTGTGTTTCGGCGTGTGCGCCTTGCCAGGCGAGATAGCAGCCGTCCGCGACGAAATACAGCCGCAACAGAACGCTAACCACTATTGAGCCAAGCATTCCCGCGGCCGAGAGGACCATGAGGTGCAGTTCACCTGCGAGAACGAGAAGTATCGCGAGAAGCAGCGCCATGAACAGACCGCGCCACGGCCTTCGCGCATAGACTTGGCCAAGTCCGGGCGCCAAAAGTCCGAGGAGCAACGCGACCAAGGCCTTTCGCAAATGCGAAGGCTTGCGCTTCGGCCGCTCTACTGCCGGAACGGTTGAGAAAGTACTCGCCCCAAGATTTAGTTCGGTCATGCTGGTTGTGCCTTGTTGCGCCAGTGGCGGTAGAAGGGGAGGCCCGCGAGGATTAGGAGGAGGCCGAGCGAGGAACGGCCGGGGCGGTCGATCCAGATGTTGACGGTGAGGGCGATAGCGCCGGCAATGAAAATGGCGGGGACCCAAGGGTAGCCCCAGCAACGATAGGGGCGAGGCATGTCGGGTTCGGTGCGGCGGAGGCGGAAGAGCGCGACTACGGCCAGGCCGTAGAAAATCCAGCCTGCAAAAATGAAAAGATTGGTGAGTTCTTCGAAGGTTCCCGTCAGCGCCATCAAACTTGCCAGGACGCATTGAAAAATGAGAGCGCGGCCCGGAGTGCGGTATTTGGGATGAACGCCGTCGGCGATTTTGAAGAAGATACCGTCTCGCGCCATGGCGTAAGCGGGGCGGGCGCCGCTTAAGACCGAGGAATTCATGGTGCCAAGCGCGCTGATCATCATCGCAACGGTGATCCATGCGGCGGCGGCCGGGCCGGCGACGTGTTGCACCACGTCGGAAGCGATGTGCGAAGAAGCGGCAACCGATGAGAAGGGAAGCACTTTGAGGCAGGCGGCGCTGAAGAGAAGGTAGACGATCGCGACGAAGGTGACGCCGCCGAACATGGCACGCGGAAAGACTCGCTGGGGATCTTTCACTTCCGAACCGACCAAGTTCAAATCTTCCCAACCGTCGTAGGCCCAGAGAGCGGCGGCGAGGGCGGCAAGAAACGCGCTGAAGACGCTGCCGTTCAGAGTAGAGTGCCAAAAGGGATCGGGGGCGTGGGGCGGACCGGCGGGGGCGAAGAACGCAACGCCGATGACAATCACTACGGACGTAATTTTAATGGCGGTAAGGAAAACCTGGACCGCGCCGCCGAGGCGCACACCCAGGTAATTGATGGCCGTCATGGCCACAATCCACAGGACGGCGAGAGGCTGCGCCCAAGTGAAGACGAAATCGTAGGGCTTGATCCAACCGGTTAGCCCGGGAATAGCGATGTGGAGTGTGAAAATCGGGACGGCCACGACCGGCAGCAGGAAGCTCATGAAGCGCATCAGGCCCGCGGCGATGGAGGAAAGGGAACTGGGGCGGCCGACGATGGAGTGCATCCAGCCGAAGAGGAAGCCCCAGGCGGGGCCGAAGGCGCGGCGGAGGTAGGCGTACTCGCCGCCTGCTTCGGGGATGGACGCGCCTAGTTCCGCAAAAGAGAGAGCGCCGAAGAGGGAAAGAATGGCGCCAACGATCCACGCGGCAAACACTATGGAGACGGTGCGGCCCTCGCGGGCCATTTCGGCAGGCTTTAGGAAAATGCCGGTGCCGATCATGGTGCCAACCACGATGGCGCCGGAAGCCCAGGCGCCCAGGCCGCGAACGAGTTCTAGACGTTTTTCGGTCATGTTCACCCGCTGGGAAATTTGTTTAAGGTTCGCCACCAGCACCGAAGGGCACGATATATCGTGCCCCTACAAATTCATGCACGAATTTTTCACCCGGGCGCGATTTCCTTTTTTAGCATGCGGCTCACAGCGCTTCCAACGAAGAACGTGACAGCCGCCCCAATCAAGACGTACCACGTAAATGCTATGGGCGTATATCGCCAAACGCAGAGAATAGTGGCCAGGCCGATGAACATGCCTGTTAACGCGCCTGTCGCGGTGGCTTTGTGGTCGAGCGTGCCTAGGAGAAACAGACCGAGCAAGCTACCGAAGGGAAGAGAGGCCACGGTCAGGCCGGCTTCGAGGAGCGGGCCCCACTTGATGAAACCGAAGGCCATCAAGATGAGGCCCCATACGAGGGTCATGCGGCGCGAAAGGCGGAGGAATTGGACAGAGTCGGCGGAGCGCCCGCTGAGGCGCGAAAAATCGAGGACGCTGGAGGCCGCGAGGGAATTGAGGGAGCCGCTAGCGTTGGACATGGCCACCGCGACGATGGAGGCGAGGAGTAAGCCCGCAAGACCCGTGGGCATTTCACGGACGAGGAATAGCGGGAGGATGCTATCGGTTCGCTGGCCTGGCGCGAGGAGCGGCGTATGCTGCGAAAAGACGTAGAGCAACACGCCGACGAGCAGAAAAATCGTGAACTGGATGAGGACGATGACTCCGCTAGTGAGCAGGGCGCGGCGGCTGTCTTTTTCATTTCGGGCGGCCAGAAGCCTTTGGACGATAGTTTGGTCGGTGCCGTGGCTGGCCATGGTGAGAAATGCGCCGCCGATAAGGCCGGACCAAAAAGTGTATTTTGTGGACAGGTTGAACGAAAAATCGAGGAATTGCAATTTATGGCCTGCGGCCGCGGCGACTTGCGTGACTTCGGTCCATCCGCCAGGGATGCGGTGAAGCAAAATCCAAAACGTCACGGCGCTTCCGGTCAGATACAGGAGCAGTTGGGCGACGTCGGTCCAAATCACAGCGGTCATGCCGCCTTCGAAGGTGTACAGAATTGTTAGCGCGATGACGATGACGACCGCCAAGTGCTCGGATGTGCCAAGAACGACGCTGACGACGAGAGCGATGGCGGAAACGCGGACGCCTTCGGCGATAGCGCGCGTGATGAGAAAGGTGCTCGCGGCAACCGCGCGCATTTTTTCGCCGAAGCGTTTTTCGATCAAGGCGTAGGCCGTTAGAAATTGGCCGCGAAAATAACCCGGAAGAAGAAGCAGCACGATTAGGACACGGCCGATCAGGTAGCCGACGACGAGTTGGATGAAAGTGAGATTTCCGTCATAGGCGTTGGCGGGAGTTCCAATGATTGTGAGCGTGGAGGTTTCCGTGGCGACGATGGAGAGAGCCAGGGCCCACCAGGGCGCGGTTCGGCCGCCCAGGAAATAGTCGAGGCTGACGGATTCGCGGTCACCCTGTGCGACGTCTTTTTTGCTGCGGCGGAAACGCATGCCCAGAGCGGTTACGCCCAGGAGGTAGGCGATGACGATGGCGAGATCGAGGGGATGAATGCGCATTAGGGATTTATGACGCGTTGAGAAATTCGCACAGCGCGTTCGTCAGGTTGTTTCATAAACTCGCGGCTTTCGCATCAGCCCCTTCTCGGAGGACATTTTTGTCGCTCAAAAAGTGAACCGAGAATAGTGGCAGGGCTCAAGCAGGTCAAGAAATCCCTGTGAAGTGCGCCGGCCAGGAATTTCGCTCCATGGGTTTCCCATTGACATGCAGGCGCACGTTTGCGCACGCCATTTTCTTCCCTGCATGCATTGCGTGGGATTCTCGCTTATTCTTTCTGCATGCGATTCGTCTTGGGATTCGACGGTGGGGGCACGAAAACCGATTGCGTGTTGATGGATGAGTCCGGAGCAATCCTGGCGCGGTCGCAGGCCGGACCTTCGAATCCGCTTCGTATTGGATTTGGCGCGGCGATTTCTTCGATTCGCGAGGCGGCGAGAGCAGCGATCAGCCAGGCTAAGGTACCCGGCGAATCAACGGCCGCCGCGCTCTGCGCCGGTCTTGCGGGAGCGGGGCCTCCCGAGTCCGCGGAAAAGATTCGTGCGCTGCTTGCCGCGGAATTTCCGGAATCGAAAGTTCAGGTTTGCACCGATCTCGATCTCGCGTTGGCAGCGGCGGGCGACGGACCAGCGATTGTGCTGTTAGCGGGGACGGGCTCGTTTGCCGTGGGGCGGAACACGGCGGGCGAAACGGCGCGCGCGGGTGGATACGGCTCGCAAATTGGAGACGAAGGCAGCGCGTACGATATTGGGCGGCGCGCCGTCTTGACGGTGATGCACGAGAACGACCGGACTGGCGAGGATGCGCTGCTGGGACAGCGGGTGTTGCGCGAAGTGGCGTGCGCAAACTGGTCGGAAGTGAAGGCGCGGGCACAGGCGGCTTCCGATGAAGTTTTCCCGCGATTGTTTGCCGTCGTCGCCACCGTTGCGGATTGGGTCGAAACTTCGTCAGAGTCTTCCTCTGAAACGGCGGCTAGGAATTCGGCGCAAGGAATACTGCGCGCGGCGGCGTTTGATCTTGCCGCGCTGGCGGAAACTCTTGCGGAGCGTTTACATCTGCAGGGGACGCGTTTTGATATCGCAAAAACAGGCGGGATGATCGGGCGATCGAACTATTTGGAAAGTCAGCTGGATGAGCGGCTGCGAGACGCGTTCCCTCTGGCCGCAATTGGAATGCTTCGAGTTTCGCCTGCAGAGGCTGCGGCGCGGAAAGCGTTGCAATTACTGTCTTCGGATAATGCAAGGGCCGAGAATCCGATGAATGGGAATGCGGCGAGCGGCAAGGAGACGAGTGGGGACGCAACGGGGCGCTGAGATGGCAGAGGCGGATAGAAATCGAGAGCGCGCGCTCGCGGCGGTGGGCGATGAGCTGACGGCTCTACTCCACCATCCCGATGCGGAGGTGCTGCTGGCGCTGCTCGATAATCCGTCCCTGGAGGAAACGCAGCTGTGCATGTTGCTGGAACGAAAAAATCTTCCGGCGGAAATTCTGGAAGAAGTTGCGCGGCGCAAGCCGTTGTTGAAGAACTACCGCGTGAAGCGGGCGCTGGCATTTCATCCGCGGACGCCGCGGCTCGCCACTCTGCGTCTGCTGCGAGATCTTTACCTGATGGACCTCGTTCAGCTCACACTACTACCGGGCATTCCAACGGAATTGAAACGGAATGCAGAGGACCAGTTGCTTTCGCGCTTGCCGCAATTGCCGCTGGGACAAAAAATCACGTTAGCGCGCCGCGGTCCAGCGCGGCTCGCCGGCGCGCTGCTCGCGGAAGGACATACGCAAATCGTTTCAATCGTTCTGGACAACGCGTATCTGACCGAAGCGCAAGTATTAAAAGCGCTTTCGCGCGAAACACTTCCTCCAGGGGTAGTGCGCGACATCGCGCGACATCGCAAGTGGTCCATCAGCTACAACGTCCGGCTTGCTCTGGTCCGGCATCCTTTGTCGCCACTAGCCACAATCCTTGCGTACCTGCCCGAGTTGACGGTCTCCGATCTGCGCGAGCTGGCGTCGCCGGGAATTGTTCCGGCGAGCTTACGCAAGTATCTGCAAGCGGAAGTCCAGCGGCGTATACGCGTGGGAGAAAAATCCGGCCGGAGGGAGGATATGTCCGGAGTTTCGTTTGGGTCTAACGAGGACTAAGCAATTTCCTTAGAGCCATGGCGTGACGCGTGCACCCGAGGCAAGATCGCCGATAAGAGCTCCTGGATCGCTGGGAACAAAACATTCCGCTGTGGCGTCGTATGGGAGTGCCAATAAAAGGGGTATGCTTGGAACGAACGAGCGGCGATATCGCCCAAGCGCCGCGCCTTGGGATCCTTGGCAGGGGGGTTCACCCGGTCCATGGGCAATGGGGAACACTCGGCCCGACGTTCCGAACGACGCTGGGCACCGCGCTATTCGTTTCGGGCCGACCTCGAGATCGAGTGGGGCTCGGCAATCTTGCGAGCGAACACGCGCGACATCAGTTCGAACGGGATGTTCATCGAATCGACGGATCCATTGTGGATCGGCGCGGGATTTACGGCGAATCTGGTTCTGGAGCAGCCCGTAAAAGTCGATTGTTCCGTGAAGCGCATCGAGCCCGGACGCGGCATGGGTGTCTCCGTAACGGTTTCCGAATCACCGCACGAACAACACTATCAGGAGCTGCTTGCTTCTCTCTCCTCCACAGGTACGTAAGCTCGACTTATACTATTCTTGCTGAACCGCGGGGATGTTCTCGCACCTTGTGCTCGATGAACTTCTATTTGGCTTCACTCTTGAGAAGGGCGTTTGAGCTGGTATGACCAGATGCCTAGATTGTGGCGCGCCACGAACCGCGGACCAATGCCCCTCTTGCGGGCTGACCTCCATTGCCGCGGAGTTATTGTTCCGGCGCAGGCTGGTGGCCCGTACCGCTTTTTTTCTCGTCGGGTCGCTGGCATTCCCTTACGTGAGCCAGATATATCCTCCACTGGACCTGGACCTAATGCTGGTGTTTTTCGGGCTGTTTTTCTTCCTGGCTTTGGCGATTGCCGTCGTTCTGGAAAGGCGCGCGCGGCAGCACAAGGAGCTGGAAATTCTCAAGCGCATATACGCTGGATTCATACCTCTGCCGTGGATTCTCGCGGCGACGCTGTTTGTGAATGGCCAGCTCGATTCGCAGAAAAATCTGACTTACTACGCGACTTCGGTTGTGGGCAAATTCAACATGAAGGGTATCGTTCGCGGGAGCCGCCGCTTGCGCGTGCGTTCCTGGCGCGCCGGGCAAAAAGTCGAGGGACTGGCGGTGGATGCTGACGATTTGGACCGCTTTCAAGTTGGGGACCTGGTTACAGTAGCCGTCGAGCCGGGGGCGCTGGGGATTCCATGGTATTACGGCGTGTACCGGCGATGAGCGAGGTAAGCAGCAGCGCGGAAAAGCACAGGCTGAAGCCTGTGCCACTGGTTCAGTAGGCGGGTTTGCCGTCCGGCTTTAGAGGCAGCTGAATTTCCAGGAAGTGGCCGCTTTTGCCGAAGCGAAATCGGATGCGTTCGACGAGGCCAACGTCGCGTTCCTTCCATTCGGAAGTCTCAATGGGATCGCTCGGCAGGTCGGACATGGACCATTCGACGTTATCGCCTTGCGGCTTCACGGTTTGCGGATCGACTTCGTAGGCTTCTTGTTCCTTGATATCCAACAATAAAAAACGCTTCCAAAGTTTTACGAGGAGAATACCGCGTTTTTCGGTGTGATAGATATTCCACGATTTCGGCGCTTCGTCGTTGAAGCGCACGATTGCAAACTGCACAGACTTCCAGAGAGTCTTCTTCTCCGGAGGCGCACCCTGCGGCAGCGTCGAGAAGAGAATCAGGGCTGAAACAAAGGCTAGTTGCATTCGTGGAATCAATTCGCAACTTCGCTGAAAGATTTGTCGAGGAGGCGGATGGCCTCGTCGACGTCGGGTTTGGTGGTGTTGAGCATGGGGGCCAGGCGAAGGACGTTGCCCATGAGGCCGCCTTTGCCGATGAGAAGGCCGTTGTCGCGGGCGCGCTCCATCACTTGCGTTGTGGCGGCCGGGGCGGGCTCTTTTGTCTTGGGGTCTTTCACCAATTCGAGAGCTTGCATGAGGCCCATGCCGCGAACGTCGCCGATGAGCCGGTACTTTTCTTGAAGCTCTTCGAGCTTGGCACGGAAGTACGCGCCAACGGTGTGTGCGTTTTCGCGGAGGTCCTCTTCTTCGATTAACTCGATTGTCGCGCGGGCGGCGGCGCAAGTTACCGGATTGCCGCCGAACGTGGCGATGTTCAAGCCCTGGAAGCCGGCGGCTATTTCTGGAGTGGTGACTGTTAAGCCCACAGGCACGCCGTTGGCCATGCCTTTCGCGCTGGTGAGAATGTCCGGCGTCACTTCCCACTGTTCGATGCCGAACCATTTTTTGCCAGTGCGGCCCCAGCCGGTCTGGACTTCGTCGGAGATGAACAGGCCGCCGTACTTTTTCACGATGTTGAAAACGATTTTGAAATATTCCTTGGGCGGAGTGATGAAGCCGCCGACTCCTTGGATCGGCTCGGCGATGAAGGCGGCGATGCTGCCGCTGGTGCCGGTCTGGATGAGATTTTCGACGTCACCGGCGCACGCGACTTCGCATTCTGGATATTTCAGATGTAGCGGGCAGCGGTAGCAGTAGGGGTTGATAGCATGCGCGATGCCGACGCTGATGACAGCGGCTTTGCGATAGGGAGCGTGCGCGGTGACCGATTTCATCAGCGAAGAGCCGCCCGAATAGGCGTGGCGAAGTGCGACCACGTCGTAACTGCCGGTGGACATGCGCGCGATGAGAATTGCGGCTTCATCGGCTTCGCTGCCGGAGCTGGTGAAGAAACTGGATTGCAAATTGCCGGGCGTGATTTGGGCGATTTTTTCGGCGAGCGCGACGATTTGTTCGTTGGGATAGAGCGTGGATAGGTGCTGCAGCTTGTTGACCTGCGCGTTGATCTTGCTGGTGACTTTGGGATTGCAGTGGCCCACGGAGACCGTGAGTATGCCGCCAAAAAAGTCGAGATATTTGCGGCCCTCGACGTCCCAAACATGCTGCATTTCGGCGTGGTCAGCGACGAGCGGGTGCTGGTAGTAGTTGGTGACGGACGGCCAGATGTATTTCTTGTGCTTGGCGACGACCTCTTCGCTGCGCGACATCGTGGGTTGAACGGGCTTGGCGGGCGTGGTCATAGAGGGTTCCTAAGGCGCGAGTTTTCTTCCGTTCGAGTGTACGACGCGTGGGAACGTGCGGCAAGCAGGCAAGAATCACCTAACCAGCGCAGGGAATGGCGCATCCAACGCCAGAAGTCTCGGAAGAAAAACTGCGCAAATGCGAGGAGAAGAACAATGGCGAAGATGAAAGTGGCGGTAGTGCCCAAGCCGGGAGCCGATTTTGAGATTGAGGAGCGGGAAATACCCCAGCCCGGCGCGGGAGAATTACGGATTCAGGTGCAGGCCTGCGGGATCTGTCATAGCGACATGTTGGTGAAGCAAGGCGGATTTCCGTGGCAGACGTACCCGCGAGTGCCGGGGCACGAAGTGGTTGGCATCGTGGACGAAGTCGGAAGCGGCGTGACGGAGTGGAAGAAGGGTGACCGAGTGGGGGTGGGATGGCACGGTGGGCACGATTTTGTTTGTGATTCGTGCCGCCGAGGAGACTTCGTTACTTGCCAGAACGAGGCGATTACAGGCCTGACGCGCGACGGCGGATACGCGCAATACATGTTAGCGAGACACGAGGCCGTGGCTCTTGTGCCCGCAGGGCTTGACTCTGCGGACGCGGGTCCGTTGATGTGCGCGGGAGTCACGACATTTAACGCGCTGCGCAATAGCGGGGCCCGGCCGGGAGACCTGGTAGGTGTTCAGGGAATTGGCGGGCTGGGGCATTTGGGGATTCAGTACGCGGCGAAAGCGGGGTATCGCGTTGTTGCGATCGGCCGCGGGCCGGAGAATGCGGTGCTCGCGAAGAAGTTAGGCGCTTTCGCGTATGTGGACTCCAAGGTTGGGAGCGTCGCGGAGCAGTTGAAAAAGTGGGGGGGCGTCAAAGTGCTTCTGGCCACGGCGCCGAATGCCAAGGCCATGGCGGAGACGATTGAAGGACTGGCGGTGGGAGGGAAGTTGCTCGTCGTGGGCGCGCCGTTTGAGCCGATGGAAGTTTCTATTCCGCAGTTGCTGCTTTCGCGGCGCGGAATTCAGGGTTGGCCATCGGGGACCGCGCGCGATTCGCAGGATACCCTGGAATTCTCGGCGTTCGCGGGAGTGCGGCCCATGATCGAAAAGTATCCGCTCGATAAAGTAAAAGAGGCCTACGAAAGAATGGCCAGCGGGCAAGCGCAATTCCGGGTCGTTCTGACCATGTAACAGGCATAGGCTGTTTGCGTGAGATCCAGGCGCGGTTGCGAGACGCCTGGATTTCTCTTTTAATGAGGCGGTCGTGCAAGGAGAGCAGGGATGAAGATTCACATCCGGAAAGAGAAGCCCTCGGCGTGGAGGGAGTACCGGTCGAAGTCCAAGCATTTGTGGATCAAACCCTTTCTCGCCTTGGAATGGGTCTGGGAGTGGATTGCCTACGCCCTCAGCAACTGGACGTTTCTGGAAGTGCTGGATTATCTGGAGACGTTCAGCGTGCTGATCGCGGTGATTTTTTATTTCTCGGAATCGGGCGACCGCATTAAGCAAAGACATTATCAAGCGTGGCAGGTGGTGAATACCTCGCAAGGCAAAGGCGGAAGCGGCGGAAGGATCGAGGCGCTGCAGGAATTGAATGAGGACCGGGTCGCGCTGGTCGGCGTGGATGTTTCCGGCGCCTTCCTGCAAGGAGTGCGGCTGGAGAGAGCGAAGCTGCTGCGCGCGAACTTTTCCTCGGCCGATGTGCGGGAGGGAAAATTCCCGTCGGCGGACTTCACCTACGCGGACTTGCGCTCGGCCAACTTTCGCCAAAGCAATCTGGAGCAGGTATCGTTCCAGGGCGCAAATCTCGAAGAAAGCGATCTTACGGGCGCGGACTTGGCAAGGGCAGATCTTACGGAAGCAAGCCTTGCGGACGCCGATCTCGCGAATGCCGACTTGCGCGACGTGCGCTGGGAGCGCATAGCCAACCTGAAGAATGCGAATATCTTTGGAGTCAAGAACGCGCCGCAAGGATTTGTGAAGTGGGCCCTGGAGCACGGGGCGCGCCAGCAAGATGCTGGATCCACGCAGCCAGGCCAAGCGCAATAACCACATCGATCCCAACATGAACATCCGCGCGGCAACTTCGGGCGATAGCGACGGCATTTGGAAGATCCTCGAACCGGTGATTCGCGGCGCGGACACCTATACATTGCCGCCGGATTTGACCCGTGAGGAGGCGCTCGCGTATTGGAACTCACCCGGTCATGAAGTGTTCGTCGCGGAAGAGAATGGAGAAATTCTGGGGACGTACTATTTGCGCGCGAATCAGAAGGGCGGAGGCGCGCACGTTGCGAATTGCGGATACATGACCGCGCCGTGGGCCAGCGGCCGAGGAATTGCTCGGGCCATGTGCCAACATTCGCTCGAACTCGCCAGGGAGAGAGGGTTTTGCGCGATGCAATTCAATTTCGTGGTCAGCAGCAACGAACGTGCTGTACGGTTATGGCAGAGCATGGGATTTGAAATTGTCGGCCGGCTTCCGGGAGCATTCATGCATCCGGCACTAGGAGCCGTTGACGCCCTGGTGATGCACCGGCATCTATAGCGGGGCAGGACGGCGCAGTGGAACGGCCGGGCAGAGCGGCGCGTACCAACTCCACTACGACGGGAAGTCCGCCATGCGTATAATGACGCGCTATGACCTCGGAGCCCTCCTTCATTCGACGCACGGTTAGGATGCTCGGGCGCGTATTTCCGCGCTGCGGCATGATTTCGCAAGCCATTGCCTTCAATCTGTTTCTGGCGTTTTTCCCGGCACTGCTCATCATGGTGGGGTTCGCGACTAGCCGCATCGGGGGACGAACGAGCTTGCTGGATTTGATCACCGATCTGACAGCATTTCTGCCGCCCGGAAGCCAGAACATCGTTTCCGAGTTTTTAGTGAAGCGGGGACCGGAGGCGTGGAAATTGGCGCTCGTGGGATGGACCGGAACGCTGCTGGCCGGTTCGCAGGTGATGAGGTTATTGATGGAAGGCGTTCATCGAATTTACGGGGACAAGGAGCAACCGGGATTTCTGCACCGGCAGCTTCGGGGGTTGGCACTGCTGCTGGTTACGATTGCACCGCTTCTGGCGGCGGCGATACTGGGAGTGCTTGGAAGGCCGATCCGGCGCTGGCTTGCGGACGAGCTGGGCCCGCACCATCCGCTGCAAGGGTGGTGGACGTTTTTCTTTCCCGCGGCAGCGATTGTCTTAGCGATGCTGGCGCTGACGGTCATCTATCGGGTCGCTCGGCCAGGGGAAGAGAGTTTGCGAAACGTTTTGCCGGGTGCGATGGTGGCGACGTCGCTTTGGTGGCTGGTGAATGTGTTGTTTGGATTTTATGTTCGCAAGGTGCCGTATAGCGTGGTGTATGGCGGGCTTGCTGCTGTGATCGGATTGTTGGTGTGGATGCAGCTTTCGGCGGTGATCGTATTCTTAGGGGCGGCATGGAATGCGGAGTTGGCGGAAAATCGCCGGGGACGAGCGCCTTTTGTGGCTGCGAAAAATGTTTGAAGGATCGGTTTGAGCAGAATGCGCGAACAATTGGTCCGGGTGGAGTGCTATTCGGGGTATCAAGCGGACGAACGTCCGCTGCGCATCGTCTTCGAGGAGCAAACGCTGGAGATTACAGAGGTCGAAGACCGCTGGTACTCGCCAGCCTCGACCTATTTCCGGGTGTTGACGGTCGCCGGCGATCGCTATGTTCTGCGGCACGACGACGCGCAGGACGCGTGGAGTCTGGCGGCCTTCCGGGCGGCTGGCAAACGCGTTGACACAAAAATTAACCAGGGCGTATAGTCATCTCGCGAGGTTGGTGCCTGGGTTCCCCCGTAGTGCCGGCTACCCCCATAGCCGGCGGTGCCTGCGGATGCGGATCAGAGAAGGAAAGGGATGTTCTACCTACCGCAGTTCCCGTTCGCGCGCCGGTCGGTGTGTCTCTTTTCGTTATGGCTATTGGCGTGTGTGAGCGCACCCACGCTGGCGCAATCGCCGGCCTCACCCGATCCTGCCACCAAGAGCCCTGGTACACAGACGAGCGCAGAGCCAGGGAAACCGCAAGCCCCAACATCCAGTGAGAACGCTGAACTCTCGAGCCGCGACACGGCCCCGACCTTCAGGGTTCGCGTAAACCTGGTTCTTGTACGAGTCGTGGTGCGCGATGAGCAGGGTCACATAGTACCGAATTTGCACAAGGAAGATTTTCAGCTTTTTGATAATCGGAAGCCGCAGATAATTTCCACATTCAGCGTGGATACACCGGCTTCGCACGTCGTAGCCACCACGACAAGCGCAGATCCGAGCCTGCCTCCCGGCACACCTTCGGTCGCCGAACTCGCCTCGCTTCCGCAGCGATTTGTCTCGGTACTTTTCGATGACCAGCATCTGGCGATGTCGGATGCACTTTTTGTCAGAGATGCAGCCACCCGTTTTTTTGGAGCCCTGGCGCCTTCGGATCGCGTCGGCATATATACGACTTCGGGGCAGTTCACTCAGGAGTTTACCGACGATCATGAGCTATTGAACAAAGCGCTGTTGAGGATCCAGCCGCGTTCGCCCACTGCCGGAATCCACGATTGCCCGGAAATTAGCTACTACCAGGCGGACTTGATCACTAACAAGAACGACGAGCAGGCGCTGGCCGTGGCCACGGAGGATGCGGTGCAATGCGCATTCCAGGGCGATGAAACGCAGCGGGCCGCAGCCCAAGGGATCGCGCGGTCAACCTCGGGGATCGTTCTCGGCCGAGAAGATTCATCGACAGAATATGTTTATCGGCACATGGAAGAGGTCATGCGACGCCTTTCGACGATGCCGGGACAACGGATTATCGTGTTCGTCTCACCGGGATTTATTCTATCGACCTTGCAGTTGGAGACCAGCGACCTGGTGGACCGCGCGACCAAGGCCAATATCGTAATCAACACGATCGATGCGCGAGGATTGTTCACGATGGATGTCGGGGGAGATATAGCCGATCCTCCCCAAGATTCGGTTCTAACGGCGGGGTATAAGGCCTCCTATCGGGCGGCAGCTCAATTGGCGCAAAATGAGGTTCTGGCGCAGCTTGCTGATGGAACAGGCGGGACTTTTTTCCATAACCGCAACGATGTGGATGAGGGCTTGCGCGAGGCAGGCGCGGCGCCGGCAATGACATATCTATTGGGGTTCTCGCCGCAAAACCTAAAACTTGATGGCAGACTGCACACCTTGAAGGTGTCATTCGTACACAAATCTAAATACACAATACAGGCGCGGCACGGCTACTTCGCGCCGCGGCACGTCGTCGACCCAGTTGAAGCGGCAAAACAGGAGATTCAGGAAGCACTTTTCTCGCAGGATGAGATTCGCGATCTGCCCGTGGATTTTCACACTCAGTTCTTCAAGACAGACGGCTACCAGGCGCGGCTGGCCGTGCTGACGCACGTCGATATAAAAGGCGTGCACTTCCGGAAGGCTGACGGGCGTACGCGGGACGACCTGACGGTGGCGACAGCGATTTTCGATGAGAACGGGAATTTCGTCACAGGCGGGGAAAAGGTCGTGGAGATGAAGCTTTTGGAGCCAACTTACGACCGCCTTCTCCGGTCTGGACTCAACTTGAAGACGAGCTTCGACATAAAGCCAGGCAGTTATCTAGTGAGGCAGGTCGTGCGTGATTCTGAGGGTTCGCAATTGGCGGCGCGCAACGGGGCGGTAGTCATACCGAATTGATGGGGGAGCACATGAACACAAAAAAGAACCGCGGGCGGAAAACTTTGGGTTGGCTGGCTGGACTTACGGCGGCTGCATCGAGCTTATTTTTGGCGCAACTCGCCGGGCAGACGCCGCCAGCGCAGACGCCCCCGGCACAGGACGCGAGCCAGCAGGCGGGGCCCGCGATCAAGGCGGAGTCGCGCCTCGTGCTGGTGGACGCGGTGGTCACGGACAAGAAAGGGAACTACATCCATGACCTGACGCAGAATGATTTCAAGGTGTACGAAGACAACAAGGAACAAAGTGTGGCGAGCTTTTCCTTTGGCGCGGACACCGCGATACAGGCAAAGGGAGAGAAGAGGTATCTGATTTTGTTCTTTGACAACTCGACGATGGCCGCGCCGGACCAGATTCAGGCCAGAGCAGCCGCGAAGAAGTTTATCGATGCCAATGCGGGACCTGACAAGTTGATGGCGATTGTGAATTTCGGCGGAACTCTGCGCATCGTGCAGAATTTCACGGCGAATGCGGATTTGCTGCGAGCGGCTGTGGGCGGTTTTAAGAATTCCTCCGTGGATCCCAACGCTCAGGGCTCAGTCGAGGTAGCCTCGGCAGGGCTCTCTTCCTCATCCGTCGCAACGGGTTTTTCTTCACCATTCTCTTCGATGAATAACGCCGAGGCCGATTTTGGGGCGCGGAGCATGCTGCTTTCGGTTCGCAGTCTGGCCAAGAATCTAAGGGGAGTTCCGGGGCGCAAGATGTTAGTGCTATTTTCGGCGGGTTTTCCATTGACGAGCGAGAGAGAGTCTGAGCTGACCGCCACGATTGACGCCTGCAACAAGGCGAACGTGGCGATCTATGCGCTCGATGTGCGAGGCCTCGTGACGATGCTCCCGAACGGGAGTTCAAAGCTACTAGTGCCAGACCGTGGGGGACGAGAGGTTGCAGTGCGGCACGCGGCGCGAGGTGCTTTCGGAGGAGGCCGCGTGGTCCTGGCTTCTTATCCTAGTGCATTTCTGGAGCCCCAACGTCCTGGCGGCGGCGGTGGCGGCGGCGGCGGCGGACGTCCTGTCGGGGGTGGTGGCACGGGAGGCGGTGCCGGAGGAGGCACAGGTGGAACGGGCGGTGCCGGGGGTAGAGGTGGAGGCACAGGCGGAACAGGCGGCACTGGAGGTACCGGCGGCACCGGCGGAGCAGGAGGAACGGGGGGAACCGGAGGGCGAGGAGGCACGGGAGGGACAGGAGGAACAGGAGGAACAGGAGGAACGGGAGGTAGGGGCGGAACGGGTGGAGGAACTACCGGGCGAGGGGGGGGCGGAGTGCCCAACCCGAATATGAATAATCCGAATTCGATCTACACGCAACCCAGAACTATCGTTCCACAATTCCCACCTTCGGCTTCGACCAATCAGCAGATTCTCGCGGCGCTCGCGGAGGGAACCGGCGGATTTACGATCTTCAACACCAACGACTTGCTTTCAGGGCTTGAGAAGATCGGGCGGGAGCAGAACGAATTTTACGTCCTGGGCTACGTGCCGGAAAGGTCAGCCGAAGGAAGCTGCCATACCTTGAAAGTGAAGATGAAGAGTGGCGGTATGCACGTAAGGTCGCGGAGCGGCTATTGCAACACGAAGTCGACAAACGTTCTGGAAGGCACGCCGGTAGAGAAGCAGCTCGAAGCTCGAGCGACTGGTAATCAAGCCGGAACGATGCAGGGTTCTTTCGAGGTGCCGTACTTCTACACCGCGCCCAACGTGGCGCGGGTCAACCTGGCGATGGAGATTCCTTCAAAGACCGTGCAATTCAACAAAGAGAAGGGGAAATACCATGCCAACCTGAATGTGCTGGGGATAGCGTACAAGTCGGACGGCTCCATTGGCGCGAAGTTTAGCGATACGGTCAATCTGGACTTGGAAAAAGACGAAATGAAGGAGTTTGAAAAGAAGCCGTATTCATACGAGAACCAGTTCGACGCGGGAGCGGGGACCTACAAGCTGACGGTAGTCGTGAGTTCGGGGAGCGACGCTTTCGGAAAGTACGAATCGCCGCTGGAAATCGATCCGTATGATGGCAAGCAGTTCAGCTTGGGAGGAGTGGTGCTCTCGAATTCGATGCAACGGCTGTCGGACATTCCCACGAACCTCGATTCAGCATTGCTGGAAGATCGCACGCCGCTGGTTGTGAAAGGGATGGAGATCAATCCTTCGGCCACCAACCGGTTCAAGAAGACGGACAACGTGGCTGCCTATACGGAAGTTTACGAGCCGCTGCTTACTTCCGCGAATCCCCCGGAGCTCGAAGGCGGTTATGCAATTCTTGAGCGAGCCACCGGGAAGATCCTGTTTAAGACCGGTGCGGTTCACCTCGCGGAATTCATTCAAAAGGGCAGTCCGATGGTTCCAGTGGGTTTGAAAGTCGATGTGAAGGAGCTGCCTCCAGGGAGCTATCGGCTCGTGATGATGGCAGTCGATGGAGCCGGACACCACGCGAAAAACCGCGTAGTCGATTTCGACGTCACTGATTGATGGGATGAGAAGCGACGCTGCCAGACGCCTGGGCAGAAAGCTAGGCTGCTGGCGGGCGGCGACGCTGGACTCCGCGAATAGGCTGCGCAAAACATATCCGCAGTTTGCCGGGCGCTCCGGGATACGCCGCATGAAATAAAGGCACCCGTCAGTTCCGCGAGGAACTTAACCCTGAGAGCGTCTCCGGTGAGATTCTTGGCGTGTAACTCTCCGACCATGTTGATGTAACCGGCGTAGATTTCCCCGCCTGCGGATTCGCTGATAACGCATTCCCCGAGATGGTTCAGGCTGTTGTTGCGCCCTGCGAGCAAAGCTCAAGGCTTGCCGCCAGCGCTTCGACGAGAGATTCGCTGCCGACGAAGCGTTTGGCGAAGCCATGCTTAATGTCCTGCCGACTTTTGGGGGCGGTGACTCTACGCTTTGTGGATAGCTAGAAAAGGGAATTTCGAACGAGCACTTCGGCTTCGCAGTTTGTTGGTGAAGCATCCCGAGGATACCGGCAGAGGCGTTGGGTGCTAATACCGATGGCGGTGCCCAGATCTGGACGTAGGTCCAAACGGTTGAGTCAGTTACGAGCAGAGGTTGCCCCGTTCGACGGGGCCATGTAAAGATTCGACATTGGACCTCGGTACGCGCAACTTCCGGACGCGCAGGGGGTTATTCTAGGTAGTGCGAAGTGTTTGCGGACGATTCTACACGGCAGGAGTGTGTCATGAGCTTACATCATGGCCGCGGCCAGCAGGCAGATCCTATCTCGATCACACCCAAGTCGTTCCTCGCGGCGATGCTTTCCCTGGCGTGTGTGTTCACGGTGGGGCTCGATGTTCGACCGCTTGCCGCGATGCCCGCTGCGCGGATAGACAAGATAACTAATCAAGATTCCGTCCTACGAAATTTGCCAATCACGGAGTTGAGTCCTGATGAGGCGATTCTTCACGCGCTGAATCGCTTGGCTTACGGCCCGCGGCCCGGGGACGTCGAACGCGTGCGCCAGGTGGGGCTTGCAAAATGGATTGACCAGCAACTGAATCCGAATTCCATCGATGACAAAGCGCTGGAAGCGCGGCTGGAAAATTATCCGACGCTGAAGATGTCCTCCGCGAAACTAATTGAGGAGTATCCGCGGCCAAAGCAAGTGGAAAAGCAGGCGGCGAAGCGTGCCCAGGCTCAACTGGAGCAGGATCAGCAGCGGCGCTCGGGCCAGGCCCCGGCAACCTTGGCGAAAGATTCGGAAGCTACTTCGTCCACCACGGAGAGTACAGAAACAGATATGAAGGAGAATTCTGCGGCTGCGCAGGCTGATGCCGGAGATGCGAATGCGCCCTCACCGATGAAGGAAGATCCGGCGCAAGAGAATCCTGAAGCAAAGCGTGCGAGGAGACGGCAATTGTCGGGGGAAAACGATCCGAACAATTTTGCGCGGACCTTGGGTGAGCAGAGTAGGCGGCCGCAGCGTGTGATTGCGGAATTGGCGATGGCGAAGGTGACGCGCGCGATCTACAGCGAGCGGCAGCTTCAGCAGGTGATGGATGATTTCTGGTTCAATCACTTCAACGTGTTTGCGGGGAAGGGCGAGGATCGTTACTACCTAACTTCGTATGAGCGCGAAGTAATCCAGCCGCACGCGATGGGGAAATTCAAGGATTTGCTGGCGGCGTCGGCGAAAAGCCCCGCGATGCTCTTCTATCTGGATAATTTTTTGAGCGCCGATCCGCGCGCTGCGAAGCGGCTGGCGGCAGAGCGCGCCATGCGGCAACAGGGGCGATACGGGCGATTCGGTCGGCCGTTTCCGCCTCGTCCTCCACAAGCACAGCAGAAAAAGCAAAACGAACGCGGGCTGAATGAAAATTACGGTCGCGAGTTGATGGAACTGCACACCCTCGGCGTTGATGGCGGTTACACGCAGAAGGATGTGACGGAGGTGGCGCGATGCTTCACGGGCTGGACCATCGACAGGCCTCGGCAGAATCCAGAGTTCAAGTTCGACCAGCGATTGCATGATCCCGATCCGAAGTTCGTGCTCGGAAAGAAAATACATGCCGGCGGCATGAAAGACGGCGAGGAAGTAATTGGCCTGTTAGTCCATAACCCGAGCACGGCCAAGTTCATTTCGACAAAGCTGGCGCGGCGGTTTGTCTCGGATAACCCCCCGCCGGAGCTGGTGGCAAGAATGGCGCACGCGTTTCAGGAGAGTGACGGCGACATCAAGGCCGTTATGCGCACGATGATCTATTCGCCGGAGTTTTGGTCGCGCGAGGCGTATCGCGCAAAAATCAAGACCCCGTTTGAGCTGGTTGTTTCCACGGCGCGCGCGCTGGGTACGGACGTAGACATGCCGCTGCCGCTGGTTGGCTGGATCGGGCGCATTGGCGAACCTCTTTATCAGTGTCAGCCGCCGACCGGTTACGCGGACAAGGCGGATACTTGGGTGAATACGGGCGCACTGCTGAACCGGCTGAACTTTTCGCTGGCGCTTGCGGGGAACAGGATGCGCGGGTCGCGCACGGATGTCGGCTCTCTGCTGGGAGTTGAAGCGACACCCGATGCAAAGGCGGCGTTGGAGCGGGCTGTGCAAGTTTTCCTCGGTGGGCAAGCGGCGCCGACAACCGTCGAGACGCTTGAGAAGCAACTGGATAGCCCCCAAGTGTTGCAGGCGAGGCTGGACGATCCCGTCAAGCATGTGGACCTGGCGGTGGTGGCAGGGCTGGTGCTTGGGGCTCCGGAATTTCAGAGGAGATAGTAAGCTGACAGTTCACAGCTGACAGCTTACCGTGAAAAAAACGCGCGAGAAGTAATGCAGGCTATTGACGACGGGCCGAAAAGAAGTGCTGAACCATTGCGCTGAGAGAAGTGAGAGGTTGAAATGAGTCATGAATGTTGCGAAGGGGTGAGAGGGTTGAAGTTTTCGCGGCGATATTTTTTAAAGCAGGGCGGCGTGGCCATGGTTGGCCTGAGCGCGATGCCCGCGTTCTTGCAGCGCGCGGTGGCGGCGACGCCGATGCCGAATAAGAAGCAGCTCGTCGTGCTCTTTCAGCGCGGCGCGGCGGATGGCTTGAATATCGTGGTTCCCTTCGGCGAGCCGAATTACTACCGGTTGCGGCCAAGCATCGCGATTCCGCAGCCCCGGCGGGGCGGAGCGGACGCAGCTGTCGATCTGGACGGATTTTTCGGCCTCCATCCGAGCCTCGCTCCCTTGGAGCCTCTGTTCCACAATCACCAGCTTGCGATCGTGCACGCTGCGGGATCGCCGGATCCGACGCGCTCGCATTTCGATGCCCAGGATTTTATGGAGTCGGGCACGCCTGGCGTGAAGGCCACCGACGACGGTTGGCTGAACAGGGCGCTCGATACGGTGCCCGAGGAAAATGCTTCGCCATTCCGCGCCGTGGCGATGGGGCCAAACCTGCCCCGGATGCTTCGCGGAAGCGCTCCGGCAATTGCCCTGCCGGATCTGAAGCAATTCAAGGTCATGGCGCAATCGCCCGGCTCGGGGCAAGTCGTGGAAGGAGGTTTCGAGGCGATGTACTCGCAAACGGTTGACCACGCCCTGCACGGCACTGGCACAGAAACTTTTGAGGCCATCGATCTCTTGCGCAACGCTGATCCGGCGAAGTATCAGCCGGAGAACGGCGCGCAGTATCCGACGAACCGGCTAGGTCAGAGCTTGCAACAAATTGGGCAACTGCTTAAGGCAAACATTGGAGTGGAAGTATTGTTCGTCGATTGCGGCGGCTGGGACAATCACGTGAACGAAGGCGGCGTGCAGGGCCAACTCTCCAATCTGCTAAGAGATTTGGGTCAGGGCCTTGCTGCGTTCCATCAAGACCTGGGCGACCGCATGCAGGACATCGTTTTTGTAACCATGAGCGAGTTTGGCCGTACCGCGCGAGAGAACGGCAACCGCGGCACCGACCACGGACACGCCAACTGCATGTTCGTGATGGGCGGCGACGTGCAGGGCGGACACGTTTACGGCAAATGGCCGGGGCTCGATGATCACCAGCTCAACGAAGGCCGCGATCTGGCGCTGACCACGGATTTTCGCAGCGTCCTTGGCGAAGTGCTCACGAAGCACATCGGCGTAAAGGATCTCGCGCCAGTCTTCCCCGGCTTCGATAACAACCCGCGCAAATTCCCCGGCCTGATCAAGGCGTAGAACCAAATCCGAAGATTAAAGCCGATCCCGCCTCAGGCCGCGAGGAATTGCGCCCTCACGATCGGAATGACTAGTGACGCGGGTTGCCGCGGCTTTGACAAAGTACGACCCCGGGGGAATTTCACAACGGGTTCAATGTACGGACGCGACGTGATGGGGCAGGAGGCTGCCGGATTCGCCTGGACTACACCGACAACCTCCTGCTCCTTGCCCGCGGTGTGGGGCATGCGTCGACAAAGCTGACCACTCGCGGGGTTCGCGCCAACGGCCTGCAAAAAAGATCACCTTTCTGTCTGCCACCCTCAATGCAATCTCCCATTCCCTTGCTTTCCATCTCCACGACCCGCCCAAGATCGCAGGCTAGTGCGCACCGGCAGAAAGAGCAGCGGTTCCGTCCGACCAGCGGCGCACGGGAATCAGAAACACGGTAAGGCGTTCTTCCGGGTTTTGAAACGTGATAATCGGCGATCCGGGAAGATCCGCGCCCCAGGCTTTGGACTCGGTTTCGGGAGTGAAAAACATCAGATGCGGAAGCCAGGGTCCGCCAGCCTGGTCGCCCAAATAGCCTTGCTTCGACAACATGTAGGACATCGCGCCAGGCTCCGGGGCCGGCAGTTCCTTTCTGTCGATGGCCGCGGCGATCGCCTCGAAAATCTGCGCTTTGGTCCGCCCGGCGATGACCAGTTTGGTCTTTTTGATGGTGCGCGGAAGATAGGACCGAGCCGCTGGAGGATTGAGGCAGAGAGGACCGCGCGTTTTAGGATTCCAAAAGTTCGAATCGTTTTTTCCGGCAGTCCACGATCGTTCTACCAGGCATACGAACCCGTTCTTTCCCTGAACGGCAGTTTCATAGCCAGTTTTGCCGAGAACCAGAACTTCGGCGTCGCCGGAGATGGAGTCCGGCGCAGCGCTGCGCGCCAGTTTGATCTCCTCGTTGCGATCCTGCATCAGGTATTGTTCGAACGGTGCCATGGCCGGATAGGGCGTCTTGGCATCCTGAGCTTTTGCCGGCCAAGGCGCGGCGAAAAGAACCACCACGGCGATGCGGAGCGCATTCGTCCTGAATCTTTTTCGGCTCATGACTTCTCCTGGTTCCGAAGGTAACGATACCGGCGCTTGGTGCGCGGTAACATACATTGATATCAACGTATATCATACGGCGCAATCGCTTGGCAAGATACGTTGATATCCATATCATTTGTTTATGGCTGTCGCTCCGACTACGACCCTAGAGACCACGCACTTGATCCGCGATTGCTGTCTCTGCCTGCATGTACAGCGAGCGGCAAGGGCGCTGGCGCGGCGCTTCGACGAGGCGCTGCGTCCCATCGGCCTGACCAACGGGCAGTTCTCGCTCATGGTGTCTCTGAACCGGCCGGAACCGCCGGGGATGAAGGCAGTGGCGTCGCTGCTGGCGATGGATCGGACTACGTTGACGGCGGCTCTCAAGCCCTTGCGGCGACGCGGGCTGGTGCGGATCATGGCGGACCCGGCGGACCGCCGCGGGCGACGGATGACGCTCACGGCAAAAGGACGAATGGCGCTGGCCCGCGCGGTTCCCATCTGGAGAAAGACACACGCGGCAGTCGAAGCGCTTCTCCGCGACGGTGATGCAGATCGGCTTCGGAACAATCTACGCGCGCTCTCGTGACAATCTGCCGACCTAAGATAAAAAACCGAGAGCAGAGTCTCCAGCTGTCAAAGCGCACTTTTCAACACTCAAGCAGAAAAGCTTAAGGTTGGTCAAGGAACTCCAGATTGTTGGGCAAGCGCTGAACTCCGAGTCGTGCCTAACCGCAAGTTACCCATAGTCATCAAGCTGATTACCAGATGGGGCCTTTTGCGCGTCTTTCTGGATTGCGCTGACTTCTTAAGGTTGGTCGTCCGGGCTGGACGGAGATTTAATTACGGTGGAAAGTTCGAGGACTTCGATGTGGCGCGGACAGTCGGGCCAATTGTGGCGCCAGCAAACGATTACGTCACAGCGGTCCGCGGCATGGCCGTGGTCGCGGAAATTCCTGCTTTCAAATTCAAATTCGATGGAGACGCGCTGCCAGCGGCCGGGAGCGATGAGGCGCATGGCCTCACAGTCGGGAAAGCCCTTCTGAACGTTTTCCACCAGGTAGCCGAGCTTTTTTGTCAACATACCAAACAAGAGGACGACGCCTTGTTCGTTGACCGGTTCGTGCGGCAAGCCGGGGAATCGAGTGGGACTGCCGTAGATTGGCCGGCCTTTTCGATGGGCATGCCACTTTTCGCGTGGTGGCGCGGAGAAAGAGGAGCTGTTCTGCGGATGCCAGCGGCTTGCTCCCGGCGAGCGACCCGGCGGCAAGGGACCGGGAAGAAGAGACACGACGTCGGTCCATTCGCGCTTGCGGCGGGCGAAATTGCGAAACGTTTCCGGCAATCTTGACCACGGGCCGAATCGCTTTTCGAGAGTGCGAGGGTTGTATTTTCCCTCGCGAGAATAGACGCGGCGCGGGGGAACGCCATGGTGCCGGCGGACGGCTCTGCCCCAGTCTTCGAGGAGGGCATGGTCCTTGGGCTTAATGTTCAGCGTATAAGGACGGACGCGGGCAGCGCGGACGGCGTCGTTCCAGCTGCGGAAGTGTTGCAGTACGTGATAGGTGGAGATGTCCGAGAGGGAGTTGAATTCCTTTTCGGAAGGAGCGCGACCGAGCTTTTTGGCGATTTTTGCGATGGAACTTACGATTTGCTGTTTGTCTGGCATGGGATGCGCCAATCAAAAAATGCGTTAGTACAGAGGCCACAGAGGGAAGAGCACCGTCGCCCATGTCGCGTCGCGACACTCTGAGGGGATGAAAAGGGGCTGACAGCTCACAGCCGACAGCCCACAGTCGACAGCTCACAGCCGACAGCTCACAGCAAGAGGACCGAGGTGAAGGAGAAGTCCACCGGGCTCGGGTATGTTCAGGGCAGAGTTCACGGAGAAGCGAGGATCCAAAGCGGACAGCTTGGCCCACGTGCCGAATCCGAAGCTCTTATTGAGATAGAGCAACGGCTACAAGCGCCCCAAAATAAAAAAAGCGGGAGAGCAATCTCCCGCTGTCGAAGCATAATTCTCTACGAAAATAACTATACACGAATTGCCACGGCTCCGTCAAGTAAAACTTTCAGAAGGGACTCAGTTTCCCGTTAGCCCGTGACTGGCGCACTAAGAAAAGAGCCGCAGTTCCAACAGGACTTTTCCTGCAAGGCGAACACTTATTGCTATCATCTTTCCGTCTGGCGGTATGGACAATGGAACTCTTAAGACCTGTGCTCGTTGTTATCACAATCCTTGCCGGGGTCTTCCTCTTCACCCCGTATGAGGCTTTCCTGGAAGGCGTGATAGCGCTCGCCATCGTCGTAGCTGCCATGGTGGGTTTCTTGATGCATCCGCGCAGGGAGGTGTTCTACGTGCGCACCGCCGTACGTCTAATTGACCCAGATCGACGTCCGCTTCTAGAGCAGGACTTCTTGGCTGTCAGAGTTGAACTTGTGAGGTTATGGCTGTTGTTTGTGCCTGCGTTTCTGTCGGTGGCTGTTCTCGTGTTTTTCGCAGCCAGCGGTCCTGCGAAGTTCAGTTACTTGAATTGGTTATTTTCATCACGATATGCATTCATCGTCCTTCTATTCTGCCAGTATCCGCCCCTGCTGGTTTTTGCCCTGCTCGTGGCCTGGATTGACGAGAGAAGAGTTATGAGAGACGCCGGGGCGTGCACCGCAAAATCCTTCTCTATCCATCGCGCGCCAGTTGGGTGGGTTGGAAGAGTCTCCTACCTGTTTATGGGAGAACACGGAGAATATTACGGAGGGGACTGTCTTTACTTTGGGCTGCGTCACCCCCGTGAGCTGGCGACGATTGTTTTTCACAACGTCCAGACACCGGAACTGAACAAAATTGTAATGGGATTCTTGTTCCATCGTTTGATCATTATGGGGCGCGGCGTGACCGACTTAGAAAGGCAAACAGCCGCGGCTCAGGCTGCCCTCGCGGAGGCCACGCCAGTGTCTTAATTCCCGATTTGTCAGTCAGCCGGAAGGTATCCTCAGCCCCAGACAACGATTTTGCGTTCCATCGGGCTATAGGAAACTGACCCGCCCGCCTTTCCGACAAAACTCAAGGGGGATACCTCGGGCGTAGAATGTATGCCCGCCATGAAATTGGGCCCATGCAGCCACGCGTTCGACCGCAAAGAAGATCACTCGCCGGGCTTCAGCTCGCGAATCCAGATATTGCGGTAGCGCACCGGATTGCCGTGGTCCTGCAGCGCGAGCGGAAGTTTGTCAGGGCCGGCCTTGTAGGGTGGCCGGCGACCGTTTGCGGTTGGGCCAGTGAGCTCGACGTTGTCCTGCACAAGGACACCGTTGTGAAGTACGGTAAAGCGGGCCGGGCGGAGAAGCTTTCCACTGCTGTCGAAGCGCGGGCCGTGGAAGACGATGTCATACCATTGCCATTGCCCCGGCGGGCGCGAAACGTTGACGAGCGGAGGATATTGCCCGTAGATCGCCGAAGCTTGGCCATCGGCGTAAGTTTTGTTCTCGTAGGAATCGAGAACTTGGACTTCGTAGAGGCCCATCAAGAAAACGCCGCTATTGCCGCGTTCCTGACTCTCGCCGTGCGGAGGTGTAGGCTCGCGAAACTCGACGTGCAATTGGCAATCGCCGAACGCTTCCTTCGTCCGCATTTCTCCCGTCTTCGCCACAACCTCGACATATCCATTCTCAATTTTCCATTTCGCCGGGCTGCCGTCATCCTGCTGCCACTTCGATAGATCTTTGCCGTCAAATAAAATTGCGGCGTCCGAAGGCGGGCGCCCCGGCTCGGCTTGCGTGCTGGACGTACCAGGATCGACGACCGTTGGCACCGGGCGGTTCATGTCGTGCTGTTTCCATCGAGTATCCACCTGTCCAAGCAAAATGCCCGGGCTTGCAGCCATCACGGCAACCGCCAACAACGAAAGACGACTTGTATTCATAGTTTTGTCCTCGACTTTGATACGCGAGGATTCTAACGCTGATTCGGCGCTAAATGCACGAGCGGACAAATTCTTTCGGGGCAGCCCATGGAGTGCGGGAGCCCGGCTCCCGCTTTTTGTGACGCCCAGGTGGCATACAAAAAAGCGGCAGCAAGGCTGCCGCACTCCATATAACTTATCTATATTAAAAAGAAGTAGTATACTCATCGCCATTGGAGATGAATATGGGCTTGAAAGAGGCCGCCCCGGACTGGCCGCATGCACCAGTTCATCATCTGAGCGAGGCGGGGACTTACATCGTCACGGCAGGTACTTACAAGCGAGCGCATCATTTCCACAATGCCAAGCGCTTGACGTACTTGACTAAGACGCTTCTGGCAGTCTCGCACGAGTACAGTTGGAAACTCCAAGCCTGGGCGGTCTTCTCGAATCACTATCATTTTGTTGCGGAATCGGCTCAACCAGGCTCGTTGAGACGGCTGGTGCAGTACCTGCACTCTGTTTCCGCAAAATACGTCAATCGGCTTGATGGCACTCCCGGAAGACAAGTTTGGTTTCAATATTGGGAAACTCTACTCACCTACCAGAAATCCTATTTGGCCCGGCTCAATTATGTCCACACCAACGCTGTGCGACACGGGTTGGTTCAAGAGCCGGGCGCATATCCATGGTGTTCCGCGGGCTGGTTTCAACGAAGCACATCGCGGGCGTTTCACGCGACCGTGATGCGATTTCCTTCGGATCGAGTAAATGTTCCGGACGAATTTGATGTGCTCGCAGTGCAGTGAGAAAGCCTGTGGAGTGCGGGAGCCTTGCTCCCGCTTTTCTCGTGGGGCATCCAGTGGGGAATGAGAGCGGCAGCTGGGCCGCACTCCATGTAGTTCAAGCGGCGGAGCCGCGGATGCGCATGCCGTAGAAGGAGCGGTAGACGAAGTAGAAGGAGACGATGAAAAATGCGGCCGCCAGGATGTGCGTCAAAGCGTTGCCCTGGCTGGCGGTGAGTTGCACGGCCAGCTCGACGGCCAGCAGGCCGAAGAGCGTCGTGAACTTGATGACCGGATTGAGCGCTACCGAAGAAGTGTCCTTGAAGGGGTCGCCGACCGTGTCGCCAATAACTGTGGCGTCGTGGAGCGGCGTGCCCTTTTGTTTGAGTTCCACCTCGACGATTTTTTTGGCGTTGTCCCATGCGCCGCCGGCGTTGGCCATGAAGATGGCCTGGTACAAGCCGAAGATGGCGATGGAGAAAAGGTAGCCGATGAAGAAGAAGGGCTCGACGAAAGCGAAGGCCAGCGTGGCGAAAAAGACGGCGATGAAAATATTCAACATGCCCTTTTGCGCGTATTTCGTGCAAATTTCGACGACCTTTTTGCTGTCTTCCACGCTGGCTTTTTCGACGCCCTCCAGCTTGATGTTGGCCTTGATGAATTCCACGGCGCGGTAAGCGCCGGTGGTGACGGCCTGTGTGCTGGCGCCGGTGAACCAGTAGATCATGGCGCCGCCGGTGACCAGTCCGAGCACGAATGGGGCGTGGAGAAGGGAAAGGTTGTTGACGTTTTCCGTGAGTCCGTGTGTGAGCGCCATGATGATCGAAAAAATCATCGTGGTAGCGCCGACGACAGCGGTGCCAATAAGCACAGGCTTAGCTGTCGCCTTAAACGTATTGCCAGCGCCGTCGTTGGCTTCCAGCATTTCCTTGGCGCGTTCGAAGTTCACATCGATGTTGTAGTCTTTTTTCAATTCCTGCTGGATGCCCGGAACGTGCTCGATCAGCGAGAGTTCGTAGACGGACTGCGCGTTGTCGGTGACCGGGCCGTAGGAATCGACCGCAATCGTGACCGGCCCCATGCCGAGGAATCCGAAAGCTACCAAACCGAAAGCAAAGACGGCCGGCGCGAGCATCATGGCGCCCAGGCTGAGAGTGCTGATGAGGTAGCCGATGGACATAAGAACGACCATCGCCAAGCCGATGTAATAGGCGGAGAAATTGCCGGCGACGAAGCCGGATAGGATGCCCAGGGACGCGCCGCCTTCCTCCGCGGAAGAGACGACTTCTCTTACATGGCGCGACTCCGTGGAGGTGAATACTTTCACCAACTCTGGAATGATCGCGCCTGCCAGCGTGCCGCAGGAGATGATTGTCCCCAGCTTCCACCATTGGGAGGGGTCGTCACCGAGCGTGGGAATAATCACATAAGAGATCCCGTAGGTGAACGCGATGGAAACGAAGGAGGTAATCCAGACAAGCGAGGTGAGGGGCGCTTCATAGTTCATCTTGTCTACGTTTCCGTACTTGGCTTTGGCGATGAATCCGTTGATGAAATAGGCCAAGGCGCTGGCAACGAGCATCACAACGCGCATCACGAAGATCCAAACCAGCAATTGCACTTGGACCTTGGGGTCCTTCACGCCGAGAAGAATAAACGTGATGAGCGCGACACCAGTCACCCCGTAGGTCTCAAAGCCGTCGGCGCTGGGCCCAACCGAATCGCCCGCGTTATCGCCGGTGCAATCAGCAATGACGCCGGGATTGCGCGCGTCGTCTTCCTTGATCTTGAATACGATTTTCATCAGGTCGGAGCCGATATCCGCGATTTTCGTGAAGATGCCGCCTGCGATGCGCAACACTGCCGCGCCAAGAGATTCGCCGATGGCGAAGCCGATGAAGCACGGCCCCGCATAATCGCCGGGGATAAACAGGAGGATGAAGAGCATCATCAGCAACTCGACGCTGATGAGCATCATGCCGATGCTCATGCCCGCTTCGAGCGGAGTGTGATAGATCGGATAGGGCTTGCCGCGGAGGGCGGCAAAAGCGGTGCGGGAGTTGGCGAAGGTGTTCACGCGGATGCCGAACCAGGCCACACCGTAGCTGCCCGCCATGCCGATGATGCTGAAGACGAGAATGATCGGCAAGGTCACCGCAGTTGGATGCACGGGAGCGAGAACGCCGAAGTAAAGCACAATGACAACCGCAATGAAGAGCCACAGCAAGATAAGGAATTTGCCCTGCGTGAAGAGGTACGTCTTGCAGGTTTCGTAGATCAGTTCGGAAATGTCGCGCATCGACTTGTGCACGGGCATTCCTTTGAGGCGGCTATAGATGGTCAGCCCGAAAATGAGCCCGAAGATACAAAAGGCGATGCCGAAGAGCAGTAACTTGTGGCCATCTATCCCGAGAAAATTGACTTGCGAAAGGTCCGGCACCTTTAGGCTGGCTTCCCCGCCGGCCTCTTGAGCCTGCGTTGCGGCGCCGCTCAAGAGCGCCAGAAACGCCGCCACGACACTCCATTTGGCGAACCTAGAACCCACAGACCAGGCACTTGAAAGCCAGGTGCGCATCTAAAAGCCTCCATGAACAGAAATCGGATTCAGGGCAACTGCGGCCCCGCACACTCGTCTCCGGCACACCAGTTCAACCGAACGCATCTTACTTCTAGCGCCGGGGGAGTACCTTGCCGGATTTCAAAAGGCTCCCAGGTCAAAGACAGGACAGGACTTCGCTCTTGTGCTAACCCGGCCGGACCGGAGTCATCGGCACGCGCACCCGACCTATCTGCCACCTGAACGGCGCGGGGCAGCCCCTGTCGGGCCCGAGTACGGGCATACACAAAACGTTGATTTATAACATTTAGGAGAGTGACGGGTCAAACTGCTTGGACGTCTTGCAGCCGTCACCAATTACGCGCCGCAGACGGGCTCGTACGAGGCAGAATTCGCAGGTTAACAGGACGGTACGCCGCCGAAGATGCGGACGTCAAACAGTTGCAAAGCGATGGTAACATGCCTGGATTGCAAGAGCCGGAAACATCTTAGTTTGGACGGGGTCCATGAATTCAGATTCTTCGCCGGGAGCAGCAACTCCGATAGCTGCCATCAATGCGGCGCGCTACAATGGAGGGCGCGTTGAAGCCGATTCGGTTCACCCCATGCCGCCCGCGCTACTGATTGTTCGAGCGCCGAGCCGCCACGATCAGGCTGCGGGACGCGCGTGAGAAATCATTTTTTCATTACCGGCACGGATGCCGGCGTCGGGAAAACGACGCTCTCGGCGTTGCTCTGCGCGGCGCTGGACGCGGTCTATTGGAAGCCGATCCAGACGGGGACGCTCGAAGGCTCCGACCGCGTGACTGTGATGCGGCTTGCGGGAATAGGGACGGACCGCACGCTGGACGAGGTTTACAAATTCGTGCCGCCGGTTACGCCGGACTTGGCAGCGCGCTGGGCGGGCGTGGAAATCGATCTAGGGCGGATCAATCTGCCAACGAGTTTGCTGAATGATTGGCTGATCGTCGAGGGATTGGGCGGCGTGCTCGTGCCCATCAATCCGAAGCAGTTTATGCTGGACATGATGGTCAAGTTTAAGCTGCCAGTGATACTTGCAGCTCGCAGCGGCACCGGAACGATCAATCACACACTGCTGACATTGGCGGCGCTGCACGCCGCCGAATTGCCGGTCCACGGGGTGGTGTTGATTGGCGACCAGAACCGCGAGAATCGAGACACCATCGAGCGGTTTGGCCACGTCAGAGTGATCGGTGAGATACCGCGCCTTCCGAATCTTCACCGGACCGCGTTGATGCAGGTCTTCATGAACCACTTCGACCGCGCCGCGTTTTCCCAATGATAGCCAATGATGGCCCAGCCGTTGCTCCAATAGAAAAGAGCTGTCTGCTAGACTGATCGGCTGAATCTGGACTCAAGCATTCCCTCCTGGGATAGGCGGGGAGAGGCTGCAGGCCTGCAAGAAGAAGGCTGCAGAAAGCGAGGGCTGCGATTGACCTTGAATCTGAGTGGGTGGAGGCAAAGGGTGGTGGCCTTCGCTGGTGGACTCGGCGCCCCAGGACTTTTCCTGATTTCTTTCTTGGATTCCTCGGTGCTCTCTTTTCCGATCATCAACGATTTCTTGCTGATTGAACTCTCCATGCAGCACCCCGCAAGAATGCCGCTCTACGCTTTGATGGCCGCGTCGGGTTCCGTGCTGGGCTGTGTGCTGCTCTATTTCCTCGCACGCATGGGCGGGGAAGCCTATTTTCATCGGAAAGCCGGGGCGCGTGCTCTTGCGATTCGCCATTGGGTGGAACGCAATGGATTCGGCGGGATGTTGATTGCCGCGCTTTTGCCGCCGCCTACGCCATTCAAAGTTTTCGTATTTGCCGCCGGCGTTTTTGAGGCACCCTTGCTTGGGTTTGCTTCGGCGATCACGCTGGCCCGGCTATTTCGCTATTTTGGCGTGGGCTATCTCGCCGTTCGCTACGGTGCTGATGCGATGCCTTATCTTGCCGCGCACAAGTTGCAGGTGACAGTTCTGGTGATCGGACTCGTCCTGATTAGCTATGGACTCTCGCGCTGGATCTTGCGGCATAGGCCGTATCATGATGCGCAAAAATGAAGCGAGAGAAGGGTCATTTGCGCAGATCTTTAGCCCAAACTAACTCCTGAGCGGCAACCTTGCTGTTAGGATCGAGCTCGATGTACGCGGCAACTTCATGTTTAATGTCGCCCGTCGCGGCATAACGCAAATCCCGCAAAATGACGATGTAGCCCGCTTCGGTCCTCTCCATGCTGGCCCTGGGGATCTGCGCGGTTGCGAGAAATCGCCGGGCGACGGTTGTGTTTCGCGCGGCCTCAAGAGCGGGAGAGGATTCTGGTTTGAAAAGACGCAAGCTGGAGTCGGGGTCGAAATCGCTGGCGGAGGCGGTGCTGACGTCGATTTCGTTTAGCGTACTGTCGGTTTCTGCCACGCCATGCCAGGTGAATAGCGATAGGGATTCCGGGTAGGCCCAGGCGCGGCGCGGAGTTTCGCCATGAAATGTCCGCGATCCCATCAGGGCCAGCACATTGGAGTGCAGGGTTGCGCGTGCGCCAACATACGCGAGTACCAGAGCGAGGCCGATGATGGCGCCGGTCTGGCCGCGCGGCTTTTTTGTTTTGGCGCCGATTTCAGAGCCGACGAGACGAAGCAATTCGGGAAGCGCGATCGCAGCGATGAGGATTGTGAGAATCCATGGATCGATGCCGGGGAGCCAGTCCGCCGCGAATCGCTTGGAAGTGAATGGCCAGAAGAGCGCCACGCCGGTGGATTGGCAAGCATCCATGGCGATGTGCAGCAAAGCGGCACACAGCGGCAGCAGGAACGCGCCCAAAATCAGCATCCGCAAGCTACGCACGTCAAAGGAAACTGCATTGCCCTTGGGCGCTTCTGTCTCGATACCTAGCCCTGCTTTGAGCAGCCTTGCCAAGAAAATCGCAGAAAAAACTGCGGAAAGAAGAATGGCTGCGAGAATCGAGTGAGTATAAGTCCCAAGCCAGGCAAGATAGGCCGATGCGCCAAAGTAGCTGCTGAACCCATCGATGCTTGCAATTGTTCCGGCAAGGACGGCGCATGCCATTGCTGTTTTGCTCGCGCGAGGAAAAAATCCTCGAGCGACGGCCAGCGATGCCAGTCCATGAGTGACGATGTCCACGGTTAAAACTTCGCTGTTGCTTTGGATTTCGAAGGGTGGCCGTGGCGCGGCACGAGCAACTTCAGAGCGCGCGGCATAATTTTGAACTCCACAGGGAGACGCGCGAGCGGTTCGCCGTCCACCTGCGCGTAAATTGGCTCTTCACCGAGAGGTTCGCATACGATGCTGTCCGCTTTCCAAAATTGGACCCCTTTTGTGCCGCGGAGTTTGCCCAGCCACAATGACGGGAGGTAACTGAGGTAGCGCAAGCCGCTGCGCGTTGACAGGGTCATCAACTCAAACTGATCTTCGTAGAGATCCGCATCGGTGGTGATCTTGAATGGTCCGCCGTAGTGTTTAGTGCGGCCTACCACCACGAGCGAGGAGTTGATTTCCTTGCCAGCGGCAGTCACGCGAAAATGGTGAAATTTGTATCGCAAAGCCTCGCGCGCTCCCTGCCACCAGTAGGCCAGAATGCCGACGCGCGCTTTGAGGTCCAGGTCAATGGCATAGACGATCATGCCGTCCGGCCCCGCCCCGCCGACGCTTAGAAAATATTTTTTCTTCGCCGGTTCATAAAGCGGAGTCGCCAGTCCCAGAGGAATTTCGCGTACTTCTCCGTGAACGAGTTTTTCCGCGGCGCTCGGAATGTCCCACGGCAAATCCAATTCCTTGGCGAGCACGTTGGCCGTGCCGCCGGGAAGTAGCGCGAGCGGCACGCGATGCCCATTTGTTTGGCCTGCGAGGCCGTTGACGACTTCGTTTAAGGTGCCGTCGCCTCCGCAGGCGATGACGAGCTGTCGCCGTTCGTCATTCGCGCGCTGCGCGATCTCCGTGGCCTCGCCGGCTTTTGTGGTTTCAGCGAGGTCGGTGTGAATTCCGCCCGCGGCAAAGATGCGGCGCGCTTCCTCGAGCATGGTGCGGCGGCGGTGCCCGCCGTTTCCGGCGTTGGGGTTGTGGATCAGCAGCGCGTTATGGATTTCCGTGGTCATCTTCGTCGGGGCGAGGTTCGGGGCCGTGGTTCCGGGTCGTTACTTGCCGTATTCATTCTATATAATGTCAGGCGAAATTGAGCTATCCCTTCTGCAGAGGGTTTCATGGCCAAAGGCGCGCCTGCATCCATCAAGAAAGAGATTCAAGGGCTTCGCGAGAAGCTTCGGCACCACGAGTATCGCTATTACGTGCTCGACGACCCGGAAATATCGGACGCCGCCTATGACAGGCTCATGCAGCGACTGCAGGCGCTCGAGGCCGCGCATCCAGAGCTGATAACACCCGATTCGCCTACTGTTCGCGTGGGAGGCGCTCCGCGCGAGGGATTCCAGACGGTGCGCCACGCGCGGGCGATGCTGAGCCTCGACAATGCGTTTTCCTACGATGCGCTTCGTGATTTCGACCGCCGCGTGCGTGAAGGCATCGGGCGGGAAAAAATTGAGTACATCGCCGAGCATAAGTTCGACGGCCTGAGTATTTCGCTCCAGTATGAAGGTGGCGTTTTGGTGCGCGGCGTGACCCGCGGAGACGGAACGACCGGCGAAGACGTAACGCCCAACGTGAAGACGATTCGCTCGATTCCTCTGCAAGTGGAGGCGGCCGTTTTGAAAAAGACAAAACTTCCCAGCGCATTCGAAGTGCGCGGGGAGGTGCTGATGACGCGAAAAGCGTTTGAAGCATTGAACCGGCAGCAGGAGGAATCTGGGGGGAAGATTTTTGTGAATGCGCGCAATTCGGCAGCAGGCGCCGTGCGCGTGCTCGATCCGTCGATTACCGCGGCGCGCCGCCTGGACTTCTTCGCGTACTACCTTTTCGTGGACGGAAAAGTACCGTTCGCTAGGCATTCCGAGAGCCTGGGAGCACTTAAGCAATTGCGCTTCCGTGCCTCGGATGACTGGAAATTGTGCAACGGAATCGAAGCGGTAACCGCCTATTGCGAGGATTGGGACGCCAAGCGGGAAAAGCTGCCCTACGAAATCGATGGCGTGGTGATCAAAGTTAATTCCACGGCCATTCAAAATGAATTGGGTTTTACGGCAAAAGCTCCGCGCTGGGCGATTGCGTACAAGTACCCGGCGCGGCAGGAGACCACAGTCGTCAACGACATCATCGTGCAGGTGGGCCGCACAGGCGCGCTGACGCCCGTCGCTGTGCTTGAGCCGGTGCAAGTGGGAGGCGTCACTGTCAGCCGTTCCACGCTCCACAACATGGACGAAGTCGAACGGCTCGGGCTGCAGATTGGCGATACCGTGCTGATCGAGCGCGCCGGAGAAGTGATTCCGCACGTCCTGAAAGTCGTCAAGGAAGGGAAGAACCGCAAGCCCTTTCGCATGCCAAAGCATTGCCCGGAATGTCACAGCGCGATTCATCATGTCGAAGGGGAAGTGGCTTACCGCTGCGTGAACGCCGCCTGCCCCGCAAAGCGCAAAGAGTCTTTGCTGCACTATGCGAGCCGGCACGCCATGAATATCGACGGCCTTGGCGATAAAATTGTCGATCAATTGGTGGACAAGGGCCTTGTGAGAGACGTTGCCGATCTCTATACGCTGAAAGAGGACCAGGTCGCCGGTCTCGAGCGCATGGCGGAAAAATCCGCGCAAAATCTGCTTGAGGAAATCGAGGGCAGCAAGAAAAACAGTTTGGCGCGGCTTATTCATGCACTGGGCATTCGCAACGTCGGCGAACGAACCGGCCAATTGCTGGCGGAACATTTTTCTTCGCTGGAAGAACTGGCCGCCGCAAAAGAAGAGGAACTCGTGGCTGTGCCCGAAGTCGGCCCGATTGTGGCCGCGGCGATTGTGGAATTTTTCTCGGAACCGGCCAACCGCCAGCTGATCAAAAAGCTCCACAAAGAAGGCGTCCATCCCACGGCCGAAAAGCGCGAAGTCAAAAGCCAAAAACTAGCCGGCAAATCGTTCGTGTTCACCGGCGGCCTGGCCAATCGCAGCCGCGAAGAAGCCGGCGAATTGGTGCAACAAAACGGCGGTAAGATTTCGAGCTCGGTCAGCAAAAAAACTGACTATGTTGTGGTTGGCACCGACCCCGGCTCGAAATACGACAAAGCCAAGGAGCTCGGCGTCACCATACTTACCGAGACTGAATATGAAAAGCTTCTAGGATTGAAGTAATTCCTCAAATGCTTTATTAAACCGAAAGCTGAACGATTCTCGCGTTATAATAAAGCTGGCGGGTGAGCCGGGTGATCGCTGGCTTGGCCATTGAAAGATGGCTGGGCGGGAGGAAAGTCCGGACACCGTCGTCGTAGGCTCGCGAGAGCCGGTGACGAAATAGGGCAACGCGCCTGGTAACGCCAGGGGGCGAAGTTGAAGATGCCGGGCTAAAGCCCGGCGCTACAACGGCGTCACGGAAAGTGCCACAGAGAATATACCGCCGGCTGGGAGAAGCACGGTGGCATCGCGCAGGAAAACCTGCGGGACGTCTTCGAAATGCTCGCTCAGTTTGGCAAGGGTGAAAA
>Ga0247680_1000107_pt1 | contig 36777 bp, 37 predicted proteins | sample CNK21_metaG_FD_182803 | JGI IMG/M metagenome (GOLD analysis project Ga0247680, IMG submission 182803) | Soil microbial communities from Purdue University Martell Research Forest, Indiana, United States - CNK21 | ecosystem: Environmental > Terrestrial > Soil > Temperate forest > Bulk soil...
AGGAAATCGTCCGCGCTGTCGAGCGACCAGCGGTTCCGGCCGAAGCGGGAGAGGAACGAGCTGGTGATCCGGGCGATCGGTTTGCTCTCCGGCGTCGAAACGACATAGGTGACGCTCGGAAAGCTGAGCCCCGGCTGCTGCACGATGGTGATCGCCGGCGCGCCGGCATCGAAGATCGTCACATTCACCGCGGGGATGAGCATGACGATCAAGGCCGCGAAGACGGCGCTGAGCATCAGTGCCGCGATGGCCGGCAATGGACGTTGCTCCATGACCAGGAGAAAGAGCATTCCCATCACCCCGGCTGCGAGCACCACGGCCGAGAGCAGCGCCGCGATGATGCCGACCGCGCTGGCGAAGCTGCGGTACGACAGGACGGCGTTGCCGTCTTCACCGCGGATGTAGGCCGTCTCGCCGGCCGGGATGCCGGTCATGAACTGGAACCGGGAGCGATCGAGGGCGGTAGGAGGGGCGGGTGGTGGAGGGGGAACGGGGACAACATCAGGATTCAGCCGAGGGGGCGGAGGCAGGTCGGGCATCGGCTCGGTGGGCGGATCGATGACCGCCGCCGGATCGTCGTCCGCTACTCCGCTTTTTTTTTTAGCTCTTCCGGTTCGATCTGTTGGTGTGGCTGAGTCGAAAGGTTGAATCGGTCGTGCTGCGAAGTGGCCATCACATCGAGCGCTGAGCCGAAATCGGGTGCGGCGGAAGGCATCGGAAGCGGCTGTTCGAACGGCTCGGCTGACGCTACGTCATCATTCTCCGTCGGCAACTCCTCGGAGAATCGTCCGTGGGTGTTTCCCATACGCACCTTTGCGGAATGGGTCAGCGGCGCAACGCGGACGCGCTTGCCGTTGATGTAGGTGCCGTTGGCGCTGGTCAGATCGTGGACGACGAAGAAGCCGCGCTCGAAAATGATCTCGGCGTGATGCCGCGAGACCTTCGGATCGCGGAGGATGATGTCGTTGCCGGGGTCGCGCCCGACCGTGAACGGCCGGTGCGTCTGCAATCGATAACTCTTCTCTGTACCGTCGAGTCCGACGAAAAAGAGCTTGGCCATGGGTTGGCGGATTGTAGCTGATTGGCGGAGTGGGCTGTTTGGGGGCGCGGGGGTGCGGGTTGCTGGGTTGCTGGGTTACTTGGTAACTGGTCGCGGGGTCGCGGGGTTGCGCGGTCTCGCGGTCTCGCGGTCTCGCGGTGTTCAGACCGATGGGCCGAGACAGATTTCGTATGTGTGTACGCCTGAGCACTACAACACCGCGAGACCTCGCAACCCCGAGACCGCGCAACCCAGTCACTCAGCAACCAAGCAACTCAGCACCCGTCAGCCCCCGCAACCCTCAACCTCCGCCACCAGTTGCTCGATCGTCACCGGTTTCACCAGCCAGCTATGAATGCGCGGATCGAGCTCGTCGGGTGCCGGTTGTCCGCTGATGACGATGACGGGCACGCTTCGGTTGCCGTTTTCGCCGAGTTTGCGGAGCACTTCGCCGCCGTCCATCAGCGGCATGAGCCAGTCGAGGAGGACGACATCGGGCTTTTCAGCATGGATGCGCTCGACCGCCTCGGCGCCGTTCGCGGCAAGCTTTACCTCGAAGCCGTGCTGATTCAGGCCGATGGCGTACAGCCGGCGGACGTCAGAGTTGTCCTCTACGATCAAGACCTTTGCCCTGGGGACCATGCTCCGGCGCTTGCAGGTTTCATGCGCGGTCGATGTGCGGTCTCGCGGTCTCGGGGTAGGCGGTTGCCGGGTTGCTCGGTTGCAGAGTTGCTGGGGTGGTTTTAACCGAGCAACGCAGCAACTCTGCAACCCGCCTACCCCGAGACCGCGCAACCGCGAGACCCCGCAACCCCGTCGTACAATCCCTCCATGCGAGCCGGGTGGAACGAATACTTCATGGGCATCGCGCATCAGGCGGCTACGCGCTCGACCTGTCCGCGCAAACACGTAGGGGCTGTCATCGTGCGCGACCGCACGGTGCTGTCGACCGGGTACAACGGATCGCTGCGCGGACTGCCGCACTGCGAAGACTCTGGCTGCGTGATGGAAGACGGCCATTGCATCACGACCGTTCACGCCGAGGCCAACGCCATTCTGCAGGCGGCAAAGAACGGCGTGGCCATCGACGGCGGGGAGATGTACACGACCGCTTCGCCCTGCTGGAACTGTTTCAAGCTGATCGCGAACTCCGGCATCCGGCGCATCTACTACAGCGAGTTCTATCGCGACGACCGCTCGACCGAGATCGCCAGGCAGATCGGCATCGAGCTGATCGAGATCGGGGGGACGGGGGTCGGGAGCCGGGAGTCGGGTGCCGGAGCGGTGTGATCCCGAGACTCGCCGCCTATGCTCATCCTCGCAGCCGACGCTTCCCTTCCCATCCTCTCCGTCGCGCTGGTTCTCGATGACGCCCTTCTCGGTGCGATTGCGATGGAGGGAAAGTCGTCGCGCAACGAAAAGCTCCTGCCGGCCATCGACTGGTTGTTGACCGAGGGGGCCATCGATCGCGCGTCGATCGACCTCTTTGCCGTCACTCGTGGGCCGGGCTCCTTCACCGGCGTCCGTATCGGTCTGGCGACGATGCAGGGTCTGGCCCTGGCCCTCGGCAAGCCCGTCTGCGCGATGTCGACGCACGAGGCCATCGCTCCCGAGTCGGGGCGCGCCGCCATCGTCGACGATGCCGGCCGCGGCGAGTCGTACGTTTCTCTCTTCGAGGACGGCCGCGAAATCGTCGCTCCTCACCTGGCGAAGCGCGACGAGGTCAATTCGCTCGTCGCTGTCATGCGCGTTGCCGAGGTCATGCAGCATGAAAACGTGGCCCTGGCCTGTGCGCGGCGGGCTCGCGCCATCGTGTCCCGCGGCGATGGCGAGCGCTATCGCGACGTCACGCCGATCTACGTCCGCCTCGCCGAGGCCGAGGTGAAATTGCAGCAGCAGAAGCAAGGATGATGGACGGGATCACAATCGAGCGCGCGGTCGCCGCCGACGTCCGCGCCGTCCACGCCCTCGAACAGCGCTGCTTTCCCTCGCCGTGGCGCAAAGAGTTTTTCGAGAGCGAGATCGCGAACGACGGCCGCTACAACCTCGTGGCCCGCCGCGATGGCGTCATCATCGGCTACCTTTTCGCCATGTGGTTCGCCGATGAGATGCACGTCAACAAGATTGCCGTCGATGCCAGCGTCCGCCGGCAGGGCATCGCCCTGGCGCTGATGCAACGCTGCACCGGCTTCGCCATCGAGCAGGGAGTGACGTCGATCTCCCTCGAGGTGCGCCAATCGAATGACGAGGCCCAGCAGTTCTATACGTTTCTCGGCTTCGAGCCCGAGTACATCAGGAAGGCGTATTACCCCGATGGGGAAGCGGCCGTGGTGATGATGAAGGAGATCTGATCTTCAAGAGCACAGACAAGAGTGTCTGTGCCGTGCCACATTGAATCGCCAATGGCAATAGCTCTGACGCTTGTCTGAGCAGCGCCTTATGTGGCACAGACACTCTTGTCTGTGCGCTGTAAGTAAAATCAGTTGCCCGGCTTCGTAATCCACCGCACACGATACCTCGGCGCCGGCCGCAGCTTCTGGATGACAGCATCACCCACCTCGATCGGCCCGACGACCGCGGTGGCGTGGCGAGGCATGGCCGCGATCAGGGCGGCTTCTTTGTCGGAATCGCCGCCACCGCCCGGGCGGATGGAGAAGGCCAGAGGGTCGGGAGTCACCCATCGTCCTTCCAGCGCCGCGATCGCTTCGATCAGCGACGGCGGCTCGGCGACGAGCTCACCGTCTTTGCCGCGCGCGAATCCTTCGACGAGCAGCGGCTCGCCGGGGACGCGGACGACGATCCGCGCCGGCAGCGGGTTATAGACGAGATCCGCTTCCGCCTCGAGCTGCTCGGTGTCGTCATTCTCCGTGAGACCGTCGACCCCACGCCGCACGGCAGCGACGAGATCGTGCTCTTCCTCGGTGAGGAACGACGGCCGCGGGTCGTCGGCATCGCGGAAGAGCGCGCTGAAAAGCTCCGTCGCGCGCGGCGGGTGCTCGTTCATGTATTCGTACATCATCCGGACGGAATCGAAGTAGCGGACGGCGCGCTCGGAGTAGGCGCGCAGCTTTTTCTCCGCGTCGTCGCGCTGCGGCCGCGTGGCGCGGGTCGACGTGCCGGGATAGATGGCCAGCTCCGCCCAGCCGTCGCCGCGCGTGATCACCGCGGAGACGGCCACGTCGAAGAAGATCTTCTGCAGATCGCCGCTGTCGATGCGGGCGATCCGCTCGGCGCGGATCAGCTCACCGTGCGCGCGGTCGAGCATGACCCGGTACGACTCCGGATTGGCGTTGGCGAAGCGGAGGCTCCATTCGTCACGGCCGGCCAGGATGTCGTCGCGCAGCCGGTCGTCGCGCGCGCGGTCGCGGGAATCCTTCGTCGTCGGAATCGACGTCGCCGCGGCGACGGTGACGTGCTCGCCGGTGTCGTCGAAGGTCAGCGTCAGGTCGTGATGGACGATGTTCGCGCACGAGGCGGCGAAGAGGAAGACGACCGCTGCGAATGTTGCGCGTCTCATGCTTCCTCGCGAATGGCGGCGATGGGATCGAGGCGCGAGGCCATCCGCGCCGGATACCAGGTGGCGATGATCGACAGGACGACGGCGACGGCATTCACGCCGAGAACGTCGGTCGGATCGATCGTCAGCGGGAGATAGGGGATCGGGTAGATCCCGGCGGGCAGCGGAATGAGGTGGTAGTGATTGACAAGCCATGAGACGCTGAGGCCGAAGACATTGCCGAGGATCGTGCCGGAGAGACCGATCAGGAGGCCGACCTCGAGAAAGATCGTCAGGATAGTCCGCTCCGTGGCTCCGAGCGTTCGGAGCACGCCGACCGAGGGGCGCTTTTCGAGGATCAGCATGGAGAGAGATGAGATCAGATTCAGCGCCGCCACGAAGATGATGAGCGAGATGGTCACGAACATCACGATCTTTTCCAGACGCAGCGCGAGGAAGAGGGGACGGTTGATCTCTTTCCACGTCTTCACCTGCACAGCCGGAAACTGTTTCGCGAGCTGCCCCTGAATCTCCTCGGCACGCTCTTCCTGGCCGTACATTTCGATCGAGGTCGGCTTGCCGCCGGTGCCGAAGAGGCTTTCCGTTTCGCCGAGGTTGAGGATGCCGTCGGCGGGGAGTAGATCGTCGGAGGGCCGTTCGTCGTTGGTGAATGCGAGCAGGCGGGCGATACGGTACTTCCGCCAGACCGGCATCGGACCGAACGGCGTGAGCCGCGTGCGCGGCGCCACCACGGTCACGGTCTCGCCTTTGTCGAGCGACAGCGCGGCGGCGAAGTCGCGCGTCACGGCGATGTCGGTATCCGAGTCGAGCTCCCGCGCCTTGCCGGAGCGCAGGCGCATCGGTCGTCCGCGCCGATCCCGGTCGTTGGCCCCCCAGCCTATGCCGCTGACGAGAGGATGGACGTCATGCATGCCGAGGCGGAGGCCGGCGGCGGCAATGGCATCGGCGCCGTCGATCGTCGCCGCGCCGGCCGGCTCGATGAGAAGCTGCGGACTCGACGCCATCAGCCGCTTCTTGATCTGCCCCTGCAGTCCCGCCATCAACGCCAGCGAAACGAGCAGCGTGGCCACGCCGACAGCCAGTCCCAGCATCGAGATCGATGAGAGAAATGCCGTATGCGCCCGCTTGCGGGCGGACCAGAGATAGCGGCGGGCGATTCGGGTTTCGAGCATGGGGAAGAAGGTTGTCGGTTGTCGGTTGTCGGAGATGGCGGTACTCGTTCTCCGGCTCTCGACCCTCTACTCCCGTATAGGACGCATCAGCGGGAACAAGATCACATCCCGGATCGACGGCGAGTCGGTGAGGATCATCGTCAGCCGGTCGATGCCGATACCTTCGCCGGCGGTCGGGGGCATGCCGTATTCGAGGGCGTTCACGTAGTCTTCGTCCATCTGCATCGCTTCGTCGTCGCCGCGCTCGCGCTCGCCGAGCTGCTGGCGGAAGCGGCGATCCTGTTCGTCGGCGTCGTTGAGCTCGGAGAAGGCGTTGGCCACTTCCATCCCGCCGATGTAGAGCTCGAAGCGCTCGACGAAGTTCGGATCATCCTTCCTCTGTTTCGAGAGCGGCGAGACCTCGGTGGGGAAGTCGGTGATGAAGGTGGGGTTGATGAGGTGCTGTTCGGCGACGAGCTCGAACAGCTCGGCGATCAGCTTCCCCTCGTTCATCGCCGCGACGTCGGCTTCGTCGCGGCTGCTGCGCTCGAGGAGGAACCGTTCCAGCGCGCCCCGGTCATCGAGACGCGCCGGATCGATGGCTCCGAAGTGGGCGATCGCTTCCTTCATCGTGAACCGCGCGAACGGCCGGGCGAAACTGATCTCGTTGCCGCGGAACTGGATCTTCTCAGCCACGCACACTTCCTGCGCCAGCCCGCTGAGCAGCTCCTCGGTTCGGGCGATGAGATCGTTGTAGTCGGCGTAGGCCTCGTAGAACTCCAGCATGGTGAACTCGGGGTTGTGCTGCGTGGAGATTCCCTCGTTGCGGAAGTTGCGGTTGATCTCGTAGACGCGCGAGAGCCCGCCGACGATGAGCCGCTTGAGGTAGAGCTCCGGGGCGATGCGCATGAAGAGATCGATATCGAGGGCGTTGTGGTGCGTCCGGAACGGCCGCGCCGCCGCGCCGCTGGCGATGGGCTGCATCATCGGCGTCTCGACCTCGATGAAGCCATGCCCGTCGAAGTAGTTGCGGATGTAGCGGACGATCCTGGCCCGCGTCTCGAAGGTGGCCTTGACGCCGTCGTTGACGATGAGGTCGACGTAGCGTTGCCGATAGCGCTGCTCGACGTCGGTCAGCCCATGCCACTTGCTCGGCAGCGGCCGCAGCGCCTTGACCAGAAACCCGAGGTGCGCCGCCTTGACCGACAGCTCATTGGTCTTGGTCCGGAACAGCGTTCCCCCCACCTCCACCCAATCCCCGGCATCGAGATTCTTGAACAGCGCCCACTCCCGCTCGGGCAGCGTATCCATCCGGCAGTAGACCTGAATCCGCGCCGTCTTCTCGGAGAGTACGAGAAACGCCGCCTTCCCGAACTCGCGGATGGTCATGACGCGCCCGGCGATCTTGACGGTTGCGTGCGCGGCGTCCAGTTCCTCAGCCGTCTTCTCGCCGTAGGTCTTCACGACCTCGGCAATCGTTGAATCGACATCCGCCTTCGTCGGAAAAGCATCGAAGCCGAGGGCGACGATGCGCTCGAGCTTCTCGCGGCGGACGCGGATCAGTTCGGATTCGGGGACTTCGGGTTGTTCGTGGTCGGACATGCGCGGGACATGATATTCGGGTTGGGGGAAGTACGACGGATCGAGCTCTAACGGATCGAGGGCGTAGGACCGCAGTAGCGCGGCCGAAGCGGGCAGGGTAGGGATTCGGCAGTCCCGTGACTCTCCCTTTCATGAGACAGCTGATGCCGTCACCAGCGTCAACCGACCTCGCCATCGTGCCAAAGAGCCCTGAAAGGCCCACATCACTGTTTCGCGTTTGGATTGCTCAAAACGCCTTGAGTCTAGTCGGGGTTGCGTTACTCGCGATATTTATTGTCATTGCCATTTTTCTCTACCAGCTCAGCGTCGGCGCGTTCGACACCACTGGTGGGAGCATTAAAATCATCGTTGCAGCTTTGAGTCTTTTCGCGACGGCCATGACAGCTCTTGTCTCTCTAGTCGGCCTTTTGCTGAAACATTCGATCGACGTGCAAAGTGAGGCAGCACGTGTTGCCGAAATAGCGAAGGCGGACGCAATCGCGAGAGAAGCCGAAGACAGGCTCAAGCTGGACTGTGCGATTCGGGCCGTACAATTGTTCGCGAACACCGCTGGTGCTCCTTCCCTCCCCATTCAGCAATCAGGAGCTCTATTTACGTTGTGCAGCTTGCGGCAATACGAATTGACGTTAGCGCTGCTCGAAGGGTTGCTGGTTCAAAAACAAGTGGACTCCTCGACCTTTGCGAGGGTGCTGAATATCATTCTTATGACACCTGACGAGAGGTTGCAAGGCGCCGCTGTCACGATGCTTAGTGGTTACGCAGACCAACTGCTCTCCGGCTTGAATTTTGACCTGCCTGATTGTTTTCTATCAGGGTGCGAGGGACGGTCCGCTTATGTCCGCGATTGGGCACCGACTGTTATGGTGAAAGTCATCCTCGCGCGCAAGCACTGGGAATGGCGCGATCGGCGATCGGCGATAAACGCCATAACCTCGTCTATAACATTGCTCTGGGAAGCAGAGCGTGATGACCGAATCAAGAAGGACACTGGCGCAATCTTGAATGCTTTGCTGAAGATCTTTTATCCAAAACCAGTTATTTTGTACTGGTTTCATGAGAATTTTGAGACGGATGTTATTGCTGCTGCTGTGGCTGAATCAAAGCCGAGCAGCGCCAATACACGCCTGCTTATTCAGCGTCTCGAAGGCTGGGCCCAAGAATTGAAACCGCCCGCATGAATGTTATTCGCCGGTTGTCTCAGACGGCTCGCGTACTCCTTGGCAAGGAGTGTCCGTCAGAAACGCCAGCCAACCCGAAGAGTCGACCACAATCATGTGCGGTCTTTGCTGATCACCTGCATGTCCAGAAAGCAAGGGTCACTCCTTCGTTGGTCATTAGTTGTAACCCATTGACTGGACGCCACTTGTGAGGAGTTTGTTGGGAGGTTACTAGGGTAGTGGAGTTATTCACAGTCCGGAGTGCAAGCTCGGCGCGCTTTCGGCGGCCGGTATAACTGCTATCATTCGACTCACGATCAATTGACCTCGTCGGAGAGCGATCATGACCACATCCGGGACCATCACACTGCAGACTGAGCTGGATGTGTTCGAACGACTTAGATTGAGCCTTCTCGATCGCGCTCCGGGTAAGTTCGCGCTTGTTAAGGGCAGTGATCTCGTCGGCACGTTCGGGAGTGAATCGGAGGCCATTCGAGAGGGGTACCGCCGGTTTGGGAACGAGGCATTCCTCGTGAAGCACATCGTCGAGGCGGACGTGCCCTTGAACTTCACCTCGTTCAATCTGGGGATGTGATTGCCGACATTCACCAGTACCGTTGCCGATCTGCTCGCAGCTGGTCCAGGTCTTCAGATTTCGGTGGGGCCATCACGTGAGCTGATCAACGTGCTCACCCCCTCGGTGTTCGCGTTGCGACGCCACATCTTGTCACCGCGTTGATCGACACCGGTGCGCATTCCACTGTCCTGAATCCGGATGTCGTATCGCAGCTGGGCATCAAGCCAGTCGGCGTCGCCTCCATCGTTACTCCGTCGACGACAGCAGCTCTGACCTGCAATCGGTATCACATCAACGTGTACTTCTCGGAAGACTTCGTCGTCGAGAACGTCTTCGCGATCGAGGCGCCGATGGGAGGAGTGCCGTACCAGTGTCTCATCGGTCGTGACATCCTACGGCTCGCCACGTTGACCTACGCGGGCCCGCGGAACCAATTCACACTTGAGTTCTGAGGTATGCCGGACCACAATCACGTGCGGTCTTTCTTTTCCCGGTATCCAGTTGTGGGCATCCCGCGCAGAATGCCGCGGAAGGCAGAGAGCGGGCGGTCAGGAACGAGCGTGATCGTGCTGCCTTTGCTGATCACCTGCATCTCCTGGCCGGGCTTCAGACCGTGGCGTTCGCGGATTTCCTTCGGAATCACTACCTGATACTTGGGGGATACCTTCGTTCGAGCCATGTTGGGTGCCTTCAAATCTCGTCAGCCAGTCTACCCCGGTAGACTTTAAGCCTACTCCGGTAGGCTCTGGGCCTACTCCGGTAGGCTTTAAACCTACCCCAGTAGGCTCTGAGCCTACCCCTGTAGGCTTTAAACCTACCCCAGTAGGCTCTGGGCCTACCCCGGTAGGCTTTAAACCTACAACAGTAGGCTCTGAGCCTACCGCAGTAGGCTTTAAGCCAATTCCTATGGGTCCGCCGACCTCTTCGGGTGACACTCGACCAGTTGACTGGATCGTTTCGGCACCTTAGCGGTTCGGACCCGCGATTCCCATCCGCGGTTTCCCCAATTCCCAGATCGCGATGAAACGCAGGCGGTTCGGATACGGCGGATCTGCGCGGAAGGTGCGCGTCGGTCCGCCGAGGTCGTAGGCAAGGAGGGAGGCTTCTTCGCTGAACCAGGTGGCGTCGATCCCTTCCGAACGGGATTGCTGCAATAGACGCGACGCCATTGCCGAATCGTTCTGTGACAATGCGTCGCGCGCTTTGATCAGAGTCGTCACCGCCGGACTCTCCTCGTCAGTTGGAAGGGATGCCGCTGCCGCGAGGACGTTGAGATGTTCGCGCGCGGAGAAGAGGCGAAGGGCGGCGTAGTCGGTCGTACCGGGTTCAGCGAGGGCCGCGGCGAGGCGGAGCCGTCGGGCCAGCCCCTCCGCATCTCCTCGGCGGCCGGCCACCCAGGCGGCGAAGGCGTCGGATTCGAGCTCGCTCTCGCCAAGGCCGGCATCGTGTGCCTTCACCGCCGCCAGATCGAACGCGGACTGGGCCTGCTCGAGATCGTTCATGCCGACGCGCGCTACGCCCGCCAGCACGCGCGATTCGATGGCGACCGGCACGAGGTTGCCGATCGTGGCATTCTCCACCGCGGTGTCGAACAGGCGCGCGGCCTCGGATGCCTTGCCGCTGCTCCAGGCGATGCGCGCCTGCGTGTAGGCGAGCAGCGCGGGGAGAGTGGTCAGCTTGCTTCGGTTGAGATCGCGCGTGGCGCCGGCGACGTCGCCGAGCGAGGCGCGGTCGGCCAGGACGATGGCCAGGCGGCGGTCGTCGGGGGCGCCGACATCGATCTGCATCAACTGCGCGAGGGCGGCCTTCGTCTCGCGGCGGGCCAGGTGGAGGTGCGCGAGCCCCAACCGCAGTCTCCAGGCGCGGGGACGCAGTTCCAGGAGCGACGTCGAGAGGCCCATCTCCATCCTCCCTTCGTTCTCGGGCAGGAGATAGCGGCAGAGCAGTGCCTCATAGGGTGACGTCGCCTTCCCCATGCGGCGCCTGGTCTCGGCCGCCCAGCGCTGGCCCCCCTTCGGATCGCCGTTGTAGTGGGCGAATGACGCGAGGAATGCCGCCGGCAGCGGTGAATCGGGCGCGCGCCGGGCCGCCTCGCTCAGCAGTTGGATCGCTTCCGATCTGTCGCCGGCGCTGTCGGCGTGCAGCGCCAGAGCCATCAATCGTCGTGTTTCGCTGTCGCCGGTGATGTCGGAGGCGCGGAGGTCGTAGCCGTCGTCGATGACTTCATATCGATTTTTGACGAAGATGAGGACGACGATCACCAACGAGATCGCGATGATGAACCAGCCGAGGAAGTGGCGCTTTGCGCGCCATCGCAACAGCGTGGGGTCCAGAGGAGAGGTGGGCAGCGACGATCCGTCTTCGGGCAGCTCCCGCAGCGCCTTCGCCACCTCGGCGCCGTTCTGGAACCGCGCGGCCGGCTGTTTTTCGAGACAGCGCTCGACGACGCTTCGCATCGCCGGCGGCAACTGTTTCGCGTCATCGCGGCTGAACGGCTCGTCGCGCATCACCGAGGCGATGACCTCCATGTTGCTGTCGCGCTTGAACGGCATCCGCCCCTGGAGCATCTCGAAGAGCACGCAGCCGAAGGCGAAGACGTCGGTCGCCGGCGTGAGCGGCTTCGCAGCCAGTTGCTCCGGCGACGTGTAGCCGATCGTCCCCATCAGCAGTCCCGGCTCGGTCAGGTTGGCGGTTTGGGCGATGGAATCGAACGGCGTGCCGGCGGCCGGCTGCATGCTGGCCAGGCCGAAGTCGAGAATCTTTACGGCGCCGGATGTCGTCAGAAAGACGTTCTCCGGTTTCAAATCGCGGTGGATGATGCCTTTCCCGTGCGCCTCGGCCATACCGTCGGCGATGGCTGTAGCGATCCGCAGCGTTTCGTCGAGGGGCATCGGCGACGCTCCGAGTCTGGCGCGGAGTGTTTCGCCTTCCAGAAGCTCGGTGACGACGAACTGTGTGCCGCCGTCGCTGCCGACGTCGAAGACGGCCACGATGTTGGTATGCGACAGTGCGGCGACGGCGCGCGCTTCGCGCCGGAAGCGCGCCAGCGAGGCCGGGTCATCGGCGAGATGCGGGGAGAGCATCTTGACGGCCACCTCGCGCCCGAGGCGGGTATCCGTAGCGCGATAGACCTCGCCCATCCCCCCGCGGCCGATCATCTCCCCGATCTCGTACGGCCCGAGGCGTGCGCCGAGGGGGAGAGGCATGTGGAAAGTATGGCCTATGGCGGTGTCTCGCGGTCTCGGGGTTTCGCGGTCTCGCGGTGTGCGACGACATCACCGCCGCGAGACTCCGAAACCGCGAGACCGCGCAACCGCGTTACAACGGCGGCTTCGCCGGCTGCGGCGCCGGTTGCAACGGCACCCCCGGCGTTGGCGGCGGCGCCTGTTGCGATGGATCCGTCAGCGGGAGCGACGGGGTCACGATCTGCTCCGGCGAGGGCTGTGTCGACGGAGCTTCGAGGCCCTGCTGAATGTAGCCCGGAGGTGACGGCTGGAAGGACATGCTCTGGCGGGCGTGATCATTCGGATATGCCTTGAGCAGGGCCAGATCGACCAGCTTGCTGTCGAGGATGCGCGGATTGACGCGCACGTCGAGCAGCGAGTGATTGATCAGGAACGCCTTGGCGTAGTAGTCGATGGCCGCGCGCTGATGGTTGCGCTTCTCCTCCATCAGGCCGAGCTGGAAAAGCGCCGCCGAGTGACCGGGCTTGTAGTGAACGGTTCGGGAGAAGGCGAAATGCGCGCCGATCAAGTCGCCGCGCGACATCCGCACCAGTCCGAGGTTGTACCAGGCGGGATAGAAGTGCGCGTCGTCATTCACCGCGCGCTCGAACTCCGTCTCCGCATCCTTCGGGAAGCCCTTCTGGAGGAGAAGTTGTCCCATCCTGTTGTGCAGAACGGCCGAGTGCGGATTGGCCTGGAGATCGTTCATCGTGCGGCTGATCTGCGCATCCAGCGGTGAGCCGGTGTTCAGATAGCGCTGATAGAACGGATGATCGTACGGATGCTGATTCTGATCGTGGTGTCTGGTGGTGGAGCAGGCGGCCAGCGCCAGCGATGCGGCTACGAGTAGGAGTCGTTTCATCATCATTCCTGGATCGGTTTCGCTTTCAATTTCACTTTGCCGTCGACGACGTCCACCCGGAAGGCGACGACGGCGACATGATATTTCTCGCGTACGAATTCGCTTTGCTTCTGCACCATCGTCCGGAACTGCTCGATGGTGATGTTCGGCAGCTTGCCGAGCCGGAGGTGCTCTTTCTCGATGTCACCGTAAAGCCGTTGGATCTCGTCACCGTTCGAGCCGGTGGCCACCCTTACATACGGATCGGCCTTCGGCAACGTTACACGCGGCTCCTGGAGCTCCCCCGGTTTTGGTGCCGGCGGTTGGGAGGGTGCATTCAATAAGGCAGAGCGGCGCCGGAAATCGAGAGGACCCTCCTCCCGCTCCCGCATCTTGCGGCCCCAAAGCTCGCGAAGCTGGTTGTAGCGCGTCAGGAGCTGCGAGTGGCGGAAGCGGCGGGTGTTGTCGCGGATCTTCTGCTTTCCCAGGTCATGGATGTAGACCTCCAGCACCCGCCGCTCGTGCATCGGCGGGAACTTCTGGATCCCGGCGAAGAACTGGTCGTACTTGTTCTTCAGCTTCCGGATGTCTTCTTCGAGCTTGTCGAGCTCGTCGTCTTGTTTGATCACGCCGACAACTACAATACCCCGCCATGGCCAAATCGGCGTCCGTCTCGGGAGATTCCGCGCTCCGGAGCATCCCCTCCGTCGAGCGGATTCTCTCCAGCGACGCCTTCGCCCGGCTCATCGACGAATTCGGCCGCGACCGGGTCAAGGATGCAGTGGCCGTTCATCTGGAAGCGCTTCGCGGAACACGTCAGCCCTTCGATGAGACCGCCGCCGTGGGCGATGTCCGCAAGCGAGTGGCCGCCGCGACCGCCTCGACGCTGCGCCGCGTGATCAACGGATCCGGCGTCATCATCCACACGAACCTCGGCCGTTCGCCCATCGATCCGGCGGTCTGGTCGCGCGCGGGTGCCATCACCACCGGCTACTCGAACCTCGAATTCGATCTCGACGAGGGATCGCGCGGCCGCCGCGACGAGCACCTGACGGAGCTGTGCCGTACGCTCTTCGGCTGCGAGGCCGCCGTGCTCACGAACAACAACGCCGCCGGCACGCTCCTGCTGCTGGCCGCCGTCGCCGGCGGGCGCGAGGTGATCGTCTCGCGCGGCGAGCTGGTCGAGATCGGCGGCTCGTTCCGCGTCCCCGACGTCATCCAGCAGGGCGGCGCGCGCCTGCGCGAGGTGGGGACGACGAACCGGACGCGCGCCGGCGACTACGACGCAGCCGTATCCGATGCAACCGCGGCGATCCTGCGCGTCCATCGCTCCAATTTCGAGATCGTCGGCTTCACCGAGTCGCCATCGATCGAGGAGCTGGTCGCCGTCGCCCGCAAACACGATCTCCCGCTGCTGTACGACGAAGGGAGCGGCCGGGTGGTCGATCTGGCGGCATACGGGTTCACCTCCGCGCCGACGATCCGCGGGCTGCTGGCGGACGGCGTCAACGCCGTAGCCTGTTCGACCGACAAGCTGATCGGCGCCACGCAGGGAGGCCTCATCGTCGGCAGCGCAACCATCCTCAACCGCGTCCGCAAGCATCCGCTAATGCGCGCACTGCGCACGGGGAAGGAGTCGTACGCCGTGATCGCCGAGACTCTCCGCGCCTTCGCCACCGGCCGCCACGAGACGGAGATCCCGATCTACCGGATGCTGGCCACGCCTCTCGACGAGCTGCGTTCTCGCGCCTCTAAGCTGGTTCAGGGAACGGCGTGCCGCATCATCGACAGCCAATGCGCCCTCGGCGGCGGCACCACGCCGACCGAGACGATCCCCTCGATCGCCATCGCAGTACCCGGCGACGCCAGCGCACTTGCGGCGCGCTTTCTCCGAAACGATCCGCCGATCGTGGGCCGCATCGTCGACGACCGCTTCACGATCGAGGTGCGGACGCTGGGGGAGGGGGATGGGAGGGATGTGGCGGAGGCGTTAGCCTTGTTGCCGCGTTAACCGTATTTCTCACACACCGAGTGGAATTGTCGAGGCCATTCTCCCCACGCGCGGCTCCGGTCAGGGCACAGACAAGAGTGTCTGTGCCACATTTCCCCTCGGTATTGGCAGGAGAGTGGAGTCTTACCGGCCCGAATGTGGCACAGACACTCTTGTCTGTGCCCTGGTCGGAGCCACCGCCGCTGCGGGCTTGCAGCTTTCCGTCGATTCCACATCCAATCTCCAGAGGCGCGCGCCGTTCACGACGACGCGCGCCTGGAAATGTCATTTCGCGTGGGACTTGATCTGGCAGGCATCCACGATCTTTGTCGGATCGACGGCCTCGTTGTCGACCTGCTCCGAGACCACTCTCCCTTCCTTGTCGATCAGGAAGGTAGCCCGGCGTGCCGAGGCCATCGTCGCGCCGCCGATGTGGTACTGCTTCTCCAGTCCGTACGCTTTGATGGCTTTGGCGTCCATGTCGCCAAGGAGCGGGAAGGTGATGCCGTTCTGCTGGGCAAAGGCATGATTGGCGAAGGGGCTGTCAACGCTCACACCCAGGACCTGGGTGTCTGAGCCTTCCATTTTGGCCAGACTGGCCTGGAAGGCTTTCATTTCGGTCGTTCAGCCACCGGTGAACGCGAACACGAAGAAGGCAAGCGCGACGCTCTTCTTCCCCTTGAAATCGTGTAGCGAGACCGCCTTGACCTTGCTGCCGTCGTACTCCAGCAAGGTGAAGTCGGGCGCCATCTCCCCGACCTTGAGCTTCAGCGGTTCCGCCGCCTCTTTCTTCTCCTGGGCGAACGCCGCTCCGCTCCCCAGTGACAACGCTGCCAACAACAGAATCCCTACGAGCCGATCACGCATTCAACGCCTCCTCCGGTCGTCGTACAAAGCTGCTTCTGGCCGCCGATGTTACAGCGAAACGGTGCTTCGGAACCGATGAACTGCCATCAGGATTGACGCGAAAGCATCGCCTCGATCTGCTCGCGCGACTGCTCGAGTGCCGCGCCTCGGCAGCGGCATAACGCCGGCCGAGACGATCCCCTAGATCGCCATCGAAGTCCCCGCGACGAGCGCACTTGCGGCGCGCTTTCTTCGAAACGATCCGCCAATCGTGGGACGCATCGTTGATGATCGCTTCACGATCGAGGGGAGGACGATGGGGGAGAGGGATTGGGGGACGTGGCAGAGGGGATTCGACGATAGCGATCGCCTACAGGTAGTAGACAAAGAACTGTTTTCTGCCGGTCGATGCCACATTTTCGCGACGAGGAGTGGAGTCTGCGGCCAACTCGACGGCGTCATGCAACAATTTAACTATGGAATTGCCAAGCACGTTGATGGGCGTTCTGATCGCGGCATTTGCCGTACTTCCGGGTCTTCCCGGCGATAAGCTCTATTCGTTTTTCGTCGGTTCGGACTGGCGCGAGGACAAGTGGTCCCGAACGCTGCGTCTCCTGGCGTTTAGCCTCTTTGGCCTCGCCGGATACTCACTTGTTGCGGCGCGCATCGGGGCGCCGCTGCCGCAATATGTTTCTGCGAAGGCGCTTGAACAGTTATCTCCGGGCCAGCTTGGCACATTCGGTGGGGCATTCCTCGGTCATGTCTGCGGCGCGACATTCTTCGGTCTGGTGGCCGGGTTTGGAACGCGACTGCTTGCTCGCCTATCTGCAAGATCCGCGTATTCAAGTGCATGGGACCATTTCATCAATTCTTCCGTGAAAGGCCATTGGGTGACGGTTGGTTTGAACAACGGGGATGTCTATGCTGGTTACGTCGACAAGGCGGACGTGTCGGTCGCAGCCACAGAACGCGATCTCATTCTTCGTGAGCCGGCGCTATACGATCAGCGTTTGACGCGCTATCGTGCGCTTGGGTATCAGTCTCTGTTTCTGTTGGGGAGTACCATCGCTTCCGCGGCGGTTGTGACAGATGCTGCCGCAGACCAACGGATCACGACGATTGGCGAATCGCTTTTCGTGGAGGACAACGACGATGGCGTCGAACACAGATAACGGCGTTGCGCATGGCGATCGGGGCCGCGGTTGGATTGAGGGCAGGAAGAGTGTCTCGAGTCCGGCCCCTCCTACGAGCAAGCCCCAGGTTTCTGCGCCACCGCCACCGCCAACGCCAAAGGGCAAGAGTTAAGTGACAGGAAGCGTAGCGCAACGGCGCTACGTTCGAGGCCGCGCCAGCATCTCCTCAATCTGCCCCCGCGATTGCTCGAGCAGCGTGTCCTTCGCGCGCACGCCCACCCCAACCGTCTCGATCGGTGTGCCGGCGCGGATCGTTACCACACCCGGGGTGATCCTCTTCGCGCCGACGCGGAACACTTCGTACGTTCCGTCGATCGCCAGAGGCAGGATCGGCAACTCCGAACGGATGGCCAGGAGGAAGGCGCCGCGCTGGAAGGGACGCATAGCCAGTTCGCGGGAGCGTCCTTCCTCCGGGAAGATGACGATGGTGTTGCCTTTGCGGATGCGCGCCACGGCCAGGTCGAACGACTTCACCGCCGTCCGCCGGTTCTTGCGGTCGATGGGGATGAAGCCGGCCCGGCCGATGGCCCATCCGAAGATGGGGATGCTGAACAGACTTTTCTTGGCCATGAAGCGGATCGGCTGCGGAATCGCCGCGAAGATGCAGGGGATGTCGAAGTACGAGTGGTGGTTGGCGATGAGGATGTAGCGCTTGTCGCGGTCGATCGTCTCGATTCCCTCGCCGCGGATCTCGATGCCCGCCCCCCACAGGACCAGCCTGGCCCAGAGCCGGATCACCGGATCGATCCAAGGAGAGGAGGACGAAAGAAGGGCGATGACCATCACGGTGATCGCCAGCGGGATCGTCACCACGATGGCCACGATCGCGGCCCAGATGGTTCGGAGCATGAGCGCGCATCTTAATGCGCCTTCGGCGCGTTATCTGCGGCTTCGCCGCGTTGTTGGTCGTCTGCGGCGCGGCCGCGTGGCCGCGGAGGGACAGATAATTTGGCCTGATGGACAACGCAGCACGACAACCAACCGCCAACCGAGAACGCGCGAAGCGCAGACAACGCGGCAAAGCCGCAGACAACGCGCGAAGCGCCATGGCCGGTGCTACAATTCGCGACCTCCAGATGATCCCCTTCCAGGTCTTTTCAACACAATCGTCCGAAGGAGAAAGACGTGCCCGATAGCATGACCGCGACGGCGGTGCTCGATGAGCCTCTGACCGGCGCCGCCTCGACCGTCAACGACTGCACGATCCACGTTGCCACCGTCAACGGCTCCGGATCGCAATCGTCCAACAGCGTCCTGATGCGCTCCATCTTCCAGATGGGCGTGCCCGTCAGCGGGAAGAACATGTTCCCGTCGAACATCGCCGGCCTTCCGACGTGGTTCACGATCCGGGCGAACAAAGACGGCTGGATCGCCCGCAAAAAAGAAGTCGACATCATGGTATGTATGAACGCGGCCACCGCGCGCGAAGACGTCGAGGCGCTGCAGCCGGGCGCCGTCTGCATCTACGACGCGCCGTTGAATTGTAAAAACATACGCAACGACGTCACCTTCTTCGAGGTTCCCTTCGCCAAGCTGGCCGGCGAGCTGTCGCAGGACTCGCGGCTCCGCAAGCTGCTGACGAACATGATCTACGTCGGCATCGTGGCCGAGCGCCTCGGCATCGACCGCGACGAGATCGTCAACGCCATCGGCAAGCAGTTCAAAGGGAAGAAAAAGGCAATCGATCCGAACGTCGCCGCCATCGACAAAGGGATCGAGTACGCGCGGGAAAACCTGCCGAAGCAGCACCGCTGGCGGATCGAGCGGATGAACGCCACGGCCGGCAAGATAATCATCGACGGCAACGCCGCCGCGGCCATCGGGGCCATGTTCGGCGGCGTTACGGTCGTGACCTGGTATCCGATCACCCCGTCGTCATCGCTCTGCGAATCGCTGATCGACTACATGAAAGAGCACCGCATCGGCCCCGACGGAAAAGCGACCTTCGCGATCGTGCAGGCCGAGGATGAGCTGGCGGCGATGGGGATGGTGCTGGGAGCGGGTTGGGCGGGCGCGCGGTCGTTGACCTCGACCTCCGGCCCGGGCATCTCGCTGATGGCGGAGTTCGCAGGCCTCGGCTACTTCGCCGAGTTGCCGGGCGTGATCTGGGACATTCAGCGCGTCGGCCCGTCGACCGGCCTGCCGACCCGCACCGCGCAGGGCGACATCTTCGAGGTGTACTACCTCTCTCACGGTGATACGCAGCACATCGCATTGATCCCGGCGACGGTGGCCGAGTGCTTCGAATTTGCGGGCGAGGCGCTCGATCTGGCGGAGATGTTCCAAACGCCGATCTTCGTCCTCTCCGATCTCGACCTCGGCATGAACAACCACATGTCGGATCCATTCGTCTATCCCACCAAGCCGTACCGCCGCGGCAAAGTGCTCGATGCCAGGCAACTCGAAGAGCTCGGCGGAAAATGGGGACGCTATCTCGACGTCGACGGCGACGGGATTCCCTTCCGCACGCTGCCGGGGACCGATCATCCGATGGCGTCGTACTTCACGCGCGGCTCCGGGCACGACACGCACGCACGCTACTCGGAGAAGCCGGCGGACTACAAAGCGACCGTCGACCGGCTGGCGAAGAAGCACGAGACGGCCAAACAGTTCGTGCCGCAACCGGTCATCGACCGCCACCCCAACGCTAAAATCGGATTCATCGCCTACGGCACGACGGACGTAGCGCTCGAAGAGTCGCGCCACCAGCTTCGCAGCGAGCACGGCGTCGAGACGAGCTACCTCCGTCTGCGGGCATTGCCGCTCACGGCGGACGTGAAGGCCTTCGTCGAAGCGCATGACCGCGTCTACGTCGTCGAGCAGAATCGCGACGGCCAGATGGGCGACCTCATTCGGCTGGACGTTGGCGATATCCAGCACAAGCTGCGCAAGATCCTGCACTACACCGGTCTGCCCTGCGATGCGCGCTCGATCACCGACTCGCTGCTGCAGATGGAAAACGATGGCACGCGCGTCGTCCGCATCGGCCTCGGTGCCGAAGCGACCACGCAGACGATCGGGGAGGACTAAGTCATGGCGGAAAGCACACTCAAGTTACCCGGCGAAGCAGCCGCGCCGAAGGAAAACCGGATCGGACTGAAAGCGCTCGACTACCAGGGCGGCAAGTCGACCCTCTGCGCCGGCTGCGGGCACGACGCCGTCAGCAACCAGATCGTCCGCGCCTTTTACGAGATGAACGTGAAGCCGGAGAAAGTGGCCAAATTCTCCGGCATCGGCTGTTCTTCCAAGACGCCGGCGTACTTCCTCGGCCGCGCGCACGGCTTCAACAGCGTCCACGGCCGCATGCCGGCCGTCGCCACCGGCGCCATGCTGGCCAACCACCACCTCATCAGCATCGGCGTTTCCGGTGACGGCGATACCGCCTCGATCGGCCTCGGCCAGTTCATGCACCTCGTCCGCCGCAACATCCCGCTGATCTACATCATCGAGAACAACGGCGTGTACGGCCTGACCAAAGGGCAGTTTTCGGCCACCGCCGACGAAGGCTCGAAACTCAAGACCGGCGTCATCAACGACCTCCCGCCGATGGACCTCTGCGCCCTGGCCGTCGAGCTGGGATGCGGCTTCGTGGCGCGCGGCTATGCCGGCGATCCGAAGCAGATGGTGAACATCCTCAAAGCCGCAGTCGCGCACGATGGTCTGGCGGTCATCGACGTCATCTCCCCCTGCGTCACCTTCAACAATCACGACGGCTCGACGAAAGGCTATGCCTACTCGAAAGAGCATGACGAGCTGCTGCACCAGATCGGCTTCGTGCAGTCGTACGAGCAGATCGAGATCGACTACGAGCCCGGCACGGTCCGCGAAGTCACCCTGCACGACGGTTCGCGCCTTCTCCTGAAAAAGCTGGAGGAGGACTACGACCCGTCGAACGCCGTGCAGGCCCTCCAGCGCTCGCACAAAGCGATCGAAGACGGCGCCATGCTCACCGGCCTGATCTACCTCCGCCCCGAGAAGAAGAGCTTCATTCGTCTGCTGAACATGAGCGACAAGCCCCTCTGGTCGCTGAACGAGGCAGAGACGAGACCGCCGAAAGAAGCGCTCGATCAGATCATGCGGGAACTGATGTAGCCGGTTACGGCCCGTTCCTTGCTCAGCAATACGGCATGAGCAACGATGAAAAAGGTGCCACCGAAGAAGACATGCAGAAAATCGACGTGATCCGCGGCGCGGAGGTCCTCGGCTACGAGGGGGCCGGCCGCGAGGAGCACAGCGGCGAAAACTCACCGACCAAATCGAAGGATCAGCGCGACGAGCTGGCGGACAACAAGCCGGAAGACCTGCGGTAACGCGGTTGCGGGGTCTCGGGGTTACGCGGTCTCGCGGGTGTGACCTTGATAGGACCGCGCTACCCCGAGACCGCGCAACCGCGAGACCCCTCCACTACTTCTTGATCGCTGCCAGCCTGCTCTTCGCCTGGGCGTGGTCGGGGGAGATCTTCAGTACGTCCTCGTAGCAGCCCTGCGCGCGGGAGGTCAAACCTTCGGTGCGATAGAGATCGCCGAGGGAGATCAAGGTGTCGACCGAATTCGGATCGAGGGATAACGCCCGCTGAAAACTCTCCGCGGCGTCGCGGCGCCATTTCGGATTGCGCTCCTGGCAGGCGCCGAGGAGGTGCCAGGCCTCGGCGTGATCGGGAGCGAACGTCACCGCCTGTTTCAGCAGAACGATCGCACCGTAGTAATCGCCCGTCACGCTGAGCTCGCGAGCGCGCTGGAAGTTCTGGTTGGCGATCGACCGCTGTGCCTGCCTCCGCTCCAGATCGTCACCGCCCCCGCGGGCCGACCGCTCCTCCAGAAGCTTGTCGTAGGCCTGCCGCCGCACGGGATGTTCGAGTGCTGCCGCCGCCTCATCGAGCCGCCGGTTGATCGCTGCCAGCGCTTCTTTCACCACCGGCGGAAAGGTCGCCTCGGCGTACTGCCGCCGTTTCTCTTCGAGCGACGTCGTGATCTGTCCTCGGGTGGCGGCACGCGGCACGTCGAGAAGCTGATAGTGATCGATCGATGACAACCGCCGCGAGAACGCCACCGCACGCAACGACCGCTGATCGTTCGAGCCGATCGCGGCCAGCAGCTCCAGATCGCGCTGCATGTCGCTCTCGTCGGCCGCCGCCGCCGGCCTCGAGGAGTGATCGACCACGCCAAACAAACCGAGCGTCATCATGGCGATGACGACGCGCGCCGCGGTCACCGAGTCGTTCGTGAACTGCTTGAGGAACGTCTCGATCGATTGCGGCTGGACCAGCGCATCGGCGATTTTCCGCTCCGCGTCGGTCAGAGGAATGGTGTCGAGGACGCTTCGTGCGTCGCGTTCCGGTTCGATCTCGCGCTTCAGATCGCCGAGCGACCGCCGCAGGACCAGTCCGTTGGTAATGGCGCGGATGCCGTCGAGCACCACCGCCGGAGTCGACTGCAGGAAAACGCGCTTCTCCGGCTCGATGGCGTGGTCGTCGTTGAACGCCGCCGTCCCTTCATCGAGAGAAAAGAGCGGCACGAACTGTTGCGTCATCCATTCACGCAGCAGGGTCTGGCGCGTCGACATATCGACGATGCCCAGCTCGTGAAACGTGGCGGCGGCCTCGGTGGGATCGACGCTGGCCAGCGTCAGAGCCCGATCGCCCGGCAGGATGCCGCGGCGGATGAGGAAATCGGCCAGGGAATCCTCCGGCGCCGCCGAGGTGATCAGCGCCAGCTCGCCCTGCGACCAGTACAGGGTCTTTCGCAGCGGCGCGTGGACGATCGTCAGCGATCCGGTCCTTCGCCCCTGTAAAATTTCGCCTACGATGGCGGCGAAGGGTGTGACCTCGATCCGCTCCAGATTCACGCCGCTTTCCCAATCCTTTGACGTTGCTTTTAGCACAGATGTGGCACGAAACGGGCTCCCACCGGTCACGTCTCACTATTAGTGGGACACGAATAAAAGCTTCCAGAATGCGGAGTCTGCTGACAGTGTTCCCCTCTGCCGAGTGATGACCATGAGACTGATGAAGAAGTGTGCGTTGCTGCTGCTGGCGCTCCTGGCGTTCAGTGCTGCCGCTGGTGCCCAGGAGACCACGGACGATCCTTACGAGTTCATCCTTGCCAAGCTCGCCGCCGACGACGGCCGGTTCGACGAGGCTCTTTCGCGCATCGACAAGATCGTGGCGAAGAATCCGCAGAACGCGGTCATTCTCTACGAGCGGGCCCTGATTCTCATCGACGCTTCGAAGGTCGACGCCGCGGAAGCGGAGTTGCGCAAGGTCGTCGCGCTCCAGCCGAATTTCTACGATGCCGAGCGCGTCCTCGGCCGCGTGCTCCTCGACCGCGCCGGTACCGACCGGACCAAGGTCGACGAAGCCCTCGTTCATCTCCAGAACGCCTTCCGCATCTATCCCGACGACCTCGGCACCGGCATGGCCATCTCGCAGATCTACCTCGCCAGCGGACGTCCCGCCGAGGCGGAGAAAGTTCTGGCGTCGATGCTCGAGCGCGCTCCCGATCAGCGCGGCCTCAACTACAGCTACGCGCAGGTGCTGACGAAACTCGGCCGCGGCGCAGAATCGCTCAAGTACCTGGAACGGGCCGTCGAAGTCGATCCGACCTTCGGCCTGGCCATCCAGCAGCTCGTCGAGATTTATCAGAGCACCAACCAGTGGCAGAAAGCCGCCGAGGTGCTGCAGCCGCTGATCAACGACGATCCCACCAACCTCGACTTTCAGCGGCAGCAGGCCTTCTTCTATCTCCGCGCCGGCATGGCCGAAAAGGCGCGCGCCCGCTTTGTGGAGTTGCTCGCCGTCGATCCGAAAGACACGCGCACCCAGTACTACCTCGCCGAATCGCTCAGCGATCTGGAGCGTTACGACGAGGCCGATCGCATCTACCGCCAGCTCCTGGAGAAAACGCCCGACGATCCCGATGTTCTGGCCAGCTTCGGCCTGGCCCAGGTAGGCCGTAAGAAGTACGACGAGGCCGCCAAGACCTTCCGCACCCTGCTCGCCCTGCCCGATGCCGGCGAAGGCGTCCAAACACTTGCGAAAACACAACTCGCGTTCATCGACCTTCAGAAAGGCAACTATCAGCAGGCCGTCGATGCCGCGAAACCGCTTTTCGTCTTTCACGACAAGGTGAATCCGCAGGCCATCAACATCGCCCTCGATGCGATGAAGAGGCAGAAACGCTACAGCGATGCCGTGGCCATGATGCAGCCGCTCGTCGACAAGTACGCCTCCGATCCGTTCGTCAACGCGCGCTACATCGAGATGCTCGCCCGCGCCGGCGACAAAGACCGCGCCCGCGTCGCCGCATCGACGCAATCGAAGTTCGGCGTGCGCAATACCATTTCCGCGGCCGAGGCCTACGTGCAGGCCGACCAGTACGACCAGGCCATCGGTGTAGTGCGCGACGCGCTGCGCGCGAAGCCCGACGACGTCGACCTGCAGTTCGAGCTCGGAGCCGCTTTGGAACGCTCGGGCGACAAGGCCTCGGCCGAGGCGACGTTCCTGGCCATCCTCGACAAGCATCCCGAAAATGCCGGCACGATGAATTACCTCGGCTACATGTGGGCCGAGCAGGGTGTCCATCTCGACCGCGCCGCGGAGATGCTGAACAAAGCGGTGACGCTGGAGCCGGGCAACGGCGCCTATCTCGACTCGCTCGGCTGGGCTTACTTCCGCCAGGGCAAGCTCGATCTGGCCGAGAAGTACCTGAACAATGCCGCGCAGATTCTGCCGCGCGACGCCACGGTGCACGAGCACCTCGGCGATGTGCTCGCCAAGCGCGGCGATACCACCCGCGCCCTCTCGCTCTACCGCGTGGCCCTGACCCTCGATCCGGAGTCGAAGGATGAGGCCAAGCTCCGCTCGAAAATCGCCGAGCTGGAGAAACAGCAGCAGGCCGGATCCACCCCGCGTTGATGCGCCGCGCGGCCGTTCTTCTCGGATTTGCGGCACTGCTCGCCGGTTGCCGGACGACAGCTCCGGCCGGTGAGGAGACGCCCGTGTCGCCTCTGACGTCGACGTCGGCGGATGACGCGGCGCGGCAACTGGCCGCGCGACGTGCCCAATTGACCAGCGAGCGAACCCTTCTGCACATCCGCGCCACCAACGGCGATCATGTCCAGTCGTTTCGCGCCCAATTGCAGGTCGACGGTCACGGCCGCATGTTGCTGACCGCATACACCCCGCTCGGGACGACCGCCGTCCGCCTTCACGCCTCGGGCGACGAGGTGACATTCATCAATGACCTCGAAGATACGTGGTGGCACGGCAGCGCCGCCGAATTCGCCAGCTCCTTTGGTTTCTTCGGTGCCACACCCCCCTCGGCCATGGCGCTTCTGATGGCCGGTCTTCCCGCGGATGAGAAGACGATCACCTACGACTACGCCGCGACAGGAATCGCGCGCGCAACCGTTGGCGATGTCGTGGTCTCGTTCAACCCTCCGGCGTATCCGGCGAAGAACGTCCTCATCGTTCACGGCGCGCTCAAACTCGAGATCGAGACCTACCAGTCGGCAATGACCACCGCGCCGGTGGCGAAGCCGGAGGTTCCGAGCAGCTACCGCTGTTGCGTCCCGCCGCGGCTGTAGCGGAGGCGAAGCCGGCGTAACGGAGCGCTGGCGTCTCGCCGGCTGGCCCAGCGGCGTCTCGCCGCTGACCGCACGTTGGCCGTGTATGTCATCCTTCGTCGATGCTCACCGTCCCCGCCTACGCGAAGATCAACTGGTCTTTGCGCATCACCGGCAAACGGCTGGACGGCTTTCACGATCTGGAGACCCTCTTCCAGACCATTTCGCTGCACGACACCCTGACATTCACCGAATCCGATCGCCTCTCGCTGACCTGCGACGATCCCACCGTCCCGGTCGATGAACGCAATCTCGTCCTTCGCGCGGCACGGTTGCTCAATGCGCCGCCCGTCGCCATCCATCTGCATAAGGAGATCCCCTCCGGCGGCGGCCTCGGCGGCGGCTCATCGGATGCGGCGTCGACGTTGATCACCTTGTCGGCGATGTTCGGAATCGACAAGCCGCTTGCCGATCTCGCGCTGACCCTCGGCTCCGACGTCCCCTTCTTCCTCACCGGCGGCACCGCCTACGCCACCGGCCGCGGCGAGATCCTGACTCCGATGCCGCGCCAGGCCGGCATCCCCCTGCTCCTGCTGATGCCGCGGGAGCGCGTCAGCACCGCGCGCGCCTTCGGCAAGCTGCAGCGTTTCTCGCCGCCGCTCGGGATCGATCGCTATCGCCAGCTAATCGATGACGGTCTTCTCTCGCACGCCACCGACCTGGTCAACGATTTCGAAGAGCCGATCTTCAACAGGCTGCCTGCGTTGCAAACGCTCAAGACGCGCCTCCACGACGCCTGCGCCGCCTGGGCCGCCATGACCGGCTCCGGCTCGACGATCGTCGGAGCATTTCGCACGGCCGAGGATCGGGATGCAGCACGAGGACAATTCAGCGACGTACGCGTCGTGTCTGCCGAGACGGTTTAACTATCTGCGTTCATCTGCGTCATCTGCGGATAAACGGTCCTCACCACATCGGCTTCTCCGGCGGCGGATCGAAATCGAACGATCCCAGCAACAGCCACCGCCGCGCCTCTGCCTCCCGCCCGGGCCGCCCAACCAGGGGCGTGGTGTAGTGCCAGAAGGGGAGGCGGTAGACGGCGATGCCGCTTGGGCCGTTGACGTCGCGGCTGGCGGAGAGGAAGCCGCGCTCTTCGTAGACGAGCTGCTGCGAGCGGACGGCGTCGTTCGAGAACATGATGTGGAGGTCGACGAAACCGTTGCGCGATCCGGGACTCTCCGGATGGTGATCGTTGTGCGGCCCGCTGTAGTCGCCCTGCTCGTAGCAGATCACCTGCCGTCCGGATGACGACCCGCGTTCCAACGAGTTGCCGACGATGGCCTCGGCGAATTGGAAGAACGACTCGGAGCGCATCATCTGCGCCAGCCCGATCGCGCGCGCCGCATCGAGCGCCTGCGATTTGCGCGAGTTGAGAGTGGCCGTCTTCACGCGCACCGTTTTTCGCAGTGTGTCGGAGTAGTTCTTCTTCATCGAAGCGATCCATTCGCGCGGGATCCGCGTTTGCATCCGGCGGATGACCGGATACATGACCCGGTCGAGCAGCTCGATGCAGCGCCGGGCCACGCGGTCGTCGATCAGGTCGTCGAAGACGACGATCGGCGTGGCCCGTTTCGTTCGAAAGACCGCGAGTTGCGGCGGATTGGCGATCAATCGCTGCCCGCGCTTGTTCAGAAGGTCGGCGAATTCGGACGGAAAGCTGTCCATGACGTCTGCAATGGTAATTTACTTGACTAATCAACTAATGAACGGTAATGTATCGCTCATGGCACGCGACATCGTCCACGAGCTGAAGCAGACCAAGCCCTTCCCGTCGAAGGCGCAGGAGGCGGCCGTGGCCCTGATGCGGACCGCGGACGTCTTTCGCCGGATCGTCGGCGCCATCGTCGAGCCGAACGGCATCACCTCGCAGCAGTACAACGTCCTGCGCATCCTGCGCGGGGCGGGGGAGCAGGGCTTGCCGACGCTGGAGATCGCCGAGCGGATGATCGAGTCGACGCCCGGCATCACCCGCCTCATCGACCGGCTGGAGACGAAGAAGCTGGTCGCGCGCGAGCGATGCCTCACCGATCGGCGCCAGGTTTTCTGCCGCATCACGGCGCCGGGGTTAGCGCTGCTGACCTCCCTCGACAGGCCGATCCTCGACGCCACGAACACCGCCCTTGGCAATCTGAAAAAAACCGAGCTCGCGAGCCTCATCGATCTTCTCGACAGGACCCGTGAGCACAGCAACGAGCAGTTCATCGAAAGGAGACGTTCCCAATGAAGTTCCGTACTCTCGCAGTTGCAGCATTCCTCCTCACCGCGTCGTCACTCTTCGCCGAGACGTTCAACGTCGACAAGGTTCATTCCGAGGCCGCCTTCCAGGTGCGCCACATGATGAGCAAAGTCAGCGGCAAGTTCGACGACTTCAGCGGCAAGATCAACGCCGACCGCGCCAAGCCCTCTGCCTCGTCGGTCGAGTTCACGATCAAGGCCGCATCGATCAACACCGGCAATGCCGATCGCGACAAGGATCTCCGCAGCGCCAACTTCTTTGACGTCGAGAAGTTTCCTGAGATCACGTTCAAGAGCTCGAAGATCGTCCCCTCGAAGAAGAAGGACGTGTACGAGGTGACCGGCGACCTGACCATTCACGGAGTGACGAAGCACGTCACCCTCCCGGTCGAGTTCAACGGCTTCGGCAAGGATCCGTGGGGTGGCGAGCGCGCCGGCTTCTCGTTGACCACCACCATCAATCGGAAGGACTACGGCATCAACTGGAACAAAGCCCTCGACAACGGCGGCGTCCTCCTGGGCGACGAAGTGACGATCAACATCAACATCGAGGCGGTGAAGGCGAAGTAAACGCGGTTGCGCGGTCTCGCGGTTGCGGGGTCTCGCGGTGTTAGCTTGCAAGCGCGGCGTGTAAGTCCGAATACCCCGAGACCGCGCAACCGCGAGACCGCGAGACCCCGAGCTACCGCGCAACCACCCCAACCGCCCTCTCCGTCGCCGCCAGCAGCGCCTCCGGTCCTACCGGTGCTCCGGTGGCGTTCTTCATCCAGAGATCGGGGGTCACGCTGCCCATCCGGGCCATGCGCTCGAACTCGCTGCCGATGGCGCCGGCCTTCTTCATCTGCTCCTCGATCTGGAAGGCGATCATGTGGCCGATCGGGTAGTCGGGGAGATAGAGGACCGAGTCCACCATGTGCGCGTAGACGCCGAGGAGCGTCTCGTCGCGTAGATGGAAGACCGGCGCGTAGGAACGGTTCCAGACGTCCTTCGAGATCTGCACCACCGCCTCTTTCAGCTCCGCCGGCGTGGCATTCGGATGGTCGTACATCCAGTGCCACATCCCCATGTCCACCAGCGCCACGCCGGCGATCTCGTAGGCGCCCCAGAACTCGTTCAACGTCTTCAGCGCGTCGCTCTCCGGCGACGGTTTGGCCAGCCCGAGCAGCTCCAGGTCGCGGTTCTGGAAGACGAACGCCAGCGCCTCGGTGAAGGCCGTGTTGGGGACGCCGGAGAGCAGCGTGTGATCGACGAGGTTCAGCGAGAAGGTCTGCTCGACGTTGTGCCCCATCTCGTGCACGGCGATGTTGTAGCCCTTGTAGTCCATCCCATCGGCGCCGACGCGTGTCCGGAGATGGGGATGATCGGCGCGGCGCCCGGCTGACATGGCGTGTCCCGATCCGCGCGCCGGATCGACGATGATGTTGTCCGCCAGCATCTTCGCCCGCTCCTCGGAGAAACCAAGCTCGCGGAACATGCGCGGCATGTCGGCGTGATATGCCTCCGCGGTCGGATACTTTTTGCGCGTGAGGGTATCGAGCTGCGTGTCCGTAAAACTACCGCGCGGCCGGAAACCGTTGTACCAGATGTCGAACGGCTCCAGCGGCCGGCCGAGGCGTTTCTCGATCAGCGCCGCTACGCGCGGCGCCAGCGGCGAGGAGACGATCTGCTCCAGCATCGCCTTCACCCGCGCCTCCGGCAGCTCGCGCTGCTCGTCGAACTTCCGCGCGATCAGCGTCGGCGCCGTCGGTGAGTACGGGTCGGCCAGCTTCGTTGCGTGGAAGACCTTGAGGATCGTCGCGTACCGCGCGTTCGATTCGTGAACGGGAGCCTGCGGCGTGTAATTGTCCGCATCCTTCACGGCGGCTGGTTTGACGGCGTTCGTGGCGGGATTCCAGTCGACATTCGGGTTGTCGACGACGTCGTTCGGGATCGACTGATCGACGATCCGTTCCATTACTTTCTGAATCGTCCGCTGCTTCGCCAGGCCTGCTTTTCCTTCGCTGTACTCGGCTTTGATCTCATCGCGCAGGTTCCAATGCTCGAGCAAACGCATCTTGGCCGGGAAGAGCCGCGCGCCGGAGTCGTCGACCAGGTGGTGCATCCAGATGTCGTAGGTGGCCACGAACTGCGCCGCCTCGCCCCCCGCTTTGGCGATGGCCAGGTTCACATCCGCCGGCACGCGCCGCGAGAAGCGCTGCGCCAGCCGCGCCTCCGCCCACTGCCGCCGCGTCCAGGCGTTGCCATCTGTCAGTCTCTGTTCGAGCGTCGTCAGCGGAAAGTTGAGGAGGACGACGAAGGCCAGCTTGTTGGCGAAGAGGTCGTCGTTGAGATGCGCCGAAGCGTCGTAGCCGGCCATGATCTCGTCGAAGGGATAGATCGGCCCGATGTCGAGATCCGACTGGCGCCGCAGCTCGCGGCCGATCTCCAGCATGTGCCCGTCGAGCTGCTCAAACGCAAACTCCATCCGGTCGAAGAGCGCGTCGAGGGTCTTCGCATCGCCCGCGAAGTTCGTCTTCGCAAACTCTGCGAACGCCGCCGCATCGCCATCCTCGGCGCGCCAGAAGCCGGCGATCTGCTTCACGCCGCGCGTTGCCCGCGCACGCGCTGCTTCGCCGTTTTTGGCGATCAGCTCGTTGGTGACGGCATCGACGGGTAAAGTCATCTGGGAAAACGCGCTTCCGGCGATCGCCAAGGCGACCGCGGCCATGAAAAAGGTTCGTGACACAGGAGCTCCTTTCGCTGCATGCGAGGCGGTAAGCATAGTGACCATTAGTTTATGCAAGCAAACACTTGCTTAATGTAGCTGCGCGTGACATTCTTCGCTTGTAGTTAACGAGGAGGGGACATCCATGCAGCAATCCACCCGCCGCGACGTACTCGAGTTTCCGGCTGAGCACGCCGCCTCCGATGCGGTTACAACCATTCTCCGCTTCATCGGCGAAGATCCGTCGCGCGACGGTCTCATCGACACGCCGGCGCGCGTGCTCAAGGCCTGGCGCGAGATGACGTCCGGCTATGACGACGATCCCGCCGAGATACTGTCGCGGACCTTCGACGAGACCAGCGACGAGATGGTCGTTCTCCGCGGCATCAGCTTTCACTCCACCTGCGAGCACCACCTGCTGCCGTTCTATGGCGAGGTGAGCGTCGGCTACCTGCCGGGGAAGGTGGTCGGCATCAGCAAACTGGCCCGGCTGGTCGACTGTTTCGGCCGCCGCCTGCAGATTCAGGAGCGGTTGACGCGCCAGATCGCCGAGTCGATCGAAGAGCATCTCGACGCCCGCGGCGTCGGCGTCATCGTGCGAGCGCATCACCTTTGCATGGGATGCCGCGGGGTACGGCAACAGACGACGGAGATGGTGACCTCGTCGATGCTTGGTACGCTGCGCAGCGACGCAATGGCGCGCGCCGAGTTCCTGCGGCTTACGGAGTGACGATGGATTTGAAATCAGGTATCGCGATCGAGGAAATCGCCGACGGCGGCATGCTGGCCGGCGATGTCGACGGCGAAGCAGTCGTGCTGGTCCGGCAGGGGAAGGAAGTCTTCGCCGTCGGCGCGGAGTGCACGCACTACCACGGCCCGCTGGCCGAGGGCATCGTCAGTGGACAATCGATCCACTGTCCATGGCATCACGCCTGTTTCGACTTGCGGACGGGTGCGCCTGCGGCGCCCGCGCTGAACCCGATCCCGGTGTGGAACGTCGAGCAGCGCGACGGGCGCGTCTTCGTGACCACGAAACGCGACATTCCGGCGGCGTCTCCCGCGAAGACGCCGGTGGCCTCGGTCGGAATCGTCGGTGCCGGACCGGCCGGGAACGCTGCCGCGGAGATGCTGCGGAGCGAAGGCTTCGCGGGATCGGTCACCATGATCGGCGCCGAGGAGACGCTCCCCATCGACCGCCCAAACCTGTCGAAGGACTACCTGGCCGGATCCGCCCCCGAGGAGTGGATGCCGTTGCGCGACGCTGATTTCTATCGCGCGCAGAACATCGAGGTCCTCACCGGCCGCCGGGCCATGCAGCTCGACACGAAGACCAAGACGCTCACGCTCGACGACGGATCGAAACGAACCTTCGACGCCATCCTCATCGCCACCGGCTCCGAGCCGGTGCGCCTCTCGCCTCCCGGCGCTGCCCGCGTCCACGTGCTGCGCACGCTGCGCGACAGCCGCGCCATCATCGCCGAGGCGTCGAAAGGCAAACGCGCGGTCGTCCTCGGCGCCAGCTTCATCGGCCTCGAGGTGGCGGCATCGCTCCGCGCGCGCGAGGTCGAGGTCACCGTCGTCGCCCCGGACGAGGTCCCGCTGGGAAAACCGATGGGCGTCGAGGTCGGCGGCTTCATCCGCCGTCTCCATGAGCAGCACGGCGTCCACTTCCGCCTCGGCACGACCGTGGCCACCTTCGAAGGCGACCGGGTCATTCTCGCAACGGGAGAACCGATCCCCGCCGACTTCATCGTCGCCGGCGTCGGCGTCCGCCCGAACACCCAGCTCGCCCAGTCTGCCGGATTGACTATCGACAACGGCATCGTCGTCGACGAGTTCCTCGAGACCGCCGTCCCCGGCATCTTCGCCGCCGGCGACGTCGCCCACTACCCCGACAGCTTCACTGGAAACAGAATCCGCGTCGAGCACTGGGTCGCCGCCGGCCGCCAGGGCCAGACCGCCGCCCGCAACATCCTCGGCCGACGCACCCCCCACACCGCGCCGCCTTTCTTCTGGAGCGCCCACTACGACGTCACCATCGCCTACGTCGGCCACGCCGCCGGCTTCGACCGCGTCGCCATCCACGGCTCCCTCGACGACCGCCGCGCCCTGGCCGCCTACCACGCCGGCCCGAACCTGGTCGCCATCGCCGCCATCGGCCTCGACCGCGAGTCACTGTTGATCGAGAAGGCGATGGAGGAGGGGGACCGCGACGCGATCGACGCGGTGATCAAGGGGATTTGATGGGGTCTAACCGGAGCGCTGGCGTCTCGCTGGCTGGCTCGGCAGAGCCTGCCCTGAGCGAAGCCGAAGGGTCTCGCCGCTGAGGGTTACCGCGAATGTATGGTCACTCGCGGGCACGGGGGGCCCATTGGGGTACCCCCCGTGTCCCACTGGGGCACCCACCGTGTCCCAGTGGGGTACGCACCGTGTCCCAGTGGGGTACACACCGTGTCCCAGTGGGGTACGCACCGTGTCCCAGTGGGGTACGCACCGTGTCCCAGTGGGGTACGCCCCGTGTCCCAGTGGGGTACGCACCGTGTCCCAGTGGGGTTGCACCATGTCCCAGTGGGGTACGCACCGTGTCCCGGTGGGTCACCACCTGTGTCGCAGCGCGACATCCCCCGTATCGTGCGTGGGAGCCCATGTAGCAGCGTGAGAGCCCCGTGTCGCAACGCGACTACCCCCGACCCGCTCACACGGTGAGCCGGACCAGGAGATCCAACGGCGCGCTCACGATCGCTCTCCCTTGACTCCTCCACCTCCGCCCTTCGACGACATCTCAGCCGATTCCGACCGGCCAGAATTTCCGGAATTCCCCTGGCCAGACTCTCCGGAACCGGAATCGCTCACGCCGTGAGCCACCGCCCCACACGACGAACCGCCCCGAGCGCACCGCGTGTCGGCCAGCGAACGCGGTGAATCGGCCGGACTGAAGCCGCAACCCGCACGGACGTCCAATCCAAACCAGAATGTGCCGATCGACATCCTCGGTGTGTTCGACAACGTCGCACTCGCGGTTAACCAGCCGGACGACGGCGTGCGTTAGCTGTATGACGACGCCGACCGATGGACGGCGATGGAAGATGAGCTGCCGACGATGCAGTACGCCGTCTCCGGCGCGAACCTCATTCTCCGCCAGTGCTACGCACTCATCGCTAGAAAGGCGACTCCGCCTGGGGAAACCGCAGGTCATCCGACTCGCCGTCAACGTTTTCGGGTGTTCTTACGGAAGCCCTACTAGCTCAGGATGTTTTCGCAAATGTGACCATGGCCACGGCTCGATGTTGAAAGCGAACTCGGTGCAGTCAGAGGACACACTGGACGGTCGGACGATGATTCGCTCCCGAGCGAGGCCTGCGACCACGCCGTTTCCCAATGTGGCCTCGAGCGTCCGCGTATTCTCCTTCAGGTACTTCCGGAGGAAGGCCTGCTCTGCCGGCGTTAGATCGTTAAGCCTTGCGTGGAGGCGCCGACGATGAACGAAAAGCCAGACAACTTTCCTTCTTAATGGGATATCTGCTGAGGCAAGCACGTGAGTCACTAAGGTCGCAGATGAGACGATCCATTCGACTCCGAGCCACGAGCGATGTCCTTGCAGAATGGTCGCAAGCGCCAAGGTGTCCAGAAACCGGGCTGGTGATAGTAGGAGGACCGTGGCCGTGGTAAAGACCACAAACCAGATGCGCGGCCCCATCTTCAAGATTTCGAATGTTTTCGTCCAGTCCATCCGTCAATTCAAGTGCTCCGCATAGCTCAAAATTTCGACCGCGTCCATTCCGCTCTCCTGCGAATCGATCGAGATGATGAATATCTAGAGTTCGTTCGGAGAAGCAACGTTTTCATGAAGATAGGCTCCTGGATTACCGATACCTTGCTTCCAGCAAGAAAGGATCTGAGCCAGTACCTTGCTCTGCAAGGGGTATCCTTTAGCTATGACCGACACGCGACTAGACAGATGGAAACTACCGCGAACCCTTCTGATGAGCGTCACGGGAGATGATGAGGAGGTGGTACGACTCGCGAAACGCAAATGGGACTCGCACCCTGCTGCCGAGACGATCCCGACAATTGCTTCATGGATCGAGGGCGCACGCGAATTGATCTTGGACACTTCTGGTGACAAACCGCTCTTTCACATTGTTGGCTATCACCTGGATTCAAGCACCTTCGAGCTAAAGGTCTCCGCCGCATTCCAGATCTTGATGAACGGCGACACTCAGAAGGAATGGGACGAAGAAATCGTATATATCATCGGGCTGACTGTGCCGCACGAGATTCCAGTGTATCCGAATACTGATGATGAGGCACCGTTGCTCGCGAAGTACCACAGAGAGTTGATGACACATGGAATGCTAGTCCCCGACGGGGCGGGAAAGAAGGTGAGGCTGGTGTGGCCGAGGTCACCGCGGGAAAAGCTCGATAGCTTCTCGTACCTCGACGAGCTTAAACATATTCAGTTGCACCAGCCTGCCGAACTCGTACTGATTCAGGATGCAGTTCGCCGCGAGATCGCAAGCCGCGATGAGGCCGGACGAGCGCTCGCTTCTCTCCGATTCGCGATCGCGGAGCTGGAAAGCTTGCTCATGAGAACCCTGCGCAATGAGCATGCGCTCCAGCGGTGCTTGGAAGCCAACCCGGTACTCTTCGGACCTGACTATCAGCGTGTGATCCCTAAACATCGTCTCGGCGCAGAATACGAAATGGACTACGCGCTGGTCAGAGTGTCTGGACTCGTTGATCTAGCTGAGATCGAAAGCAGCACTCTTCAGCTATTTAAGAAGAACGGCGATCCTACCGCTGATCTTATCCATGCAGAGCAACAGGTGATGAACTGGCTCGATTGGATGGAGACTAACGAAGCGTACGCACGCCAGAAGTTGCCGAACATTATGCGACCTATGGGTTACGTAGTCATTGGCCGGTCATCCACGCTCAGCGAGGCCAACAAACGTCGCCTTCAGCTCCGGAACGCGCTCCTTGTGGGTGGCCTTCAGGTTTTAACCTACGACGATTTGCTCGCACGAGCACAAAACCTCCTTCGGCTTCTCTTGGGCGAAGCTGCTCCCACGTCGGTTAACGGCACGAGTTGAGAGGTTGTCGCGGAAACCAAAGGGTTTCAGGCGTTCGTTTTTTGGCGGCTCGTACGTCCTTGAGGCGGTGATACTTCAAACGAGTCTTTTGAGCGACCGCCGTCAATCGTCAGTTATTCCGCACCGTCGAAGGAGAAGGAGCGCGGTCGCAAATCTTCGGTTAGCCTGCGGCCACCGAAGCGCGGCGGTGAAGCCGGGAATCGTCTTGGCCAGATAATCCGAGTGCGTAGACACGAGGTCGAGCAGCTCGCGCGCGAGGACTGCGTCGATCGACTTGCCGTCGCGGTCGGCGAGGCGTTCGAGGGCGAGGATCTCGAGGCGCGGGATGCGGACCTCCAGGTCGGCGAGGCGGAGGAGCTCGGGGATGACGTCGGCGAGGTCGGCGCCGAGGGCTTCTTCGATCGATTCCTGGGACCAGAAGTCCATTCCGAAGGAGGCCAGCTCTCCCCACGACAGCATCAGGCCGTAAGGGGTATCGACACCTTCCAGCTCACCAACTTCCATCCATTCGAGAACGTCCGGCTGGGGCAGCAGAGGATCGCGGCAGCGTCACGGATGGAGTAGGTATCCTTCGGTTCGAGGAAGAGGCGGCGGATGTGCGTGACGGCGTCGGTCATGGCATGATCTCCTGAATGCACCTTCCTGGGAGCGCGGGCGTCCCGCCAGGCGTCTCGCTTGGCGTCTCCCCCGCGAGTCTAGGCAGCATCCTGCTCGACGGGCGCGCGGGACGCACGCGATCCCAGGGACGCGCGCCGCTCCTCGGTGGTGTACGACTCACATCCTCCTCTTCGCCCGATGCATCGCCTGCGCCGTCCACGGATCGGGCGGCACCGCTGAGGGGACTCACGCCCACCGTGTCAGATCAAACGCTGGCAGTAGCGGGTTCAGGAACTGCACCCCTTCCACTCGACGTCCGTTTGTGAAGTCTTCGGTGAAGATCGTGGGTACCTGGTTCAGGCGCGCGGTGGCCCAGATCTGTGCGTCGA
>Ga0247680_1000108_pt1 | contig 36719 bp, 28 predicted proteins | sample CNK21_metaG_FD_182803 | JGI IMG/M metagenome (GOLD analysis project Ga0247680, IMG submission 182803) | Soil microbial communities from Purdue University Martell Research Forest, Indiana, United States - CNK21 | ecosystem: Environmental > Terrestrial > Soil > Temperate forest > Bulk soil...
GCGGTGATGCCGTCTTCGAGGGAAACGAGATGGATTCTCATGAGGTTGCGAGGTGGCGAAGCGTAGCAGGAGACTATGTTATTCCGCTGAAAGGCGTTAACCACAGAGGCACAGAGATCACAGAGAGAGGAAGGATGAAGGCCGAAGGATGAAGGCTGAATCAAACCAGCGCATTCATCCTTCATCCTTCAGATTTCATGGCTTTCTCTGTGTTCTCTGTGCCTCTGTGGTTAAAGCCTTTCGGAACTATCATCCCTCCATGAACAGGCGCATCGCTCTCGTTCTCGTCGCAGCGGCATTCATCCTGTCGCCGGTTGCGCGAGGAGGGCAGATCGTCAACATCGGCATGTTTCTCAGCCAGTGTCCGGATCGGGACCCCGCGTTCGCGCAGATCGTGCATGATTTCGAGCTGCGAAGGGACGGGCTGCCGGTGAGCGAGGCTCCTTGTACCGAGCCGATCGGAGCGATGGCGGTCGCGCAGTATTCGGACACGCTCATCGTCCGTCAGGGTCTTCGCGTCATCTACTACATGGACCGCGGCCAGTCGGGTCACCTCCCCTGGACCTCGGGCACGCTCTACGACTGGATGAAGTCGAAGATCGGGGGCATCAACATCGTGACCGGCGGCGGCTCGTCCTGCTGCGCTCAATTCGGCGGCAAGACATTCATCAACGTCGGCTCGGAGAATGACTTCAACCGCGACTTTGACCGCACCTGGCCCGGCATCGCCGGCAACATCGATCTGTATGCCCACGAGACCCGCCACGTCGACGGCTTTCCGCACAGTTCGTGTTGCGGAATCACGAACGGATGCGACAACACCTTCGATATGGCGAACCTCTCTCCTTATGGCGTTCAATGGTGGTTGAACCACCTCTGGCTGACCGGCGGCATTGACGTCGGCTACGAGTGTCTGGTGCCCGCCGATGTGAACGCGGCCACCAACTGGTTCCTCTCGAGCGTGAACGACCAGTTCCGGACCCGCTTCTGCGCGAACCTGCCCGCGGTCCAGGCTCTCCCACCTACACCGGGGGGAGCGTGTCCGCCGCAGCCGCGACGGCGTTCGGCGCGGCATTAGTCTCACCAGTTTTCCGGCGAAGCTCGCGAACAGACGCCGTCGCCTCCCGGACGGTGTTACTCCGCAATGCATCGCTTTCCTCGACGGGAACGGCCACTCGCATCCGGCCCTTCCGGACGACCCGTACTTCGCGTGGAGCGGGCTCGATCTCCACCCGGCCGTCACGGAAAACGATTCGGAGCGGCATACCGGGCTCCAGGTTTGCCTGGTCGCGGATTTCCCTCGGCAGAACCAATCGTCCGGCGGAATCCATGGTAGATATCGCACCAGGTTTCATGGGCGAGATCATACCGCTCGACACTCTTCCGTCACCGAGCCTGCCGGCGCCGACCTTGCTGGTAAGATTCCTGCTGCCATGGATTATCAGGAGATCATCACCGTCGAGCCAGACAAGCGGTGCGGTCAGCCCTGCATCCGAGGCTTGCGCATCACTGTTTTTGATGTCCTGTCGTATCTGGCCTCGGGGATGACCGAAGAAGAGATCATTTCGGATTATCCGGACCTGACGCACGTAGACATCCTTGCCAGCCTCAGCTGCGCGGCTGACAGTCTCGCATAAGCTCGCAGCGTCGTTGCCGCTGCTATACTCGAACGATGAATCAGCTTGCCGATCGAATCACGGTCGATCCCGAACAATGTGGCGGCAGGCCATGCGTTCGCGGTATGCGCATTCGCGTCAGCGACGTTCTCGATCTCTTCGCAGCCGGGCTTTCGGTTGACCAGATCCTCGAAGAAATGCCGGATCTTGAAGCCAAGGACCTGGGAGCCTGTCTGCGCTTTGCCTCGCGATATGTTGCTCACGCGGTGTTGGTTGCTTGATCATCTGGGTAGACGCACAACTTTCGCCGGCTCTTGCACCGTGGCTGAGCCAACAGATCGGCGTTGACGCGGTCAGCGTTCGCAGACTCGGGTTGCTCGAAGCAAAGGATCCCGAGATTTTCTCCGCGGCGCGCGAAGCGAGCGCGGTTGTGATGACCAAGGATGTCGATTTCGTCATTCTGCTGGAGCGTCACGGTCCGCCCCCGCGAGTGCTCTGGATTACCTGCGGCAACACGTCAAATGAGCATCTTCGGCAAGTTCTCGGTACAACGTTGCCGAACGCAATCGAGCTGCTCAATGCCGGGGAGATCCTGGTCGAAATCAGCGACATCGCGAAACCACCCAGCAGTGACTGACCTCCGGTAGCCAAAGCCCAGCACAGACACTCTTGTCTGTGCCATCGCCGGCGGGAGCCGGCGCAAGATCGTAGCCCCCGGTTTTAACCGGGGGTTCATGGTCGCCCCAAAAATTGCGAGCCCGCTTTAGCGGGCGACAGAGCACGGAGGTTCGGACATCCCGGCGGAATGCACCTCGGATTCTGTCGCCCGCTAAAGCGGGCTTGCAATCCGAGGCGGCCTCGAACCCCCCGGTTGAAACCCGGGGCTACGATCTCAAGCCGGCTTCGCCGGCAAACGTCCAATCTCCCGAGCACAGACACTCTTGTCTGTGCCTGATGACTACCTCTTCACCCTTCCGATCCAATCCCCAATCCTCTGCTCCAGCACATCCATCGGCAGCGCACCAGCGCCGAGGACCTCGTCGTGGAAGGCGCGGATGTCGAAACGGGGGCCGAGCTCGTGGCGGGCGCGTTCGCGGAGCTCGGTGATCTTCAGCGATCCGATCTTGTAGCCGAGGGCCTGGCCGGGCCAGACGATGTAGCGGTCGGTCTCGCTCTGCACCTCCACCTCATCCTCGGAGGTATGGTCGTGGAAGAACTGCACCACCTGTTCGCGCGTCCAGCGTTTCGAGTGCAGGCCGGTATCGACCACCAGGCGGATGGCGCGCAGCATCTCGTCCTGCAGGCGGCCGTAGTCGTTGTAGGGGTTCGTATAGAAGCCGACTTCCTTTCCCAGCTTCTCCGAATAGAGCGCCCACCCTTCCACGTAGGCGGTGTAGCTCGTGCCGAAGCGGCGGAACTCGGGGAGGCCGGTCAGCTCCTGGGTGATGGCGATCTGCATGTGATGGCCGGGCACCCCCTCGTGGTAGGCGGTCGACTCCATGTTGATGGTCTTGCGCGTCTCCGCCTGGCCGGTATTCACCTCGACGCGGCCGGGGCGCGAGCCGTCCGGCGCGCCCGGCTCGTACTGCGCCCCCGAGGCTTCCTTCTCGCGGAACTCCTCGACCGGAACGACGATCACCTTCGCTTTCGGCAGCCGGCCGAAGAGCTGCGGGAGCTTCGCGTACATCTGGTCGATGTAGCCGCGATAGAGCTCCAGGATCTGCGCGCGGCTCTTCGCTTTGAGATCGGGATTGGTGGCCAGAGAGGCCCGGAAAGACTTCAGATCGGCGAAGCCGAGAGACTTGGCGATGGCCAGCATCTCCCCTTCGATCCGCGCTACCTCGTTCAGCCCAATCTGATGGATCTCGGCGGCGGAGAGCTTCGTGGTCGTGCTCTGCCGCACGCGCGAGGCGTAACGCTTCGCACCGTCGGGGAGCGCCCACATGCCGGGATCCTTGCGGCCGTGCGGCGCGTAGTCGTCGCGTACAAACTTCGCGAACATCACGTACGACGGCAGCACCGAGGTGCGGATTGCGTCGACGATCTCCGTCCGAAGGCGGGCGCGCTCACTCTCCGGCACGGCGTCGGGAAACATCGCCAGCGGCTGGGCGAAGGGGGTTTTGTCCGGCTCCTGAGCGGCGATGCCTTCGGCCTGTTTGACCACCTTCTCCAGCAGGAACTTCGGCGGCATCAGCCGGTCGCGCATCCCCTTGCGCATGTTGGCGATGGTGTCGTCCATCTGCTTCGGGAAGTTGCGCAGGCGCTTGGCGTAGTCGTCGTAGTCCTTGGTGGTGGCGAACGGGAGGAGCGACGGCAACTGCGCGGCGTTGAGGTGGATGCCGCTGATCTGGGTGACCGGCATCTCCCACTCTTTGAGTCCGATGTCTTCGATGTTGTCGCGCAGGTTGTGGGCCATGAGGGCCTTGTTCACCGCTTCCTGCTCGGAGAAGCCGGCGGTGTCGATGCGCTCGAGCCGCTGCAGAAACTTTTTCGTCTCCGCCAGGTCGCGCTTGACCGCGGCCTCGGAGTTGTCGGAGGACTGGTCGTTGTAGCGCCGGTCGCCGAGGATCGAGGCGAATTCCGGGCTGGTGCGGAGGGTGTACTCCCACTGCTCCTTCAGGAGGTCGGCGAGCGCCTTGCGCCGCTTGTCGAGGTCGGCCGCGCTGCGCTCATCGGCGGAGGCGGTGGAGGCGAAGAGGATGGCGGCGAGGAGGAGGAGAAACAGTTTCTGCATCCGCCGAGCTTACAACCTGGGACGCGCGCCTTGCTGTCAACATGAAGCTCGCTCCATTCGCGCCGGACCGCACGACCGCGCGGCCTCCTCCCTCAGCCGGGCAAGCTCTGGCGTACCATGAAATCCATCCATGAACCAAGGCCGCCGTATTCGTACCGGATGCGTCCTCGCTGTGCTCATCGTCGTAGGGTTGGGCGCAGGTTCGCTGGCGCTCGTGTCCGTCGGAATCGAGAGCGGATGGACGGCGCTTCTGGCCGGGATTCTGATGGCCGCGCTGCCGTTGCCGTTCTATGCCGCGGTGGCAACGTGGGTGGATCGTTTCGAGCCGGAGCCGCCATGGTTGCTGGCCACCGCCATGTTCTGGGGTGCCACGACGGCGATCCTTCTGGCGATGATCTTCAATGGGATCGGTGAGAGCTTTTTCTCCGCATTGGCCGGGCCGCAGCAGGCGGCGGTGATGACGCCGCTGTTCGCGGCGCCCCTGGTCGAGGAGATCGCCAAGGGAGCGGCGCTCCTGATGCTGTTCTTCTGGAAGCGTGACGAGTTCGACAACGTCACGGACGGAATCATCTACGCCGCCATGGTGGGACTCGGCTTCGCCATGATGGAGAACGTGCAGTACTACGCGAAGGCGGTCGCCTCCGGTGGGAACGAGGCCCTGGGCATCTTCTTCATCCGCGGAGTGATGGGGCCGTTCTCCCATCCGCTCTTCACCAGCATGACCGGGATCGGATTCGGGATCGCGCAGGAGAGCGATCGGAAGGTGGTGAAGTTCATCGCGCCGGTCCTCGGTCTTTGCGGGGCGATCTTTCTGCATGGATTCTGGAACCTCAGCACGAACGTCGGCCTGGCGTTCTTCGCGACGTACTTTCTGATCATGGTGCCCGTGTTCATCAGCGTCATCGTCGTGGTGATTTTCTCCCTCCGGCGGGAGGCGAGGATCATTCGGACGTTTCTGGAGAGCGTCGTGGCAGACGGAGTCCTCAGCCACGACGACGTCGAAGTGGTCACATCCGTTCGCCGCCGGATCGGGGCGTCGACGCGCGCGTTTTTCCAGGGCGGCCTCGGAACGTGTATCGCCCGCCGGCGTTTTCATGCGTCCGCCACGGAGCTGGCATTCCACTCGTGGCGGACCAGCCGATTCCTTGTCGAGGATGCCGACATCATCCGCGCGGAGCTGCTCGAGCGCGTACGCGCGCTCCGTGCCCGACTCGGTCTCCCGAGCGAGATCCTGTTGCCGGACCCCAGGCTCGTCAAACGGCTCACGCTCGAGATTCCGCTTCCCGCCGAGTTTCGGTGAGAATCGGGGGTGCGCGGTCTCGGGGTTGCGCGGTCTCGGGGTTGCGCGGTCTCGCGGTATCGTTGGTTACTAGATCAGTAGATCAGTAGATTAGTGGATTAGTAGATTGCGGAGTCGAATCGACCAACGAATCGACTAATCGACTAATCGACTGATCGACTAATCCACCAACCCCGAGACCGCGCAACCGCGAGACCGCGCAACCGCGAGACCGCGCAACCGCGATCCTATGTCCCCCCGTAGTAATGGCATCGCGAGCTGCACGTCTCCTCGATCGTGATCCGGTACAAGTGCGGCACCTTTGGGGCGAGCTGGTTCCAGATCCAGATCGCAAGCAGCTCCGAGGTCGGGTTCTGCAGCCCTTCGATCTCGTTGAGGAGGTAGTGGTCTAGGCGGTCGACGATCGGATCGACGGCGCGCTTCAGATCGGCGAAGTCGATCAGCCAGCCGACGGTGGGGTCGATCGTTCCGCGAACCGCCACTTCGCCGCGGAAGGAGTGGCCGTGCATGCGGCGGCACTTGTGTCCCTCCGGTACATGGGGTAGAAAGTGCGCCGCCTCGAAGCGGAAGTCCTTTACCAGCTCGACGACATCAGAGGGCATCGCGCGGATTGTAGCGGCGGGGCATCCCTTTTGCTCCCGGACCAGGCTCGACATGACTCGAAATGCATCGGACACCGATTCGGAACGCACTCTTGGCACTATCGTCAAGGAGCTGACCGCGGACGTCACCACGCTTTTCCGTGGCGAGATCGCGCTGCTCAAGCTCGAGGTCAAAGACACAGTGACCAAGCTCGGCGGCGGCATCGGGCTCTTTGCCGGCGCTCTGTTCGCCTCCCTTCTGGCCCTGGCCTTCCTCTTCGTGACCATCCTGCTGGTCCTGATCCGCCTCGGCGTGCCGGCCTGGCTCTCGGCGCTGATCGTGACGGTCGTTCTCCTGGCCACCGCCGGCGCGTTGGCGTTCCTGGGAAAGAAGAAGTTCGCCGCCGTGCAGTTCGTGCCGTCGAAGTCGATCGAGAGCATCCGGACCGACATCGAGTCGATCAAGGCAGACATCGAACAGGCGGCCAGGAGCAAATACTAGATGGACGACGAAAAGAAGCAGCTCGATCAGACCATCGAAGGTGCCCGCGACCGCGTCGGCGACCGCATCGACGAGCTGGACCGCCGCATCCGCAAGAAGCTCGATTTCCAGAGCATCGCCTCCGAACATGCCCCGCAGCTCGTGGCCGGCGGCGCCGTCATCGGCTTCCTGGTCGGCTTCGGCTTCCCGAAGGTCGTGAAGCGCGTCCTCCAGATCGGGATCCCGGTGGTGCTGATCGCGGTTCGGGTGAATAAGATGCGGTCGGAGTAGTGGGGGATCCACGCGGCTGCGCCCCGGCCAGAGCTGCTGCCGCTGCGGGCTTGCAGAACCTGCTCGAGCTCTACGTCGCCACCGCTCGCGACGACGCCCGAATTTTTGCGATGGCCAGCATCGCGCCGCCGTAGACGGCGAGTGCGATGAACATCATCGCCGCGGTGCCGGTGCGAAGGTCCTGAGCGACGACCTTGGCACCGGTAAGCACCAGCAACACGATTGCAAGCTGCGACGCCTCGCGCACCTGCCAGAGGCGTCCGGCCCATGCCAGCGCCACCGATGCTGCCGCCAACACGGCGGTATTCACCAGGGCGTGCACTCCTTCACTGGCGTTGCCGATCGAGAGCGACAAGGCGTACATCGCTATCGACGCCGTCCCGCACAGGGCGATGCCGAGGAGCACGACACTCCGTGCCCGCAGGAAGGCGGCCAGGCAGAGCGCGGCTCCGACCATCGCCGGCAGCGGGATGATCAGCGCTTCTCCGCGGTTCAGCAGCGCCGCGCCGGCGAATGAGAAGAGGCCGCCCCCGATTGCCGCGAACGCTCCCCACAACGCGCTCTGCACCAGGAAGGTGACCGTCAACGCTCGCGACGAGCCACGGCGCGCGATCTCCGCGGCGGCCAGCGCGGCCACGCTCCAGAGGATCGTGCGCGCCGGCTCCGTCAGGAGCAGCACGGTGCCGCCGGCGATTCCGATCAGCGAGGCCGCGGCACTCTGAATCATCGCCCGCGGGCTCACCGCGATCCAGATCGCCGCGAAGACGAACAGACACACCGCGGCCATCGTGGCACTGTTGGATTGATCGAGCAGTGTGAGAAGGATCAGCGCCACCGCGATGAGATCGCTCTCCACCGCAAGTACCCATCCGGCCGCCTCGGCATGGAGAACGAAGGCCACCGCGCTGATGATCGTCAGCTCGATGAGGAAGGGAATCAACGACTTCGTCGTATACGCCAGCAGGATCGCGTCGCACGTGGCACCGGTCGCGGCGATCCATGCCAGCGATGGGAAGGCGTAGCGGCGTCCGGCCTCGATGAGAGCGATGCTCAGCGCGGCCAGGACGAGGGCCGCCATGTTCGCGGAGAGCACCCCGAAGCGCGTCGCCGCTTCCCAGACGATGGGATACGCCACGATCGATGCCGTGGTGGCGTAGAAGATCCCGGCGCTGCGCCGCCCGGCCCGCACTCCACGAATGGCCACGGCGATCCAGGCGATCGCGTAGAGCAGCCCCAGGGCCACGCCGGTCGGTTTCGAGACCGCCGCCGAGTCGGTCGCCGCGCGAAGGAGGAACGCTCCGCCAAGGATCAGGAGCGATTTCCCAATGAGCGCGAGGTCGACCATGGGAGCGGCAACCTCCTCGGCGGGAGTCGGCCAGGCGGTGGTGTCAGTACTGGCCGCGGCGTCCATCTGCGACAGCCGGAGCTCCACGTTTTTCAGCCGTAGCTCGAGGTCTTCGATCCGTTGCGCGACGTCCATACGTTACCCAAGCATGCCGGCGTCAGCTCGAACGGTGTCGACGATCACTTTTGGGAGTGACATTTAACGACACAGCCTCATGTGTCGCCGGGGTATGCTCGCGCCGTCCAATAGAGGAGTGAATCAGCGATGGATGCTCTGGAATCTCGACCGCGTCGCCGTTTTCTCAATTATTTTCTCGGCAGTTCTCTCGGCGCCGTCGTGGTGTCATTCCTTTATCCGATCATCCGCTTTGCCAGTCCGCCGCTCATCCCCGAGGCCACCACGAATCAGGTCGAAGCAGGGGATACCTCGGATCCCTTGTTGATGACCAAGGGATTCAAGATCGTCCGCTTCGGCGCGGAGCCGGTCATCCTCCTCAAGGTGACGGACACTGAATATCGCGCCTTCTCCGCCACCTGCACCCATCTCGATTGCATCGTCGGGTACCAGAAGGAGCGTACGCGCATCTTCTGCAACTGTCACGGCGGCGCTTACGACCTGAACGGCCGCAACGTCTCCGGACCCCCGCCGCGGCCTCTCACCGCGTACAAAGTGAACCTGCTAGCGAAAGGATCCGAGCCGGCGAAGATCGTCGTCTCGAAGGCATAGGCGCACATGATCGCCCGCGCAGGCAAATGGCTTGACGACCGCCTCGGTCTGTCGACGATCGTCGAGCTCGGCTCCCATAAGACAGTCCCCGTTCATCGTTACACCGTCTTCTATTACCTGGGGGGGATGACGCTTTTCTTCTTCCTCGTCCAGGTCTGTACCGGCGTTCTGCTGATGCTCTATTACAGACCGTCGGCGAACGAGGCATTCGAATCGGTCGAATTCATTATGACCGTCGTGCCGTTCGGCTGGCTGATCCGCTCCATTCATTCGTGGTCGGCCAATCTCATGGTCTTCTTCGCCATGCTGCATCTGGCCAGCGTCTATTTCCTGAAAGCGTACCGGCCGCCGCGCGAGCTGACCTGGGTCAGCGGCGTTTTCGTCCTCTTCCTGATCCTGGGATTCGGATTCTCCGGTTATCTCCTTCCCTGGAATCAACTGGCGTTCTTCGCGACCAAGGTCGGAACAGATATCGCCGGCGCTGTGCCGTTCATCGGCCACTGGATGGTTCGTTTTCTTCGCGGCGGTGACCGCGTGTCCGGTGGAACGCTCTCGCGTTTCTATGGGTGGCACGTGGCGGTGCTGCCGGCGATCACCTGTGTGTTTCTGGGCGCCCATCTCGCCCTCGTGCAATTGAAGGGGATGAGCGTTCCGCCGTCCTGTGAAGAGGAGGCGGGCAAGCGTAAGCCCATGAAGTTCTTCCCGCATTTCGCGCTGCGCGATCTCTCCGGCTGGCTGTTCGCTCTTGGCTGCCTCGCCGCCCTGGCGGCGCTCTTTCCGTGGGAGCTCGGTGAGAAGGCGGATCTTTTCGCTCCTGCTTACGAAAACATCCGGCCGGAGTGGTACTTCGTCTTCATGTTCCAGACATTGAAGCTCGTTCCCGGCGGCGAGATTTTCGGACTCGAATACGAGGCCATTCCGATCCTTCTCTTCGGTGCTCTCGGCCTGCTGCTGATGCTGGTGCCGTTCCTCGATCGAAGCGTCGCGGGCAAGGGGAAAGTCTGGTCCATCGTCGGCGCCGTGGCCCTGCTGTTCGTCATCGGGATGACGTGCTGGGGCTACATGTCACTGCTCCCGCTGTATGTGGTGATTCTCAGCGGGATCCTGCTATTGCTCCTCGCCTTCATTACGCGCGGCGGGCGGAGATCGGAGAATTGATGAGAGCGCGTCTGCTCGCTGTTGCTGTCGTGATCCTCTGCGCAATCCTCTTCGCAAGGGGCGTGGCCTTCGCCCAGACGTCGTGCATCCATTGCCACGGCGGAGAGCTGTTCGATGACGCCGCCAAGGCCAAAGTGAAGCATTTCAACGTCGACGTTCATTCGCAGGTTGGCCTCTCCTGTCATGATTGCCACGGCGGTAATCCGGATCCGAAGCTCGGCGATGACATCGCCGGGGCCATGGATCCGAAATTCAAGCCCAATCCCTATGTCGGCGCTCCGAAGCGCACGGCAATCCCCGACTTCTGCGGCCGCTGCCATTCGTCGGCGGCGTATATGAACCGTTTCAACCCCGCGGCGCGCGTCGACGAGGTCAGCGAGTATTGGACGAGCCACCACGGCCAGCAGTTGAAGAAGGGCGTGGAGGACGTGGCCACATGCATCGATTGCCACTCCGTTCATAACATTCGCAGAAAAGGCAATCCCGAGTCGCCGGTTTATCCGACCCATGTCGCCGAGACCTGCAGCCGCTGCCATTCCGATGCGAAACGAATGCACGCCAACGGCCGTGCACTGCCGATCGACCAGTACGCGAACTGGAGCACGAGCGTTCACGCCAGGGCGTTGCTGGAGAAGGGCGATCTGACCGCGCCGACGTGCAACGACTGCCACGGAAATCACGGCGCCACTCCTCCCGGTGTGGCCAGCATCGCCTTTGTCTGCGGCCAATGCCACGTGCGGGAGATGGAATTGTTCCGGGCCAGCCCCAAGGCCGCCGGCTGGGAGCACCACAATGAGTTTCTCGCCGCCGCCCCCGACGGGAAATGCAGTACCTGTCACGACGACGCGCGCGCCGCACTGCAACTCAAGCAGTTCAACGGCTGTGTGGTCTGCCACAGCAACCACGGCATCAACCGCCCCACTGTGGCCATGCTCGGCAATCTGCCCGATACCCCCTGCGCCTTCTGTCATGAAGGGGTCGGAAAGCTCGCCGCGGCCGTTCCGGAGCCGAAGGATAAAGCGGAGCATTTTGCGCAGATGCGCAACGGCCTCCTGGCGACGGCCGCCAAAATGCACCTTCAGGGCGACGCACGGTTCGATTGGCTCGTCGATCAGGCTCAGCAACTGCCCACGCACAGGATCATGTCCGGGGACGATGGCAAGCCGCACCTGCGGCCGGAGTTCGCCCGTCTGTTCGAGAAGTTCCGGATCGGCAAGACCCATTACCTGTATCGGGATCCGGCGACGGGCCACGATGTCAGCAAAGCCGTGCGGCAATGCAGCAATTGTCACGTTGTGTCCGGTTTCGCCGGTCACGATACGTCGCAGGCGCTGCTTTCCGGCACGCGCGAGGTGACCAGCATGATCGCGCGCTCCGAGCGCATCCTCCTCACCGCGCAGCGCGGCGGCGTCGAGGTCCGGTCCGCCCGTTCGGAGCTCGATAGCGCCATCGATAACCAGATCGAGCTCGAGACGCTGGTCCACACCTTCTCCAACACCGGCGCCTTCGCCGAGAAACGCAAGGAAGCGCTCCAACACGCCCAGGCCGCCCTCACCGCCGGCCAGCATTCATTGGACGAGCTTGCCTACCGCCGCCGCGGCCTTTTCATCGCCCTGGGAGTGATCCTGGCCGCATTGGTGGCATTGGCGCTGAAGCTGCGGCAGATGTAGCCGGCAAAAGGCCTTCACCACAGAGGCACAGAGAACACAGAGGTGGGTTCTCTGTGACCTCTGTGTCTCTGTGGTAGAGGCCTTTTTTGGGCAATCGCATGGAAAACGCGATGCCTGTGGCCGTCCTCCTTTGTCATGAGCGGCTTCGCGCTCGAGACGCGCGCACGAACGGCCCGGCGGTACGGAAAAGGGCGTATCCTTCTTTCCAGCAAGCGGGTCACGTATCCAAACGAACACGAGGGTAACCTCTCATTCATCGAGAGAGTGATTGACCGTGTCTGCATGAAGGCGGAAAACGGAGAGAAAGCGAAGAGCGGGCGACCGCGGATACATCGCGGCTGGTGGATGACCTTCGCCGCGGTCGTGCTCATCGCGGTCGTCGCGCTCCTCGTCCTGCGCGGCACGCGCGCGGATGGCATCGCGCAACTGGCGGCGCTTGCGCCGCGCTCGCAGCGTCTGATCGAGCCGCGGCTCTCCGGCGGCTTCGCATGGGCCAGATATCGTGGGCCCGAGCGGACCTCGGTGAGTACTGCCGACGCGGATCACTTACAGCTTGCCGGTCAGGCCGGTGAAGCGATGGCGCGCGCGAAGCGCGACGACTCCGCGGCCGCGCAGCACACCGCCGGCGTGGCCATGATGCTCATCGATCGTCCCGATGACGCCATACAGTCGTTGGAGCTTGCCGTTCAGCGCGCGCCGAAGGACGCGTCCGCGTGGAGCGACCTCGCCGCCGCGCGGTACGTCGCCGCGATTCGGTACCTCCGTCCCTCGCTCTACTCGGAAGCGTTGGCGTCCGCGGATGAAGCGCTGCGCTTCGCCCCGGACCATCCGGAAGCGCTATTCAATCGCGCGTTGATCCTCGATCGCCTCGGGTTGCGGGAAGAGGCCCGCGCCGCATGGAAGCGGTATCTCGCGGCCGATGGGTCGTCCGCGTGGGCCGCGGAGGCGCAACGCTATCTCAAGGAGAACCCGGCGGTCGATCTCGACTTGCAATTCCGCCGCGAGTTGCCCCAACTGGAGAGTGCCGCGATCAGCGGCAACGCCGCGCGCGTACGCGCGCTGGTAGCGCTCTATCCGCAGCAGGCTCGCTCCTTCAGCGAGGGCGAGCACCTCGGACGCTGGGGCGAGGCGGAGCAGCGCGGTGATTCCGCCGAGGCGGCACGCATGCTGGCCATCGCGCGCGTCACCGGCGACGCCCTGCGCGCGCGTGGCGAGACGCTCCTCGGCGACGCCGTCGCGGCCATCGACGCATCGACAGGCCCGCGCCGCGCCGCGCTCGCCGAGGCGCACGCGCTCTATCGCCGCGGGCGGATGCTTTACGCACGGCAGAAGCCGACCGAGGCCGGGGCCGCACTGCGCGATGCCGCGTCACGGTTCGAGCGAGGCGGCAGTCCGATGGCACTCGTGGCCCGTTACTTCGCCGCGAATACGGCATTTGACCGGCAGCAGACGAAGGAAGCGCGCGCGCAGCTCGAGGCACTGCTGCGCGAGAGCGACGCCCACCGGGGCTACGTGTCCCTCGGCGCGCAGGTTCGGTGGGAGCTGGCGCTCTGCGCGATCATTGACGCGTCGTGGCCCGAAGCGCGGGATCTGCTGCTCGATGCGGAAGCAAACTTCACGAGGATGGGAGAGACACGCAACGCAGCGGCCATCTCGGGGTTCCTGGCGACGGCTCTGATGGGGATGGGCCGGTTCGACGATGCCTGGGCCGCGCGCATCCGCTCGCTTGAGGCACTCAGCGCCGCCGGGAACGCCGAGCGTCTAATGGTGGCGATCGGCGCGGCAACGCGCATGGAGTTGCGTGTGCGGCGCCTCGCGCCGGCGCGCGCCCTCGTGCAGCTCGAAGAAGCGGTCGGACGCCGCATCGAGAACCCGGTGCTCCTGGCGGATGCGCTGATGCGCGACGCACTGATTAACGAACAGCTCGGCGACAACGGTATGGCCACCCAAAGTATCCACGAGGCTTCCATTGCCGCGGCGGCCATCGGCGATCCGGCGTTCCGCTCGCGCGCGCAAGCCGATGTGCAGTTCGGAAACGGTGCCGTGCTGCTGGCGACCGAACCGCTGCGCGCACGGGAGGATCTCTCACGCGCGATCGACGCCTACGTCGCCTCCGGGTATGCCCTCTCGATGCCCGAGGCCTATCTGCTCCGCGCCCGCGCGGCCGTGCGCCTCGGCGACCGCGAAAGCGCCCGGCGCGACATCGACCGCGGTATCGAGACGCTCGAACGTCATTCCATTTCGTTCGCCGGCTCCGTCGTCGGCACGGGCGTGCTCGACGCCGGACGAACCCTCTACGAAGACGCCATCCGGCTCTGCTTCGCCGCCCATGATGATTCGTCGGCGTTCGCCTACGCGGAGCGCCTGCGCGCGCAGCTCGCAACGATGGCGGCACCGATTCCGTCGCCCGAGGAGGTCCGGCAGCGGCTTGCCGGCAGCGGCGCCGCGGTGCTGGAGCTGATCGCGTTACCCGACGAGGTGGCCGCGTTCTGCATCACCGAGCGCGGCGGGTACGTTGCCCGCTCGCCCATCGCCAGAACACGGCTCTCGGAACTGGTGGCGCGCGACGATGTGGCGGCGTTATACGACGTCCTCATCCGGCCGTCACTCGCGGCGATCGGCGGCGCGCGCACGCTTATCGTCGTCGCCGACGCGCCGTTGCGCAACGTGCCGTTCGGAGCGCTCGGCGACGGCAAGCATCGCCTCATCGAACAGCTTGCGGTCGTCACCGCGCCAAGCGCGGCGGTGCTGCAACGCGATACGCCATCGTTGAAGCCGCGGAGCCTCCTGGCCATCGTGCTGCCATCGGGCGACGTCACGGCCATGCTCCCCGATTCCGAGCGCGAGATCGCGGACCTGCGCGCGGTTTATGCCGAGGCAACCGTTCTCACGGCAGGGCAGGCGACGTTCCGCTCATTCGCATCGGCGGCCCGGCGCGCGAACGTGTTGCACATCAGCGGACACACCGACCGGGAGCCCGCGGAACAGGAGCGCGCGTTCGTCTTCGCGAACGGCGAGCGCGTGTCATGGCAGACCGTGGCGGCAACGCCGATCGCCCGTGACAGCGTGGTGGTCCTCGCGGCGTGCGAGACGTTGCGCGCGCCGCTGGCCAGCACCGATCGCTCGCTCAGCCTCGGCGAGGCGTTCCTTTCCGCCGGCGCACGCGGCGTGCTCGGTACGCTCACACCGATCGCCGACCGCGACGCACGCGATCTCTTCACCGCCTTTCATCGCCAACTCGCCTCGGGTTACCGGCCGGAGGAGGCGCTGCGGCGCGTTCAACGCGAAGCCGCGGCACGCGGCACAGACGACGCCTGGCGCTCCGTCGTCTTCCTTACGAATCACATCCCGGCGCCGGGATAAAAGGAGAACCGCATGGCCCAACTCTGGATTGAGTTCGTCGGCATCTGTACACACTTCAATCGAAACGCACTTCAAGGAACCCCACTCCAGGGGCGGCTCCCGGTGCCTCACCGCGTCATGTTTCCGCAAACCGCCGCTGTGCCGATCACGGTCCTCCAACCGTCGGGACAGCCCCAGACCTTCACCTTTGCGCTTCAACAACCGACGCTGCAACTACCAGACAGCACAAACATCCCGCTCACCGGTCAGCGGATGTTCATCGATACCGATGTCTCGTTGCCACCACCGGATTTCACCTCGACGTGCATTCCCAATCTCACGACAATTTGGCCTGAGATGCTTCCCAACCTGCCCGCCGTGCTCGAATCCGCCCCTCCGGCGATCGCGTACTTCGACATACTCACGGGCGTTATCAGCTCGTTCAACCACACAAGTTCCGCCGCCAGCCGGCTCGTGCTCGATGTCCCCGGCCCTGGCCCGGCTATGCTTGTAATCGAGAATTTTGACGGATCGCCATCGAGGGTAATCCCGATCGACCTCAACGCCACCGCTCCCTCAACGATCACCATTGAGAATCACCCTTTCCCAAGCATAGATGTCAACGATAATCTGGGCCAGGGCGCCGAGCTCCAATTGAACTTTCTGGTCGCGCAGCCGCAGCAGTTCCCGCCGCCGGTTCTTCCAGATATCGATCAGGCGATTCAGGCCATCATCACTTGCATCCAAGCACGACTGCTCACTGCCGACGCCGGTCCCGGCTGCTCGAACTCGCAGTACCCGTAGGCGATACGTCATTTCGAATCCCGGCGACTGGATAAAGGAGAACCGCATGGCCCAACTCACGATTCAGTTTCTCGGTATCTGTACGCATTTCAATAACAAAACGGACCTCGGGTTCCCGCTGCCGGTGCCGCACCGCGTCGTGTTTACGCAAACCGATGCGGCTACGATCAGCGTGGGCACCGATAGCTACACCTTTCAGCTTCATCCGGAGCTGCAACTACCGGACAACGTAACCATTCCGCTCACAGGTCAGCGGATGTTCATCGCCGGTACGACCAAACTGCAGCCGCCCGATCTCGCCTCCGGCTGCATGCCTCATCTCAAGACAATCTGGCCCGGGATGGAGCTCAGCCTGGCCGCGGTGCTCGACGGCGCCTCTCCGGCGGCCGCCTATTTCGACATCTTCGGCGGCGACGTCAGCGGTTTCAACCACACAAGTTCCGCGGCTGGACTATTGACGCTCGATTTGGACAGCCCGGCGGTGCTCGTGATCGAGAGCTTTGACGGTTTGACCAGAAAGGAGATCCCCATCGACCTCCCGCAAACGATCCTCATCGAGAACCATCCGATCCCGGGAGTGGATATCAGCGATACTCCAGGCCAGGAGGCTGAGCTGCAGTTGAATTTCCTGGTCGCGACGCAGTTCCCGCCGCCGCCTCTTGCAAGTATGGACCAGCAACTCTTGAATATCGTCGAATGTCTCAAGAACCAACCAAAGGAAAAAGACGCCGGCCCCGGCTGCTCGAACTCGCAGTACCCGTAACGCGCGATCGAAACGCTCGGCGCTTTTGCCGCGTTAGCGGCAACAAGAAGGTAGCCAGGGGTGCGAGCGCTTTTTGCGAGCACCCCTGGAAAAAAGATGTCGTGGTTTGGTGCCGCGATAGCGGCACTGGAGTAATCGGCCACTCCATCCGGTGCCGCTGACGCGGCACGCTTTGAAGAGATAACGTAGACCAGGGGTGCTCGCAAAAAGCGCTCGCACCCCTGGCTACCGTCTTGAGCCGCTATCGCGGCGTTGAACGTTCAAAATCTCGAGTCGGTTGCTCGGCTCATACGCTGGCGGCCACCGCCCCTTATTGCGCCATTACCCCGCCCGAGTGGCAATCGGCGCAATTGAAGTTTCGCAGATCGCCCAGATCGACCGGGTGCTGGAACTCCGTGGTGGCGTTGGTCTCGCCGAGGACCGTGTGGCAGACGGTGCACTCCTTGCTGATCCGTTTGCCGTCCGCGCTGACATGCTGGTCATCGTGACAGCGGAAGCATCCCAGCGTGTATAGGTGACCGACATTGTCGCGGTGCGTGCGCCAGTCGACATTCATCTCCGGGAAGCGCGTGTTGCCGAAGATCTGCTTCAGTGTGGCCACTGAACGGTCGATCGAGGCCTTCTTTGACGCGAACACCGCGGGCTGATTCGTTCTGTAATAGGCGGGGAAGTCGTTGGCAATGGCCTGCATTGCCTGCGGAGTCGATTTGTAATCCTTCGACAGCACGGTGACCGACTGCTGTTTCGCGAACGGCAGCGATCGATCGATCGTGCCGGCAAGCAGGGCCCGGTCGACGGAGCGGTCGGGTGACAAATAGATGTGCGTCGGCCGATTATGGCAATCGACGCAGTCCATACGCCGGTGCGGCAACGCCGCGATCTGCGCGGGCGTCAGTTTCGAGCTCTCGGCGCGGTACTCGGTCACTTTTCCGTTGAGGTCTTTGACCCGGATCCACGGGATGTCCTGCCGCTGCCGGTCCGTGGCCGCGTAGGTGATCTCGTTGGAGATGTTCATGTGCCAGTGAATGCCGGAGGTCATTCCGGAGCTCGGGCTGCCGCCGCCGGTCTTGATCAGCAACCGCACTTCCTTTGGTGTGCTCTGTTCGTCGTACTGGAAATGATTGAAGACCTTCAACTGCGCCCCGAAGAATTTCTCCGGCCAGTGGCACTGCTCGCAGGTCTGCTGTGCCGGCCGCAGGTTCTCGACCGGCGACGGGATGGGCCGCGGGTATTTGTTGGCCAGAGCCGCGTAAACCTGATACGAGCCCGACAGCTTCGAGCGCACATACCAGGTCGCGCCGGCACCGACGTGGCAGCCGACGCAGCCGACGCGCGCGTGGGGCGACAGCTTGTATGCCGTGTATTCGGGAATCATGATCTGGTGGCAGAGCGTCCCGCAGAACGCGTCCGTCTCCGTGTAATGGAAGGCCTGATAGCTGCCGATGACGCTGGCGGTGACGAAACAGATCACGCCGGCGAACACGGCGGTAACGATGACGCGCGTCCGCCGTACGTTCAAGTCGAGGCTCGGGTACGGCCTGACCACCTCGGGGGCGTGTTTGTGGCGTCTCCTCCGCTCGATCAGCAGGCCGGCCACATAGACCGCCAGCCCGAACGACAGGATGGCCGGCGCCACGATCCAGGCCAGGATGCCGAGGTAGGGATTGGCGTGGCTGGCGCGTGCATCGATGTAGATCAGGAAGATCGTGTTCATCAGCGCCACGAAGGCGATCAAAGCGCCGGCGAGGCTGATGGGGTTTCGGCCAAGGTGGCTGTTGTTGTGTTTCATAGCTCCTCTGAGGGTACCTCACGCTCTCGTCTCGCAGGCGAGAAGTCGCAACGGCGGCTTCCCATCACCGCAAGGGGTGCTGTCTCGATTCTGGCGGCGTTACGGTACGCGGATGCGCGCGCCACGGTTGCGCGCGGGATCACCGTTGCCGTGTGATCCCGCGCACCGGATGCTGTTCACACGCCGTGCTTGAGGACGAGCGCCACATCGTGGCTGGGGACGATGACGGAGTCGATCTTCGCCGTCGGCGCGCCCGGATCGCGCGTCATGGCGTCGCCATCGAGATCGATGCGCGCTTCGAGGGTGACGTGATCGGGCGGTGCCTGTCCCATCATCGAATCCTGCGCGCTGAGCGAGAAGGTCACAGGGAACGAGGTGACGTCGAGCCGCTTGGCGAACACCGGATGGCCTTTGCCGCCCGGAACCGCCGGGCCGCTGCGGGCGATGACGAAAACGATCACCTTGCCGGAGACGCTCTTGGCGATCGAATCATCGAGCGCGATCGTGCCTGAGAGAATGCTGGCCGTGCTCGCGGTGGGCGCGACCGGGGGCATGACATGGCCGGGCGGCATCGCGGCCGGTGCGGACGTCGTGGTGGCCGCTACCGGCTCGGCGGCAGGGATTGGCGCCTGTGTGGAAACCTCGGCCTGCGCGGGTGCCGGCACGACGGCGGCTTCAGCGCGGCCGTCATGACGAACGGCAAACACCGCCAGGGCCACGACGACCAGCGCGCTCCCAGCGCCGAGGGCGAAGGCGCTCTTTGTGGAGAGGGGTGATTTGGTATTTTCAGTGCTCATAGTCCTATTCCTTTCGCGCCGCGCTCCTGGGAGACGCGGGCCTTGAAAAAACCGTTCATGACGTGTGTGCAGTACCCGACCAGCACCACCGCCGAGACCGCGTACGCGGCCCAGACGAACTCCCACCCTCCGCTGACGACGCCGTTCATGCCATCACCTCCGCTGTTGCAACGATGCTGAGCGGCGGCGGTGCGATCTCGTCCTCGAGGCGCAGCGCGGCGGTGCGGGTACGAATCGTCATCGCGCCGGCGAGGAGCAGCAACATTCCGGCAAAATTGATCAATAGCGGGATCAGGAACTCGCGCGAGATCGTCGAGACGCCCGATTGCTGCTGATGGAGCGAGTTCCACCACTTTACCGAAAAGTAGACGATCGGGACGTCGATGTAGCCGATGATCGTGGCAACGGAGGTCCACGTGGCACGCTTCACCGGCTCATCGATGAAGTAGCGCAGCGCGCTGATCCCGGCGAAGGCCATGAGCAGTACCGCTACCGTCGTGAGCCGCGGATCCCAGTCCCACCACACTCCCCAGGTCGGCTTTGCCCAGATCGACCCCTGGATACAGAGAAGGAGGCAGAGCACGACCGACATCTCGATGGCTGCTTCCAGGCGGTGGTCCCATCGCCACGAGGCGAACGTGAGGTACATCGTCGCGCAGACGAATGCCCAGGTCAGCACCAGCATCGCCGACCAGGCCGTAGGGACATGGATGTACATGATCCGTTGAACGTCGCCCATGTGCTGCTCGGACGGTGCGATGGCCAGGCCGTCGTACGTGCCGGCGAGCAGACAAAGCGCTCCGAGGACGATCAGTGCAATTGGAAACACAATTCGCTTTCTCATACGAATGCGAACATAGTCGTGCGCGGTCGTACGGCTCGGTATGCCGTCGCACGAACTGCTGTGATGAACATCACCCGACAACGGTGCGTATGAACATGGGCTCCTGTCCACTCGCGGCCCTATCGTGCAACCAGTCAAAACCGAGTCAGGAAGTCAGACCAATGGAGGTTCTCATGAAGACAGCAATCAAGCGTGCCGGACTGATCGCGATGACGGCCGCACTACTCGCTCTTCCGCTGCTGGCCACGGACACCGTGGGGCGGAGACGAGCCGGCACGCCACCCCCCGCGGCGCCCACATACGCCTCCAACCAGGTCGAGGCTTACCTTACCGCCAGCGATATCGCATTTATCCGTCCCGGCCTGAAGGTGATCGTCAACTCGATCACCATCGGCAGCAACCGGATCCCGGTGGTCGATATCAGCCTGACCGACAGCCTCGACCAGCCGCTCGACCGGCTCGGCAAGGTCACGCCAGGCGCGATCTCGGTCAGCTTCATCCTCTCCGCGTACGACCCGGCCACGCGCCAGTACACCGCCTACACCACACGCAGCGTGACCACGCCGGCGAACAGCCCGCATCCGGGTGTGACGGCCATTCAGGCGGGGACGGACACGGGAACCTTCACCGACCTCGAGACCGGGCACGCCAAGTTCACCTTCAAGACCGTGCTCCCCGCCGGCTTCGATCAGACGAAGACCCACACCCTCGGCATCTACGCCACGCGCGCCCTCGGCGCGGTCCCGGGCATCGATCCGGCCCTGGCGAAGAACTACTTCGCCAACGTCGAATACGACTTCCGCCCCGACGGCGCTGCCGTCACGGCCAAGTGGGACAAGGTCAACCTCGCCACGAGCTGCAACAACTGCCACGATCCCCTCAGCGCCCACGGCGGCGCGCGGCAGGATCCGAAACTCTGCGCCCTCTGCCATCAGCCGCAGACGTCCGATCCCGACACCGGCAATACGGTCGACTTCAAGGTCATGATCCACAAGATCCACTCGGGACCTAATCTTCCGAGCGTCAAGGCCGGAACGCCGTACCAGATCATCGGTTTCGGCCAGGCCGTGAACGATTTCTCCAACGTCAACTTCCCGCCGGGCAACGAGGTCACCAACTGCGCCTTCTGCCATGAAGGGACGAACGCCGCCGCCAAGCCGACCCAGGCCGCCGTCTGGTACACCAATCCGAGCCGCGCCGCATGCGGTTCCTGTCACGACGACATCGACTGGGTCACCGGCAAGAACCACGTCGCCGGCCCGCAGCTCGACGACAAGACCTGCGCGTCCTGCCACACTCCCGACAGCGGTTTGGACTTCGACGCCTCGATCAAAGCCGCCCACACCGTTCCGCTGAAGTCGAAACAGCTCAAGGGACTCACGGCAACGATCGTCAGCGTGACCAACGCCGCACCAGGAAAGAGCCCGACCTTCACCTTCGCCATCAAGAACGGCGACGGCACCCCGGTCGACGGTACGAAGCTCGGAGCGTTCGCGCCGATCCTGGCCGGCCCGACCAGCAGCTACACCACCTTCTTCCGTGAGAGCGGCCTCTCCACGGTGGCGAAGCCCGGAAAATACGACCCGGCCACCGGCCTGACCAGCTATACCTTCACGGCCGTCATCCCCGCCACCGCAACCGGCACCTGGACCGCCAGCGCCGACATCACCCGCAACATCGCCCTCAAGCACAACAACGGCACCGCCGACACCACCGTGCGCGAGCCGGCATTCAACCCGATCAAGTACTTCGCCGTCACCGGAACCACGGTCACGCCGCGCCGCACGGCCGTTGCCATCGCGCAGTGCAACTCCTGCCACGACGTGCTAGGCCTCCACGGCGGGCAGCGCATGACCACCGAGGAGTGCGTGATCTGCCACAACCCCACCAACAGCGACGTGGCGCAGCGTCCCGCGGCCGCCGGTGTGCCGGAATCGATCTCGTTCCAGCGCCTGATCCATCGCATTCACAAAGGCGAGAACCTCACGCAGGACTTCACCGTGTACGGAAACGGTGGAAGCCTCCACAATTACAACGAGGTGCGGTTCCCCGGCGATCTGCGCAACTGCGCGAAGTGCCACACCGGAACCGCGTACACGCTGCCGCTGCCGACGGGCATCGCATCGGTGAACACGCAGCGCGATTATTTCGCTCCTCAGGGTCCGGCCACCGCGGCCTGCCTCGGCTGCCACGACAGCAAGGACACCGCGGCGCACGCCTTCCTCAATACCGTCACCTTCCCCGGCGCCTCGCTTTCCGCCGAGGCATGCGCGACATGCCACAGCACCGGCAAGGACTGGGCCGTCGAAAAGGTCCACGCCCGGTAAATGATCGCCAGCGAGGGGGCCGCCAAGGCCCCCTCGAAGCATCAGGAGAATGTGATGAGACACCATTGGTCCGGCCGGATGGCCTTCATGCTCTGTCTCGCTCTGTCGCCGGGCCTGGCCCTCGCGCAGCAGACGACGACGCAGCCTCCGGCTCCCGAACAGACGACGACGCAGGCCCCGGCACAAACGCCGCCGGCCGCCGCCCCAGCATCCGCGGAATCAACCGCTCTTCCGGCCTGCACCGACTGTCATGACGCCATGAAGGCCATCGCCTCGACGCCGCACGCACATGGCATGGCCAAAAAAGGCGAAGTGCCGAGCACCGTCTGTGAGTCCTGCCACGGCGACGGCAAAGCCCACATCGAAGGCGGCGGCGACAAAGAGAAGATCTACAAGCCGGTCGGCGTTGCCGGCGCGAACAAGACCTGCCTGCTCTGCCACGACATCGCCACCGACAAGATCTCCCGTCACGGCGGCGTCCACGCCAACTCGGCCACGGTGAACTGTCTCACCTGCCACTCCATCCACACCCCCGAGGCCCACGCGCCGCATCTGCTGGCGAAGAAGCAGCTCGCGCTCTGCGACACCTGCCACATGACCCAGGTGGCCTCGTTCCGCAACAAACCGTTCGCGCACCGGCTGGGGCGCGGCGGAATGGAATGCGCGTCCTGCCACGAGCCGCACGGGCTGCCGGGAAGAGACAACCTCCGCACCACGCGCGCCGGCGAGCTCCCCTGTCTGACCTGTCACGCCGACAAGCGAGGCCCGTTCGTCTTTCAGCACGGAGCGTTTGCCGTTGGCGATTGCATCACCTGTCACGAGCCGCACGGCTCATCGAACCCCAAGCAGCTCAAGCGTGCCACTGTCGCGCAGCTCTGCCTCGAGTGTCACTCGCCGATCGGCGGCACGACTCTCGGTTCGCAGCCGCCCGCGTTCCATAACCTCAACAGCCCGCGTTATCGCAACTGTACGACCTGTCACGTGGCCGTTCACGGCTCCAACCGCGATCCGCAGTTGCTGAAGTAGGCGAGGCCGAGATGAAACGACTCTTCACAGCTACCGCCCTTTTCACCGCGCTGCTCGCGATCCCGTTCTCAGCGCACGCGCAGTCCATCCCCTTCGACCTCGAGATCGGCTACCGCTGGCTCGATCTCAAAGGGAACGAGGATATGTACCGCACGCAGATCAACGAACGGAATGGCGTGTTGATCCGCAGCTTCACCCTGGCCACCTCCGACTTCAACGGCGATACATCACTGGTCGATCGTTTCCGCGTCGACGTCAGCGACCTCGGCACCGGTCCGGCCAGCTCCATCCGCCTGGAGGCAAACCGGACGAACACGTATCGCCTACGCCTCGGCTACCGCACCACGAACGCCTTCAGCGCCCTCCCGGCATTCGCCAATCCTCTGCTCGATCAGGGAATCGTGCCGGGACAACACACCTACGAGCGCAAGCGGACGTTGTTCGACCTCGATCTGGAGTTGATGCCCGACCACGCCATCGTCCCGTTCGTCGGCTTCACCTGGAACGACAACCATGGTCCCGGCCAGACGACGTATCACCTCGGGCAGGACGAGTTCCGCCTGATCCAGAATCTGAAGGAGCACGACCGCGAGCTCCGCGCCGGCGCGTCCTTCCAGTTCGGCGCCGTGCAGGGCTCATTGACCGAGGGCTGGCGCAACTTCCGCGGCAACAACGAGCTCGCCCTAGCCCCCGGCGCGGGATCCGGCAACAACTCCATCCCCATCCTCGGGCAGCCGATCAGCGCCGACAGCATCTCGCGCACCGATACCACCCACGTCAAGACCCCGTTCACGAATTTCTACATCACCGGCCAGGCGCTGCAACGGCTTCGGCTGATCGGCAACTACACCCGCTTCGCCGCCGATTCGAAAGGGGCGGAGTCGGAGGCCGATACCGGATCGTTCGTCTCCTTTGCCATCAGCCGCTTCTTCAACGGCCTCAGTGAGAGCGCCTCGTCGTCCGCGAAGAACACCACCTGGCGCGGCGGCGGCCGTGCCGAAGTCAGTCTCGCTCCCAACGTCGACTTCATCGCCGGCGCGCAGAGAGAGCACCGCGAGCTCGACGGCGCCGCCATCATCGATACCGTCTTCCTGCAGACCCTCACCTTCTCCGGTTTCGACCGGCGCGACATCGAGACGATCCTGCAGGCCTCCAGCTCGATCAACCGCAATGAAGACGTCCTCAACGCCACCATCTCCGCCCGCGCGCTCGGACCGTTCGCTCTCCGCGGCGAGTACAGGGAGACGAAGCAGGATGTGAATGTTTCGCCCGACCTCTCCGAGATCGTCGTTCCCGGCTCGCAGGGGGGCGATTTCAACCGCCGCGTGCACACGCTCGATCTGAGCGGGACCTTCACGCAGTCGGGCCTGATGCTCGGCGCGGCCTACCGGAAAGACAGCGCCGACCATCCGATCTTCCGCACCGACTTTCTCGACCGCAACCGCTTCCGCATTCGCGGATCGTGGACCTCGCCGAAGAACATCGTCCGCGCCGGCTTCACCGCCGAGCGTACGAATCAGAGCAACGACGTCCCCACCAACGGCTTCGATGCCCGGATGCGCCAGTACAGCAGCGACCTCGAGGTCGCGCCGGTGGCGTGGCTGCACCTGCGCGGCTCGGTCTCGCAGTTCCGTGCCGACAGCAACATCAGCTTCCGCCATCCCGAAAACTTCGCCATCGATCAATCGATCCAGAAAGAGAATGGCCGGGCGCACGAGGGCGGACTGAGCTTCCTGCGCGGTCCCTTCTCACTCGACGGCAGCCTGGGCAAATTCTCGAATGGGGGAACCACCCCCTTCGACATCGATCGCTACAGTCTTCGCCTCACTTACGACTTCAAGTCGAAGACCGGCGTCGCCGCCGAGTGGAACCGCGACAAGTACGACGAAGCCACGCCGTCGTTCGGAAACTTCGAGGCCACGCGTTACGGTCTCTACTTCCGCTGGCATCCGTGAAACTGACCATCTTCGTCGGTGACCTCTGCGATGTCCCCGCCGAGGCCCTCTGCACGTCGACGAACCCCCGGTTGTCGCTGGCCATGGGCACCGGGGGTTCGGTGCGTTCGCGCGGTGGTTTCACGATCCTGAGAGCCTGCGAAGCGATCGTCGCCTCGCACGCCAGCCCTCTCCCTCCCGGCTCCGCCTGGGTCACCACCGCCGGCGATCTCCCGGCCAAGGCGGTCATCCACTGCGTCGCCAGCGACGCCCGCCACCACTCCTCTCCCGCGATCGTTCGCGCCTGTGTCGCCAACGCCCTCCTCCGCGCCGCCGAGGCAAACTGCCGGAGCGTCGCCTTCCCGGTCTTCGCCACCGGCCACGCCCGCCTCCGCTTCGACCAGACCCTGCGCGTCATCGTGCAGGAGCTGCGCGACGCGACTCTCGATCGTGCCTGGATCGTGATCAACGATGCGGACAGGCTCGAGGAAGCGATGCGCGTGGTGAGCGAGGTGTTTCCAGGTGAGCCTGAAGTCGAGATGTCGGCGGCGACGGACGAGCGAAGCTCGTGGTTCGGGGATTAAGTGGATGGCCACACAGCTCACTTGAATTGTCCCTCGAGAGCGTTCGATGCCCTTTGTCGAGAGTCCTTCTCCCCCCGCGGTTTCTTTGCGGGGGGAGAAGGTGCCGAAGGCGGATGAGGGGGGCGTTTACGCGTCAGAAACGATCTTGCGTCGCTGGCCCAAAGGCCCCTCGAAGGCAGGAGTCGCGCACGAATAACGTCCTCGTGAACCCTCATCCGGCTTCGCCACCTTCTCCCCCAGCTGAAAAGCGCTGGGGGAGAAGGACTCTCGATTGGAGGAACTGCCGAGAACGAACCGCTCGCACAACGCCACATCATCCCAAGTTTCGCCACCAACAGGGTGCCGGCAATCGAACCGGGGGCTAACGGTCCATCCCCCAATGCAACGGAGCGCTGGCGCCTCGCCGGCTGGCCGGACGGCTTTCGCCGCCGCACGCCCGCCAGCTCACACCCGGTAATAGCCTCAGCGGCGAGACGCCGCCGAGCCAGCCGACGAGACGCCAGCGCTCCGTCGCACGAATCAGTTAATGATCGATCCTCACTTGGGTCGCCACCAGCGTTCCATCCGTCTGGCGATTGGCGGTCACTTCGACGCGTTGTCCCGTCTTCAGATCCGACAGCGATCCCGTGTGATCGCCGTTTTTGACGACGGTTGACGATGTCAGGCCGATCACCATGGAATGACCGTCGGCGTTGACGGTGAGCGAGGTCGACGAAACCGCGGTCACAGTGCCTTCGACCTCCACCGGTTCGGGATGATTGTCGTTTCCTACGTCCTCCACCTGAATGAGCGTGGCGCCGATGGAGCCATCGGTGTTCAACGTCCCCTTCACTTCCACCAGATTGCCGGTTTTCAGATCGGCGATGTGCAGCGTCGTCGAGCCGTGACGGATGATCGTCGTCGAGCTGATGTTCACCACCACCGCGTTTCCGCTGGCGGGCTTCACGCTGATCGACGCCGAGGAGATCGACGTAATCAGTCCGGTCAGCTCGGCGGTGTGGTTCTCATTGTCATCGCCGTGATCGTTCTGCACCTCGATGCGCAGCGCCGTGAACCCGCCATCCGTGTTCACGCGCCCCTCGACATTGACGTGATCGCCAACCTTGATGTCCGAGAGCCCGAGGCGTTGATCTTCGTGGCGGATGATCGTGTCGCTGTTCACGGTGAACTTCACGTCATCGCCCGACCTCGTATGAACCGTCAGGCTATCGGCGTCGACCGCCGACACCGTTCCTTCCGCCTCGGCCAGTGAATGGGGGCTCTCGACGTTGATACTGACCGCCACCAGACTCTTGTCGGCCTGTTGCAGGGCCTCCACTTCCACCCGGCTGCCGATGACGAGCATGGTTGCGTTGACCACCTGCCCCTGCATCCGGATCAGCGTGGAGGTGGTCAAGCCGACGACGACATCACCCGAGGAGGTCTTGACCGTGATCGACGTCGCGCTCGACGCCGTGATGACGCCGCGGATGTGAATGGATTCGATCTGAACCTTCACCACCAGCGCGGTCAGGGTCTTGTCGGTCTGTTCCTGAGCCTCGACCTCGACGTGGTCGCCGGCGTGCACGTCGGCCGCCGCGCCGGTGTGCCCGTTGATGAAGAAGCGCGTATTGCCCGTGATCGTGATGGCGACGTCGCCGGTCGACGTCGTGACCGTGAGCGTGGTCGCCGTCAGCGACTTCACGGTCCCTTCGATCTCCGTGGCGGGATGCGATTCGACTTCAATCGTCAGAGCGGTGCTCGTGCCGTCCGTTTCTGTCTGGGTGTGCGCTTCGGCTTTGTCGCCCGTGGCGATGGCCGAAACGGTCGATGGGTGACCGTCGAGTTGCACGATCGTGGCCGAGGTCAGGCGGACCACACGATCGGTTGTCCCCGTCCGGATCGTCACCGAGGTCGCCGACACCTGGGTGACGATCCCGACGATCTCCTCCGATTTTGCCGCGGCGCGCTGCCGGGCCACCGCCGTCGATGGCACCATCGCGAACGCCGCGAGCCACACCATGATCGAGAGAATGAGAGACGAAGCTGACTGCTGTTTCACGTTTCCTCCTTGGAAAAAAAAGAGGACGTACCCGGGTACGCCCTCTTTGGAACACTTGCGGCTGTAGGTGTGTCTTTTAAAGCATCTGACTTGCGGAAGTGTACGGGGTGGGGGAGTCCGTGAGTGTGATCTGGATCACGCCCGACGGACAAACTCTGACAAGCACAGCGTTACATCGATCCGAGAGCCTCCTGCATCCAGTCGACGACGTCCACGACGTTGTTGATCGGCGGGTTGTAGGCCGGGGGACGAACGCCGTCGACGTATTGCTTTGCCCGCAGGAAGAGTGTCAGGAGGTTCGGCGCCAGGAATGCCGGCGTGCCGACCTCATCCTTCATGATCTCCCCGATGGTGTGACGGCCGAGACTGCGATAGCTCTCGAACTGGGACTCGGAGAAGAATTGGTCGACGGTCGACTCGTGCGGGAAGGTGCCGTTCGTCTTCCGATAGTTGCGGACGTCGGCGGGACAGTCGTCGTAGACCGCCGGCTTGATATAGAGCAGATGGCCGATGGCGGTGCCGCCGTCGACATTCTTGTAATGGATCTCTCCGGTGGCGCAGTAGCGGCCGGTCCGCGGATTGTTCTGCGGGCCGATGTATTTGGTGGCCAGATTCTCGATGGGGATGCCGAGGTCGATCCGTATTTTGCGAATGGCATTGGCCAGATCGCCGAAGGCATATTGGGAGTCGCCTGTGGCATCGCATACCACGATGTATTTGCAGCGGCGCAGCACCATCTCGTACAGCCCGAGGTTGTCGAAGTGGCCGCCGTCGGAGAGAAAGACGTAGGAGTCCGTGTCCTTGGTGGCTCCGAGCGCTTCATCAAACAGATACTGAAGGCTGACCTTCGGCGAGTCGCGCACGTACGTTCCCTTGCCGTCCCTCCCGGGATTGCCGAGCCACCAGCCCAGCCGGGCGTTGAAGAGCGTCATCAGGAAGGTGACTACAGGCGATGAGTTGTGGCCCTGGTTCGGGCTCACGGCCGCACCGGAGATGGCCATGGCCGTGCCGAGAGAGATGGACTCGGCGTACTCGGAGGCATCGCGATAGCCGAGACGGTGATTGCCCGCGTGCAGCGGAGAGACGGTGAATGAGTCGGCCTTTCGTTCCTGCCAGGCCAGGTTGTCGCCGCCGACGAGATTGAGCGCGACGTTGAGGATGTGCAGCGGTGGCCGGCCGATCGGCGGCTGTTCCTGCGCCAGCGACCCGATGGGCGCCGGTTGCTCTGGTGTACCAAAAGCGTTCTCAAAATAGGCATAATCATCATCGGTGAGAGACGCGCTCTTCGTGGTTAAAGGGATGACCTCGTCGAATTTCTTGAGTGCGTCGGGAAAGCAGGTCTCGAGGTAGCGCCGGTTTTCGCGCAACAGAGCGGGCGAGCAGGGGGCTGTCACGTTGTTGGCCAGGTCACGCGTCAGCATCATGCGGTTGATGGTGTCGAGAATCGCGATCTGCAGTTCGGCGCGGTCAGGAGGAGGCGGGATGGCGACGTATGCCAGCGCGGAAGGCCGGAGATCCTCGAACTGCGACCACGTCTGCGCGGGAACAGCGCCGGCGAAGGCGTCGAAATCGAGGAAGGACGATGGCCAGAGCACTTCCGGCCGTAGCTCCCACATGGCGATGTCGTCTTCGGGATCGAAGCCGGTGAATGCATCGGGGTGGCGTTCCCACCGCGAGGCACCGAGATAGGCTCGCATCAGTCGATTTCGATACATGGCGTGCATCGAGTAGAGGTTGACGTTGAGCAGGCGCGACATGAGGAGCGCGACGATGAGCACGATCGCGAAGAACGCCGCAAGCGGGAAGAACCTCGTCGCGCGCAGGACCGCCAGATGCATTCCCGCGACCGGGGTCACGACCCACGCTCCGATCCTGGTGGGCGCATCCTCGAGAGCGGGAGGCCCAACCTGATTGAGTCGTGCGAACACGGCCGTGGTCCCGAGCCAGTGAAGGAGGCCGCTGGTGGCCAGCGAGATCAGAGCCACGATCAGCAACAGCGTGATCAGCGCCGCTCCCTTGAGAATCCATTTCGTCCACGGTGAGGGGACCTTGGCCTTCGACTCGGATGAAGCGCGCTTGCCCAGCACCCAGGAGACGATTCCCGACACGCCGCCGACGCTCGACAGTGTGACAGGCAGGGCGATGATGAGCACCGGCACGATCAGGACTGAGATCGAGAGCAGTGCGATGATCACGGCGCAGATGAACATCACCGCCGCGCTGCGCGCCCACCACTCGCGATCGTGATCGCTCGAGAAGAGGGTGCTGAAGCCGACAAGCAGCGTGGCCTCGGCGAAAAAGATCAGGAGGAAGAGAGGCAACGCCAGGGAGGCGTAGAGCTCCAGATGAATCGCGTCCGAAAACGTGGCTGCATCGAAGATTTTTTCGAAGGAGACCCACAGCAGGAGTCCTCCCAGCCAGCCTGCCACCATCGCCGCCGCAACTTCGCGAAGAGCGCGCGACCAGAAGTCGCGCAGACTTACGACCGCCTGGAAAAAACCGCGAAGCTTGGCCATGAATCCCTGTTGCATCGGCGTCAGTGCGATGGCGCGCCGCAGAGCGTAGATCAACGCTCCGGCAAGCCCCGCCAGGGCGAAAAGCTTCGCCAGCAGAAACGGATCGACGCCAGCCGGATAGTTCGGCCAGAAGATGACGAACGCGATTCCGGAGACGACCAATGGCACGAGCCAGAACAGCACGCGCTTGCGCTCCCTGCGCAGCCGGCGGGCATCGACGCGCTCCCGTTTGGCAGTGCGATCGCTCTTCGGCCGGACGGTGGCTACTCCGATGACCGCCGCGGATCCGAATAGTGCTGCCATCCATCCCCATCCGGATGGGTCAAGCCCGGCCCGCCCGTTGATGAGCGCTTCCATTACGCGCGGCAGGGCCAGCATGGCTGCCAGCGCGGGAAGGAGCATCGTCCAGTTGAGCAGAAGATTTCGAAGATACGTGGCGATCAGCGTCCACATGTCGACGGAGAACGCCGACGCGTTCGGAGCGAGGTACGAGCTGTACTCGCGCAGATGCCGGATCGGTTTCACTTCCGGTTCGGTCGGGTCGATCGGCTGGCGGGAAAGGTCCTTGGCTACTCCGCTCGTTCCCTCCTGATGCCTGCGAGTCCACGAGGAAAGCCAGCTCCCGATGTAGCCGCCGCCGGAGACGGTGGACAGGTAGTGAAACCGCGTCAGCAGCCGGTGATCGGCCAGCCCTTGAAGGATGCCGAGGTTGAAGGTCGCGCTGCGGATGCCGCCGCCGGAGAGGCAGAGCGCGGCCACCTCTTTCTCGTGAATGGCCTCGTACATGGCCCGAACGCCGTGGCCGTCGGCGAGATAGTCGCTGTATGCGGTCTCGAGCAGAATGGAGTTGAAGTGCGAAAGTGGCACCTCGTCGATGGGGTCCGGAACGACGATGTCCGGTTGGGGACCGGAAATCAGGCCGAGCATCCGCTTCAGTTGCGTGGCGCTGACCGAGATCGACTCCAATAGCGCATCCGACGGTCTTTTCTGCCGCTTTGGCCGCCAGAAAGCGAGCTGGCTGAAGAAGCCCGGCTTCCAGTCGTCGCTGAAGGTCTCGATCAGCTTGTGGCGCGTTTTCGCGTCCGCTACGATCGCCGCTGCCAACTCCGGATCGTCGGCGATCGTGCTGAGGAGCGCCGGGTAGCGTTCGAAGGAAAATCCCTCCTTGATCAGAACGCGGATGGCTGCGGAGTGTCCGTCGAATTCGTGGTACAGGTCGTCGTCAGCGAGGATCTGCTGCGCGATCTCGTCATTCTCCAGCAGCAGACGCCGTGCCTGGGGGATCTGCAGAAGGCCACGCAGGGTCTCGTGCGATTCGATTTCTGCCTTGACGCCCGGATCGTCGAGCAGATGCTGCAGGAGCCAGGCGTCGTCTTCGGTCCGCTGGCCGTTCCTGCTGCTCGGAGGCAGGAGCATGGCGTTCATTGCGTCGATGAGTTGTTCCTCGTTGAACTTGTTCTCGAGTCGCCGGGCCAGAAGGTCCCATCGCGTCTTGCCAAGCTCGTGGCCCGGTCTCCTGGCCACCTGTTCCAGCCGTCGCGCCAGGCTTGCCAGCTCGCGGACGTGCGATCGTTCGATCTGCACCCGCTTCAACGTGAGATCGTTGAAGAAATAGCTGAACTCGTCGCGCAACACCTCGCCCAGAGAAAGCGGATATACAGGCATAGAGGACCTCGCTTACTTGGAATGGATTGTTTCTCTATGGAGTGTCACGACCGGCACTCTTCCCTACCCGTAAGAGACGGCCCGACCGCGCGGTTTCCCGCGCGATCAGAGGGCCTCACGCCTGTCAGCGGCCCGAGGTCCCATTCGTAAGCAGCACCACGTCCCTCCTCTGTAGATAGTGCGTCATCACGATCCGCTGGCCGTCCGGAGACCATTCGTAGCCGGCGATCGAGCCGTCGGTGAAATTGGTCAGCGGGGTCGGCGGGCCGCCGGCGAGAGGCTGGAGGAAGAGGTTCTCCTGGCGGCCGGCGCGCTTGATATAGATGAGGCTCTTTCCGTCGGCCGTCCAGCGGAACATGCGCGCGGTGAGCTCGGGGAGGTGCGGCGGCGTGCTGCCGTCGAGCGAGAGGATGGTCAGCTTCGCGCCGGCGTCTTCCATCCCCGAGGCGAACGCGACCAGCTTACCGTCGGGCGAGACGGAAGCGTCGTGTCCGGGTCCGTCAAAAAGCTTCGTAACCGGTCCGCCGCCGGCGGCGACCTTGAACAGCTTGACGGCCTTGTCGTCGAGCGCGGAGAAGAGGACCGAGCGGCCGTCGGGCGTGAATTGCAGCCAATTCAGGAACGGTCCGGTCGTGGCGATGACGGCCGGCGTTCCGCCGTCGATCGGGACCGACATCAGCGAGGCGTGATTCGAGGTCTCGTTGCCCGACGCGTAGACGATGCGCTTGCCATCCGGCGAGACGGCGAAGTCGTAGATGGCCGGCGCGTCGACGATCTGTTTCTGCTGCGAGCCGTCGACGTTCATGCGCCAGATCGCCGACGTTCCGCGGGCGCGGCTGCTGTAGACGATCGTCGCGCCGTCGCTGGTGACCACCGGATGCGATTCCAGGCGCTCGTCGTTCGTCAGTTGTCGCGGGTCGGATCCGTCGGCGTTGGCCGTCCAGAGGTCGACGGTACCGCCGGCGGACGACGAATAGACGATGTGCCGGTCGCGCGTCGAAGTCAGGCCGAGTAATCCGTCCGAGGTGCCGAGGCCGCGCGTCAGTTGCGCGGCGGGTGAGCCGGGCGTCACCGACCAGAGCGTGGCCTGTTTCTTCGTCTGGATGGCGGCCACCGATGCGCCGGTTGCATGCGGCTCCGTGTAGTCGTCGCTGTCGTCGGTCAGGATCGTCACCGCACCCGAGGCGATGTCGACACGCTGCAACTGATGGCGACCGGCCGAGCGTGCGTCAGCGGAGCCGATCATGAGCTCGTCCGTGGCGCTGATGATGAGCGCGTCGCCCGCGGGACTCCAGGCCACGTTGCCGATCGTGCCGCGCGAGCCGGCCAGCGGGATGCTCTTCTTCGCGCCGGTGGCAACGTCGATGGTGAAAAGATGCAGGCCGTGTACGACGGCGATCTCTTTACCATCCGGTGACCATGCCGGCGATTTCGCCCCCTCGGGTAACGGCAGCGTGGCCAGCACGCGCTCGTGCGTTCCGTCGCGCGCCGTGACCAGCAGCCGGCTCTCGCCCTTCTCGAGCACGTCGCGCGTCACCGCCAGTTGCCTGCCGTCCGGCGACGGCGAGGCGGCGGTGTCGGCATCGCCGATCAGCTTTGCCGGCGTCCCGCCGAGGATCGGCACTTCGATCACCGAGCCATAGATCGTCCCTTCGTAACGCGTTGCGATCAGGTGGTTGCCGTCCGCGGAGAAGGTGAGGCCGGCATAAAACGTTTTCGGCATAGTGGGAATGACCGCGACGCGGCTGCCGGTGGCGATCTGCTGCAGCCAGACGCCCTCGCCGGCGTCGTCCTCGTTCACGCTGTACGCGGCGAAGCGGCCGTCGGGCGAGACGGCCAGGCGGCCGACGTGGCCCGAGGTGGTGATCCGCTGCAGCGTGGAATGCGCGGCGGGGAAGTCCGGCGCGGAAGGACGCATGCGCGCGTGGATCTGCCACGCCATCACCGCCACGATGGCGGCGATGGCGATGCCGACCGCGACATACACGGGCGTCTTGCTCCGCTTCTCCGGCGGTGCCTCCGGCTTGCGCTCGTCGACGGCGCGCAGGTCGAGGGCAACGTCGCGGATCGATTGATAGCGATACTCGCGGTCCTTGACCAGGCACTTGTTGACGATCCGTTGCAGTTCCGGATGCTCGATCGGAGGCGGCGTGGCGTGCAGCACCTCGTGCAGCGTATCGACGAACGACTCGCCGTCGAACGGCCGCCGCCCGGTGACGGTCTCATAGATGATGCAGCCGAAGGAGAAGATGTCCGACCGCTGATCGATGACTTTGCCGAGGATCTGCTCGGGCGACATGTAGCCGGCCGTTCCGATCAACTCGCCCTGCATGGTGATGGCCTTCATCGTCGGCGAGTCGGCGCCGAGGGGATTCCAGCCGTTGGATGGCTCGACGAGTTTGGCTAGGCCGAAGTCGACCACTTTCGCGTAGCCCTCGACGGAGACCATGACGTTATCGGGCTTGAGATCCCGATGAACGATCCCTGCCGCATGCGCTTTCCCCAGTCCCTCGGCTGTCTGCGCCAGGATCTCCAGCCGCCGCGCCATCGACGGATTCCCGGCCACGAAGTCGCGCAGCGTCTCGCCGTCGACGAGCTCCATGGCGATGTAGTGGAGCTCTTCCGGACGCTGCCGCTGTCCGGTCGCCGCGATCGGCTCGACGGTGAAGGAAGGACGGGCCTGACCGATCTCGTAGATGACCACGATGTGCGGATGGTTGAGTGCCGAGGCCGATTTCGCCTCCTGCGCGAAGCGCTCCAGCCGCTCGGCGTCATCGGTAAGCCCGGTCGGCAGAACCTTCAGCGCCACGTCGCGCCCGAGCCGTCCGTCATGGGCCCGGTAGACGTCCCCCATCCCGCCGGATGCGATCAGCGACCGGATGCGATAGTGCCCGAGGACGGTGCCATCCGGCAGCGGATCGCGCGGAGGCGTCTCCACGACCATCACGGCCTGAGCCAAAATCCCGGCGTCGACGGAGTTCATGAGCACCTCCCGTTTCGCGGACCCGGTACTGGTTATACGCGCGCACGAAGGACGGTTCGTGTCGGCGGAGTCACGGTTCATGCGCGGATTTGCACCATCTGCAAAGGGCGCTGTGACGCTGCCGCCATCACACGCGCCGTTCCGTGCGGGGAACGAGGTTTCTGATTCGGGCAACGAGGTTTCTCGTTGGCGGGAACCAGGTTTCTGGTTCGGTGGAACGAGGTTTCTGGTTCGGGGAACGAGGTTTCTGGTCCGCGGAACGAGGTTTCTGGTTCGGGGAACGAGGTTTCTGGTTCGGTGGAACGAGGTTTCTGGTTCGGCGGGACGAGGTTTCTGGTTCGGGGAACGAGGTTTCTCGTCCGCGGGACGAGGTTTCTCGTTCGACGGACCAGTTCTTTGGTTCGACGGACCAGTTGAATCAGCAAAAGTTTCCAAATTCAATCCATATTGAGCCAACCTCGAGGAAAAATGGGACGTATACGTCCCACTTTTTTTCAGGGTAGGACTTTGTCCCTTTCGCGGCTCTCCTCCCGCGTACGGATGCAATCAGGCTCGGACGTATCCACAAGCCTGCCTGCCTCCGTTCACCGAAGCACGGCACTCGTCGCGGGTGCTGCATGCCCGGAGGCCGCCGGCTGGCCGTCCGGGTAACCGACCGTTCGCGTCCGCGCGCGTGGCGTGCCGCCCGGTCTTATCAGCCAAAGGAGGAGACATGTCTGAAGAAGCAGCAACCGTAGTTCATTCGCCGGCCGTGCCGGAGGCGGAGCCCACGGCGCCGGGATCTCCGACGGTCACGCATTACCAGGAGATCGCCGAACGGGTCAGCGCCGCGCTCGATGAGCTGCTGGCGCTGATCCCCGATTTCGTCGAGTCTCATCCAGCGAGGCGAGCGTTTGTGCGCACCCATCAGAGCGTGCCGGAGGACTTCGTCGCCACCACCATTGCCGCCGTTGAAGCAATCCCCGAGCTGCAGGGAACCGGCTGCTTTGACGCCAGGGACGCGCGCGACGCCCTGCAGTTCATCGAGGCCTTCCGCTCCGTGGCCGATAAGATGCAGGCCTCGGCAACGAACCTGCAGTTCACCATCGACGCCCGCCGGGCGGAGGTGAACAACGGAGCGCTGCAGATGTACGCGATCGTGAAATCGGTCGCCCGCAACCCGCTGAGCACGACCGCCGCAACCTACCTCGCCAACCTGAAACGCGACCTCGGCCGGACCGGCATCGGTCGCAAGAAGAAGGAGACGATCCCGGCGCCATTGGCGGAGAGTCCAGCACCGCAAATTGATGCGTAACCGCGTCTGATCCCCAAGCGCGGGCGTTCCGATCACGCCCGCGCAAATCTGGCTCACGCGGAGGCGCGGAGAACGCGGAGAAAAGAAGCGCATCTTCATCTCCTCCGC
>Ga0247680_1000114_pt1 | contig 34686 bp, 38 predicted proteins | sample CNK21_metaG_FD_182803 | JGI IMG/M metagenome (GOLD analysis project Ga0247680, IMG submission 182803) | Soil microbial communities from Purdue University Martell Research Forest, Indiana, United States - CNK21 | ecosystem: Environmental > Terrestrial > Soil > Temperate forest > Bulk soil...
GCCGAACGGTATACGAACGGGCACTGCAAAACGTCTCATATACTGCGCCTCCGGCGCGTTGTCTGCGGCTTCGCCGCGTTGTCGGTTGGCTGCGCTTCGCGCGTTGTCGGACTCGGCCGTCTTGGGTTTGCTTCTCGGTTCTCGCGCTTGATTTCGACTCTGACCACGCGGCCACGCCGCAGACAACGCGCCGCAGGCGCAAAACCATGCACCTCTTCGATCAATACTCGGTCCGCGGCGTCACATTCCGCAACCGCATCTTCGTCTCGCCGATGTGTCAGTACTCGAGCGACGACGGGATGCCGAACGACTGGCATTTCGTCCACCTCGGCAGCCGCGCGGCCGGCGGCGCCGGGCTGGTCATGGTCGAGGCCAGCGGTGTCTCCCCCGCCGGCCGCATTACCGCCTGGGACAGCGGTTTCTGGTCCGAGGAACATGCGGCCGCCTTTCGCCGGATCGCCGCGTTCGTCGAGGCGCGCGGCGCGGTCTGCGGCATTCAACTCGCGCATGCGGGACGGAAAGCGTCGACTGACGTTCCATGGCGCGGCGGGCACATCATCCGCGACGGCCCGAGCTCCTGGATGCCTGTCGCCCCCAGTCCGATTCCGTTCCGCGACGGCGATCCCATTCCGCACGAGCTCACGGTTGACGAGATCGACGAGATCGTCGAGCAATTCGTCCGATCGACGCGGCTCGCGCACAGCGCCGGGTTTCGCGTCGTCGAGCTGCACATGGCGCACGGCTACCTGCTGCACGAATTCCTCTCGCCGCTCAGCAACCAACGAACAGACGCGTACGGCGGCCTGCTGGAGAACCGGATGCGCTTTCCGCTCCGTGTCGCGGAGCGCGTGCGGCAGGCATGGCCCGATGATCTCCCCCTCTTCGTGCGCATTTCCGCCTCCGATTGGGCTGGCGGCGGATGGGACCTGCCGCAATCGATCGAATTCGCGAAACGTCTCGGCGCACTCGGCGTCGATCTCATCGACTGCTCCAGCGGGGGCGCGGTACTCGGAGCGAAAGTCGAGCTCGGGCCCGGCTATCAGGTGCCATTCGCGCGGGCCATCCGCGCAGAGGCTGGGATTGCAACCGGCGCCGTCGGGCTGATCACGGAGCCGCGGCAGGCGGATGAAATCATCAGCAGTGGTTCCGCCGACGCCGTCCTGCTGGCGCGGGAACTGCTCCGTGATCCCTACTGGCCTCTTCACGCCGCGAGAGCCCTCGGCGTCGACGTGCCTTGGCCGGAACAATACTTGAGAGCGAAAACGTGACTCGGGCGACTCCCGACTCCCGATCAAGGAGCAACCATGACAACAGAAACTCTCAATGCGGCCCAGAGCGGCACGTTTCTCCTCGGCGGTGACATCCCCGTCCACCGGCTCGGATTCGGCGCGATGCGCATCACGGGCAACGGCGTCTGGGGGCCACCGAAGGATCACGAAGAATCGCTGGCTGTCCTCCGCCGCGCCGTCGAGCTCGGCGTCAACCTCATCGACACCGCGGAGTCGTATGGCCCGCACGTCAGCGAAGAGCTGATCGCGGAAGCGCTCCATCCGTATCCGAAGGGTCTCGTCATCGCCACGAAAGGCGGCCTCGAGCGCACTGGTCCGAATCAGTGGCCGGTCAACGGCCGGCCGGAGCGGCTGCGGAAAGGACTCGAAGGAAGCCTGCGCCGGCTGCGGCTGGAACGCATCGATCTCTGGCAACTGCATCGGATCGATCCGGACGTCCCGGAAGACGACCAGTTCGGGATCATCCGCGAGTTTCAGCGCGAAGGGAAAATCCTTCACGCGGGCTTGTCCGAGGTGACCGTCGAAGAGATCGAGCGGGCCCGCAAATTCTTCGACGTCGTCTCCGTCCAGAATCGTTACAACCTGGCCGACCGCGAATGGGAAAAAGTTCTCGACTACTGCGACCGCGAGGGCATCGGATTCATCCCCTGGTTCCCTCTGCAGACCGGCAAGCTTGCCGGCGACGGCGGGCCGCTCGCGAAGATCGCCAAACACCACCACGCCACCCCTGCCCAGATCGCTCTGGCCTGGCTGCTGAAACGTTCGAAGGTCATGCTGCCGATCCCCGGAACATCGCGGGTCAAGCATCTCGAGGAGAACATCGGCGGCGCCGGGATCGCGTTGACGGAGGAGGAGTTTCGATCGATCGGTTAGAAAGCGCTCAAAGCCAGCCCGCGGCTCGACAAATCAGCCATGAGGCCGCACAGTACGCATGAAGTTTACGGCGTCAGGTGAACAATGGAATCAAGGGCGCTGGTGGCAATCGGATGGATTGCATGGTCTGTCTTGATCCTGGTAGGTATCCTCGCCGTATTTGGGGCACTCGCCTTTGGTATGGGAGCTGTCGGGGCCGCGCTCGAAGGTGGGGAGTTCGGCATCGCAGGACACATGGTATTGGTTGCGCTCGTGCTCTTCATCGGTGGCGCCGGCCTGGTAGTGGTCGGTACGATTCGAATCCTCGCCCAGACCTCGCGGGCGAAGATGCTTCGCCGACGGAGCCTGCCCTGAGCGGAGCCGAAAGGCGGCTCAACATGACGGAGCTTGTGCAGAGCTTCCCTGGCGGCTACGCAATCTTCTGAAGTTTCCTCTTGACCGCCAAGGGAAGATTCACGCGAACGAAGTAGTCGTCGGGGAACAGGTAGTCCTCTCCTGACTCATCGATCACCCGAACCATGCCGTGATCGTCGGCAAACTGATCTTCGAGAACTGGATAGAGTTTTCGCAACTCGAGCGATGCCGGGTACTCGTCATTGCGTACGCAGATGGCGAAGTGCCCATGAGAGAGCCGCTTATCTGTTGCGAAGCGGCTTTTTGAACTTGAGTTCTTTTTTGCCGATGCCATGAGCCTCGTACCAGTGGATCTCCGCTTCGCAAATCGTACCATCCTCGAGCCGAGAGCCCTTCTCCCGACGCGCGGCTACGCCGCTTGGCAAAGACATGAGTGTCTGTGCCATGCCACATTCGATCCGGCAAGACTCCACTTTCATTGCCAATACCGACGGCAAAATGTGGCACAGACACTCCTGTCTGTGCCCCGCGCGCGACGATCGCCTGTGAGAAGATTCCCCTCCCATGTTCTGCCCTGAATGCGAAAGTGAATACCGCGAAGGCATCACGCACTGCTCCGACTGCGACGTCGCCCTCGTCACCGAGCTCCGGCCGCAGCTCGAGCACATGGGCAACCTCCTCCCGCTCATCGAGGAGAAGTCGCCGGAGCTCGTGGCCGAGCTGGTCGACCGGCTCGAGAAAGCAGACGTCCCCTACGTCATCGAAGCCGGAACGGCCCTGGCCATGCTCGGCAACGAAGAGATCGTTCTGGACGGGCCGCAAACGTGGGAAGCCCGGGTCTGGATCCCCGAAGCGTTCGCCGAGCGCGGCGCACGCATTCTGAACGCCGTCGACGAACAGTTTGGGCGGCGGCGGGCGGGACTTAGATAGTGTTTACGTCAAGAAAGCTTTAACCACAGAGGCACAGAGATCACAGAGACAACCTCTGTGTCCTTTGTGTCTCTGTGGTGAAGCCGTTGGGGAGATGCACTACCCCACCCACGCCCCATCCCGCATCACCTTCGCGACGAGGTTCACCCCGAAGTGGTAGACGAGGTGCAGATAATTCGGGGCATCGAGTAGAACGAGATCGGCGCGTTTGCCGGATTCGATGGAGCCGGTCTCGTGTGCGACCTGTAACGATGCGGCGCCATTGAGCGTGGCGGCGGTCAGCGACTCCTCGACCGTCATCTTCATCTGCAGGGTGGCCAGTTGCATCACCATCGGCATCGATTCGGTCATCGATGTGCCGGGGTTGCAGTCGGTGGAGAGGGAGACGATCGCGCCGGCGTCGATCAGTTGGCGGGCCGGAGCGTAGCGCGCCGACATGAGGAAAAAGCTGGTGGCGGGGAGGAGGTTGGCGACCGTGTTCGATGCCGCCAACGCGGCGATGCCGGTGTCGGAGATCTGCATCAGATGGTCGGCGGAGGCGCAGCCGAGGGTGGCGGCGAGGGAGGCACCGTCCGTGTCGGAAAGCTCGTCGGCGTGCATGCGCGGCACGAGTCCGAGGGCCGCGCCGGCGCGCAGAATGGCATCTCCCTCCTCATTCGTGAAGACGCCACGCTCGACGAAGACGTCGCAGAAGACGGCCAGCTTCTCCTCGGCGACGGCCGGCAGGATCTCGCCGATGATCGCCGACACATAGCCGCGCCGCGCCGCCGCACTGCTCCGGCTCTCCGGCGGAAAATCGTGCGCCGCAAGGCAGGTCGGGATCAGGCGCACCGGCGAGCGCTGGTTCGCGTCGCGGATGGCCCGCAACTGTTTCAACTCCCCTTCGACGCTCAATCCGTATCCGCTCTTGGCCTCGGCGGTCGTCGTCCCGTAACGGGCCATCGTCCGGGCGCGGGCGAGGATGTTCTCGACCAACTCCTCCTGCGAGGCCCTTCGCGTTGCATGCACCGACGAGGCGATCCCCCCTCCCGACGCGGCGATTTGTTCGTATGTCTCTCCCTGCAATCGCCGGTTGAACTCCGTTTCGCGATAACCGGCGAACGGGATATGCGTATGCGAGTCGATGAAGCCTGGGATGGCCGTCGCACCGCGGGCGTCGAAATCATCGTCGATCGCCGCGCGAAGATCGGCGCCAATATCAGCCTCACGTCCTACGAAGGCAAAACGGCCGGCGCGGATCACGATGACCGATCGATCGAAAACGGCAAGCGCTCGCATCGCACCACCGCGCAACGGCCCGCGGCCGAGGGGCGTGGCGATCTGGGAAAGATTGCGGATCAGCAGTGCCAGCGCTACGTCTCCCGCGCCCGGAACATCGCCGTGATCGGCTGCTCGTTCGCTTCCTGCTCGGCGTCGAGCATGACCAGTTGCTGCATGGTGTCGAGCATCGACTGCAGTTTGTTGCGGGCGCCGCGCCGTTCGATCTTGAGATCCTGGATGGCCCGCTCCAGATCGCCGACCCGCGACATCGCCTGCGACGTCAGCCGGTCGGAGAGCAGCTCGGCATCCTTGACGATCAGCTCCGCCTCTTTGTGGGCATTGGCCTTCACGTCCTCGGACACCTTCTGCGCCGATAGCAGCGTGTCTTTGAGGATGCGCTCGCGGGCGTTGTGCTCATCCAGCTCCTCGCGCAGCATGGCGTTCTCGCGCGAGAGCCGGTCGACGTCCCTGATCAGCCCTTCCATCTCCTCGGCGATCAGATGAAGGTATCCGCGCACTTCATCGGCGTTGTAGCCCTTGAACACGCGCGCGAACGTCTGTTTCTGAATATCGAGCGGCGTAAGTCCTTGCATCGACACCCTCCCGGCACAGTTTCGATCGAGTATACGCCGCGACGTCACGTGGGCCGAAGCTTGAGCGGAAAGCGGAACAGGCTGTTGAAGAAGTAACAACCTGGGACCGCGTGCGTCCCGCGCGCGCGTAATGCCCGCCATGCTGCCAATCGAAAGCGCAGGCGAGACGCGCGCGCGCCCAGCGATTCCGCTTCCGCCCGGTGCGTTTTGGCTCCCGCTCGATGTGTTTCCCCGTCCGCTCGATGCGTTTCCCCGTCCGCTCGTTGCGTTTCCCCGTCCGCTCGTTGCGTTTCCCCGTCCGCTCGAAGTGTTTCCCCGTCCGCTCGATGCGTTTCCCCGTCCGCCAGCAGATTCACCGCCCGCGCTGGAAGAGGCACGGCTCCACCTGGAAGAGGAGCGGCTCAACCTGCGAGAGGAACGGACCAACCTGGGAGAGGAACGGCGCACACCTGGAGAGGCGCGGCACAACCTGGAAGAGGCACCGCGCCCGCTGGAAGAGCACAGAACGAACTGGAGGACGCACCGCGCGCGCTGGGAGAGGCACCGTCACGACATGCTGTGATCCCATTGATTTTGGCAATCCCGCACCAAAACAGAAAAATAACCGTGACTTTTATGACCTGCGAGCATAACGTGTGCTCCGGAGGGATCTTCCATGAAATGGCTCCCGGTCCTGCTGTTCCTTGCCACCTCCGCGTTTGCGGCCTCCCCGACGTCAACCAACAACGACGATACCTGTGACGTGAAGGTGGGCCCGGCGGCCACGCTTCTCCTGCCTTATTTCGAGGTCGACGTCAGCGGCACGACGGGACAGACGACGCTCTTCACGGTCACGAACGTCGTCCGTTATCCCCAGATCGCGCACGTCACACTCTGGACGGACTACGGGTATCCGGTGATGACGTTCAACGAGTACCTCACCGGTTACGACGTTCAGGCGATCAACCTGGCCGACGTTCTGATACGCGGCATCGTGGCGCCGCCCAGCGGCACCACGTCAACGACGAAGCCCGGGACGCTTTCCACGGGCACCAATCCGAACCTCCGCTCGCCACTCGATTGCGGGACCAACCCCGGAACGTTCCCGCAGAGCATCATCGGCGCGATCCGGACAGCGCTCACGCTGGGCACGTTCTCGGCGAGCTCGTGCAGCCAGATCGGCGGCGTCCACGCCAACGCCATCGGCTACGCCACGGTCGACCTGGTGGCGAGCTGCACGGCGCGGGCGCCCTCCGATCCGCTCTACTACGAAACCGACCTTCTCTTCGACAACGTCCTGATCGGCGACTACCAGCAGATCGGGCCGCATCCGTCCGGCCTGCCGGCAAGTAGCTTCGATGCCGGCGGCAATCCGATGGTCCACCTCCGGGCCGTGCCCGAGGGAGGAGGTGCGGGATCGAACGTCGGTACGGCGTTGCCGTACACCTTTTACGACCGCTACACGCCGGTGCCCAGGCGGACTTTCGATCGCCGCCAACCGCTTCCCTCCACCTATGCATCGCGCTTCATCCAGGGAGGAACGAACGCGTTCAGCACGAATCTCAGCATCTGGCGCGAGGGGTTCGGCGCCGGCAGTTGCGCCGATGCCAAAGCGTCGGGGGCGATGGTCGTTGGGGAGATCGTCCGCTTCGACGAGCACGAAAATCCCTTCACCGTTGCAGCTCCCTTGAACTGCACCTGCTTCACACCCCCCCCGACCCTCCCGGCAACCTCTTCGTTCTCATCGGCCGATCCCCTCTACCCGGCGCTGACCACTCCCGACGTCGGCGGCTGGTTTTACCTGAACCTCGACAACGGCGGCAGCACCACGTACTCGGTAACCAAGGACGTCGGCGGGGCGCCGGGACCGACGAACGTCCGGACCGTTCTCTCGCCGGCGGGATCGACGACGACCATCGGCCCCCGTCCAAGTCAGAACTGGGTGACGGTGACGATGTTCGGCAACCTCGGCACGAGTCACATGACCGCGGAGTTCGACGCGGCATCGCTCGGCAACGGCTGTTCGCCCGCCGCCTTCCCAAGCTCCATGGTGCCCATCGGCCCGGCCGGTGGCGTCTTCGTCTGTCCGCCGGGCACGACCCTTACCAACGGATCGAGCACGCAATGCACCGGCACGAACGTCAACCCGATCCCATGAAGACGGCACGGCTGCTGTTCGCCTCGCTCCTTCTCTGCGGCAGCGCCCTTGCGGCTGTGCCATCGTCGATCAACAACGACGACAGTTGCGATGTGAAGGTCGGTCCTGCGGCCACGCTGCTGCTGCCGTACTTCGAGGTCAACACGAATCCGACGGTACAGGGTCAGACGACACTCTTCACCATCACCAATGTCACCCGCTACCCGCAGATCGCCCACGTCACCATCTGGACCGACTGGTCCTTTCCGGTGCTCAGTTTCAACCTGTTCCTCACCGGCTACGACGTACAAGCCATCAACCTCTACGACGTCATCGTGCGCGGCGTCATCGCGCCGCCGAGTGGAACCACGCCTGCAACGACACCAGGCGCGCTGTCAGCCACGGGCGGCAATCTGCGACCCACGCTCGATTGCGCCAGCAATCCGTCGTTGCTGCCGGCAAGCATCACCACGGCCGTGCGCACCGCGCTGACCACCGGCGTCTACAACCCCGGCGCCCCAGTAAACGCATGCAGCACCACCGGCGGCGTCCATCAAAACGCCATCGGCTACGCCACCATCGACGTCGTGGCGAATTGCACGAACCTCCTGCCCACCAATCCGGCCTACTACACGACCGACCTGCTCTTCGACAACGTGCTGATCGGCGACTACCAGCAGCTCGGCGGCAGTCCGTCCGGTACCGGAGCGGCAAGCGTGCTCGACGCGGCCGGCAACCCGATGGTGCACATCCGCGCGGTGCCCGAGGGGGGTGGCGCAGGGGCGAATGTACCGACCGGGCTCCCCTACACGTTTTACGACCGCTACACACCCGCCGCCACACGGACGTTCGATCGCCGTCAGCCGCTGCCGTCTACCTTTGCCGTCCGTTACATCCAGGGTGGCACCGGCGCGTTTGCGACGAACTACACGATCTGGCGGGAAGGTCTGACCGGCCCCGGCGCGTCGTGCGCTTCGCACATCAACAACGCCTCCATCGCCCTCGGCGAGTTCATTCGCTTCGACGAGCACGAGAACCCGACCGCATTCACCTTCAGCCCGATCTGTGTGCCCTGCGGGCCTTCAGCACCCACGCTGCCGGTAGCCTCCTCGACGAACACCACCAGCTCCGCCTTTCCGTTCCTCGTTGGAAAGGACGTTGGCGGTTGGATGTACATGAACCTCAACAACGGTGGGTCACCCAAGTACTCGGTCACGAACCACGCGGGCGGAACGACCACCTCGACCCCAACCGTGTTCGGCACTCCGCGCGCCAGCCAGAACTGGGTAACGGCAACGATGTTCGGCAACGCCGGCAGTAACCGGATGACCGCGGAATTCGATGCCGCGCCGCTCGGAAACGGCTGCACGCCGGCCGCGGCCCTCAACGGTGGGTTCTCATCAGGTCCTCCGATCGGCCCCGGCGGAGGCGTCTTCGTCTGTCCGCCGGGAACGACGATGACGGACGGCACGACCACTCTGTGCACCGGCACGAACGTCAATCCGAATCCATGAAGACCGCGCTGTTGCTGGTCGCCTCGCTCCTCCTCTGCACCGCTGCATCGGCGGCGACGCCGTCGTCGATCAACAACGACGACAGTTGCGATGTGAAGGTCGGCCCCGGGGCCACGCTGCTGCTGCCGTACTTCGAGGTCAACACGAATCCAACGGTACAGGGTCAGACGACACTCTTCACCATCACCAATGTCACCCGCTACCCGCAGATCGCCCACGTCACCATCTGGACCGACTGGTCCTTTCCGGTGCTCAGTTTCAACCTTTTCCTCACCGGCTACGACGTACAGGCCATCAACCTGTACGACGTCATCGTGCGCGGCGTCATCGCGCCGCCGAGCGGAACCACGCCTGCCACGACACCAGGCGCGCTGTCAGCCGCGGGCGGCAATCTGCGACCCACGCTCGACTGCGCCAGCAATCCAGCGTTGCTGCCGGCAAGCATCACCGCGGCCGTGCGCGCCGCGTTGACCACCGGCGTATTCATCCCCGGCGGCGGAGCCGCATCATGCTCCACCACCGGCGGCGTCCATCAAAACGCCATCGGTTACGCCACCATCGACGTCGTGGCGAATTGCACGAACCTCCTGCCCACCAATCCGGCCTACTACACGACCGATCTGCTCTTCGACAATGTGCTGATCGGTGACTACCAGCAGCTCGGTGGCAGTCCGGCCGGCGGCGGAGCGGCAAGCGTGCTCGACGCGGCCGGCAACCCGATGGTGCACATCCGCGCGGTCCCAGAGGGGGGTGGCGCAGGGGCGAATGTACCGACGGCGCTTCCCTACACGTTTTACGACCGTTACACACCATCGGCCACACGGACGTTCGATCGTCGTCAGCCGCTGCCGTCTACCTTTGCCGTCCGTTACATCCAGGGTGGCACCGGCGCGTTCGCTACGAACTACACGATCTGGCGGGAAGGTCTGACCGGACCCGGCGCATCGTGCGCATCGCACGTCAACAACAGCTACATTGCCATCAGCGAGCGCATTCGCTTCGACGAGCACGAGAACCCGACCACATTCGTCTTCACCCCGATCTGTGCGCCTTGCACGCCTACACCTCCGAATCTGCCAGCAACGTCCTCCACGAACACCGCCAGCTACACCTTTCCGTCCATCGTGGGAACGGATGTTGCCGGTTGGATGTACCTGAACCTGAACAACGGTGGATCACCCGTCTACTCGGTCACGAACCATGCAGGCGGAACGACCACCTCGGCCCCGACCGTGTTCGGCACTCCACGCGCCAGCCAGAACTGGGTCACGACAACGATGTTCGGCAACGCCGGCGGCAGCCGGATGACCGCGGAATTCGACGCCGCACCGCTCGGCAACGGCTGCACGCCGGCCGCGCCCATCAACGGAGTGATCACGTCAAGTCCGCCGATCGGGCCCGGCGGCGGCGTTTTCCTCTGTCCGCCCGGCACGACGCTCACGAATGGCACAACGGCGTTATGCGCCGGCACGAACGTCAATCCGAATCCATGAAAACCGCGCTGTTGCTCGTCGCCTCGCTTCTCCTCTGCACTGCTGCATCGGCGGCGACGCCGTCGTCGATCAACAACGACGACAGTTGCGATGTGAAGGTCGGTCCGGCGGCCACGCTGCTGCTGCCGTACTTCGAGGTCAACACGGACCCGATTGTGCAGGGTCAGACGACGCTGTTCACCGTCACGAACGTCACCCGCTACCCGCAGATCGCGCATGTGACGCTCTGGACCGACTGGGCCTTTCCGGTGCTCAGCTTCAACCTGTTCCTGACGGGGTATGACGTACAGGCCATCAATCTCTACGACGTCATCGTCCGCGGCGTCATCGCACCGCCGAGCGGCACCCCGCCCGCCACGACGCCGGGCGCTCTGTCGGCCGCGGGCGGCAATCTGCGACCCACGCTCGATTGCGCCAGCAATCCGTCGTTGCTGCCGGCAAGCATCCTCACGGCGATCCGGACCGCGCTGACCACCGGCGTCTTCAACCCCGGCGGCACAGTCAGAGCGTGCACCACCGCCGGCGGCGTGCATGCGAATGCCATCGGCTACGCCACCATCGACGTGGTGGCGAATTGCACGAACCTCCTGCCGTCCGATCCGACCTACTACCTTACCGATCTGCTTTTCGACAACGTCTTGATCGGCGACTACCAGCAGCTCGGCGGCAGCCCCGCCGGCACCGGAGCGGCAAGCGCGTTCGACGCGGCCGGCAACCCGATGGTGCATATCCGCGCGGTCCCCGAGGGGGGTGGTGCGGGGGCGAATGTACCGACCGGGCTACCCTACACGTTTTACGACCGCTACACGCCGGCGGCGACACGGACGATGGACCGCCGTCAGCCGCTGCCCTCGACCTTTGCCGCCCGCTTCATCCAGGGTGGTACCAGCGCGTTTGCAACGAACCTCACGATCTGGCGGGAAGGGCTCACGGGAGCCGGCGCGTCCTGCGCATCGAACATCAACAACGCCTCCATGGGCATCCGCGAGTTCATTCGCTTCGACGAGCACGAGAACCCGACCGCATTCGGCTGCTGTCCGCCCTGCTGTCTCGGTCCTTTTCCTCCGACTCTGCCGACAGCCTCCTTAACGAACACCGCCAGCTCCACCTTTCCGGTGATCGTGGGAACGGACGTTGGTGGTTGGATGTACATGAACCTCAACAACGGTGGGGGACAGGTCTACTCGGTCACGAACCACGCGGGCGGAACGACCACCTCTGGCCCGACCGTGTTCGGCACTCCGCGCGCGAGCCAGAACTGGGTAACCACAACGATGTTCGGGAACGCCGGCGGTAACCGGATGACCGCGGAATTCGACGCCGCACCGCTGGGAAACGGCTGCACGCCGGCCGCGCCCATCAACGGGGTGTTCTTTTTGGCGCCGGGTCCCCCGATCGGACCCGGCGTCTTCGTCTGTCCGCCCGGTACGACGCTCACGGACGGCACGACAACGTTATGCACCGGCACGAACGTCAATCCGAACCCATGAAAACCGCGCAGTTGCTGGTCGCCTCGTTCCTCCTCTGCATCGCTGCAACGGCGGCGACGCCGTCGTCGATCAACAACGACGACAGTTGCGATGTGAAGGTCGGCCCCGCGGCGACGCTCCTGCTGCCGTACTTCGAGGTCGACGTGAGCGGCACGTCCGGACGAACGACGCTCTTCACGATCACGAACGTCTCGCGCTATCCGCAGATCGCGCATGTCACCCTCTGGACCGACTGGGCGTTTCCAGTGCTGACGTTCAACGTCTTCCTCACCGGGTACGACGTGCAGGCCATCAATCTGGCCGACATCCTGATCCGAGGGACCATCGCGCCGCCGAGCGGCACGAGCTCGGCGGCGACGCCGGGCTCGCTGTCGGTGAGCACAAACCCGAACATTCGCGCCTCTGCCGATTGCGCCAACACGCCCGGAACGGTGCCGGCGTCCATCCTGACGGCTGTGCGTTCGGCGTTGACAACCGGGGTCTTCAACCCCGGCGGCGGAGTGACCGGGTGCAGCACTACGGGCGCAGTTCACTCGGACGCGATCGGCTACGCGACGATCGACCTCGTCGCCAGTTGTACCGACCGTACACCGCTCGATCCGCTCTTCTACACGGCCGATCTCCTCTTTGACAATGTGCTGCTCGGCGACTACCAGCAGATCGGTGCAGTCCCGTCCGGCACCGGCATCGCCAGTGCGCTCGACGCGGCAGGCAACCCGATGGTGCATGTCCGCGCGGTGCCCGAAGGTGGCGGCGCAGGCTCGAACGTGGCCACAGGTCTGCCTTACACCTTCTACGATCGGTACACGCCGTCGGCGACGCGGACGATGGATCGCCGCCAGCCGCTTCCGTCGACGTTTGCCGCCCGCTATATCCAGGGAGGGCCGTCGAATCTCGCCACGAACCTCACCATCTGGCGCGAAGGAACGGGAGGACGAACGTGTGCGGCGTACATTAATAACTCCGCCATACCCATCGCCGAAGTCATCCGCTTCGACGAGCACGAGAATGCATCCATTACCCGGATTTGCGACTTTGTAAACCCTTTCTGCGGGAGACCCAGCCTTCCGTCGTCGTCGTCGTTTTCATCTAGCGATACCACCTATCCGAACCTGTTCGGACCCGACGTCGGCGGCTGGCTCTACCTGAATCTCAATAACGGAGGCAGCACGACGTATTCGGTAACCGGCGACGCCGGACCGACAAATGTCCGGACCAGCCTGGCGCCAGCCGGGGCAACGACCACCGCAGGCCCCCGACCCAGCCAGAACTGGGTGACCGTGACGATGTTCGGCACTGTCGGTGGCAACCGAATGACCGCCGAATACGATGCCGCGCCGCTCGGAAACGGCTGCACGGCGGCAGCCTTCCAGGGTGCGGGGTTCATCCACTTCTTCAACGAGCCACCGGTCAACACCGCCGTACCGATCGGCCCCGCCGGCGGCGTCTTCGTCTGTCCGCCCGGGACGACGCTGACAGACGGCACGACCACGCTCTGCACGGGGACGAACGTCAATCCGAAGCCGTGAAGACAACGGCTTCACAGTCACGTTTGAGTTTGGGACATTGGACCCGTCTGCCGGCGAATGCGCGGCTTCGCCGCCGGGCACAGACAAGAGTGTCTGTGCCACATCAGATGCGGCGAAGACTCCACGCTCGGCAAATACCAAAGTCAATGTGGCAGCACAGACACTCTTGTCTGTGCCGAATCCGGAGTCTTCCTGAGCACGACGCTGTCGGTGTCAGCGCCGCCCACCAGCAGGCCTTTTCTGAGCTCGAAGTCCAGCACATCGCGGGTCCAGGACTCATCGGCGCCACGAATCTCGCCCCCCTCCAGATGGACCTTCGTTCCGTTGCGGGTGATGGTGACGTCCTCTTCAACGTTCCGGTCCGGTTTTCCGGGGACGCTGACCAGCAGGCGGAACGTGCCTCGGAACTCGTTCGGCCTGCTTCGCTCGACGATCGACAGCGTTCCCGATGCCGAGGCGCAGCCCAGCTCCACCCATCGTTCGATGTTCCAGTTGCCGGGCATGACTCGTAGATATTCATCGAGGAATTGATCCGCGGGAACCGGCTCCGCGGTCACCGTCTGTGTGTATTGCAGCCGTACTCCGGTATCGAAGGAGACGTCGAACACTCTGACCGCGAGGTTCTCTTCGTTCTTGCATTTGACGGCCCCGATGACCCTGCCGTGCTCCTCGTTGATCTCGCCGGTCGACTGCGTGATCCCGAAGCCTTTGCTCGCGCCCGATGCCAGCAGGAAGCTATGTACGAACGAGTGCTTGCCCGACCCTTCGAACGTCAGGCAGACCCCTCGGATTTTTTCTGATCCGTGATACTCGTTCTGCAGGATGCTCGTCAGCACCGCGTCGGAAACCGGCAGATTGGTGATGATGACGTCGACGATTCCGCAGGATAGATCGCCGATGCCATCGACGCTCAATTCCTGCACGTCCGCCGGCCACGCCTCACGTTTGCGACCGTAGATGTGGCGGAGCTTGGTGGCCTTTCCATCGAGCGAGAGTGTGCCCTTCACGGTGCCGTCGTCCGCGGCAACGATCGGGTTGCTCGCAGCGATCGTCTTGTGCTTTCCCGCCTCCGCCGCTCGCACGCCCGGCACCACGAACGCAAGACAGACGAGTGACATCGCCACCGGGATCAAGCGATCAGAAGGAATCTTCATGTTCACCGCTCTTAGTAACCGCGGAACACCCACGTCCTGAAAATGTACTCCGCCACGCCGCGGATGATGTAAATGGCCAGCAGGAGCAGCAGCGGAGACCAGTCGATGCCGGCTGTCTTGTGCGGCGGCAGAATGCGCCGGAACGGGCGCAGGAACGGATGCGTCATCCGCGAGAAGATGTCGTTGAGCTGGTTGAGGATCATGTACGCCGACTTGTGGCGCCAGCGGAACGAGGTCTGCGAGGCGAAGAAGAGGATCCAGGAGATGATCACCCAGACCAGCACGATCCACTGGATCACGTCCAGAATGATCAGGAAGGCTCTGAAGAACGGCTCAATGATTCCCATCTAGCCTCGGCTCCCGAAGATGGCGCGGCCGACGCGGACGATCGTCGATCCTTCCTCGATCGCGGCCTCGAAATCTTTGCTCATCCCCATCGACAGATGCTCGAGGCCTAGCGCATCGCGCATCGACCGGAGCTCCCGGAAGTATGGACGCGACTCCTCGGGAGTGCCAATCGGGGGGAGGGCCATCAATCCGATGACGCGCAGCGAGGCCAGCGCGGCTGCCTGCCTGGCCACCGCGTCGACTTCAGCCCGTTCGATGCCGCTCTTCTGCGGCTCGTCGCCGATATTGACCTGCAGCATCACATCCTGGCGCTTGCCGTGAGCCTCCGCGGCGCGCGCCAGCTTCTCGGCGAGGTCGAGCGAGTCGACGGCCTGGATGACGTCGAACAGCCTGACGGCATCCCTGGCCTTGTTCGTCTGAAGGTGCCCGATGAGGTGCCAGCGTGCCGCGCCGCGCACGAGAGGCTTCTTCTCGCGCGCTTCCTGCACCCTGTTCTCCCCCACCTCGGTGATTCCGGCGTCGATCGCTTCATCGATGAATGAGGCCGGGAAGGTCTTCGAGACCGCCACGAGGGTCACCTCGCCGCGCGTGCGTCCCGAGCGCGCGCAGGCGAGAGCGATCCGCTCTTCGACGGCGGCGACGTTTTCACGAATCGTCACGGCGACGCTCGATCCATCGATCATTCGGCATGCGCGCGGCCCGGTCGAGCGCGGCATTGGCCAGCCGGTCGGCATCCTTGTTTCCCGCGCGCAGCGTGTGGCGGATTTTGAATTTCGGGAAATGGCGCGCCATCGACTTGGCCCGCTCGTACAACGGCACCAGGTTCGGATGTTTGACGCGGTACTTGCCGAGCATCTGCTGCACGAGCAGCAGCGAGTCGGAGACGATCTCCACATCCGTGGCGCCCTCGGATTTTGCCGTCGCCAGCGCCTCGAGCAGGCCGGCGTACTCGGCGACGTTGTTCGTCGTCGTGCCGAGGAAGCCGGAGATCTCGATGATCTCGCCGTCTTCCCTGCGCATGAAGACGCCGTAGGATGCCGGGCCGGGATTGCCGCGGCAAGCGCCGTCGACGAAGGCAGTGATCTTCAGGATGGGGGCGTCTCCAGGTAGAGGATACGGCTGCAGCCTTCGCAGTGCACGAGATCGCCGCGTTTGAGCTGCTGCAGGACGGCAGGGCGGACGCGGGTACGGCATCCGTTGCAGGAATCGGCCACGACGCGTGCGATGGCGACGTTCTGCCGCTGCTTGAAGATGCGGTGAAACTCGCGGCGCAGACGCTCGGGAACCGTCGACTCGATATTGACGGCGCGGGCCTTGAGCGCCTCGACCTCGACGCGCAGATCGCCCAGTGAGTGCTGCCAGGCGGCATGCTCCGCGTCCCAGCGCGACTTGAGATCGGTGCTGCCGGCAGCCAGATCGTCGTTCTGCTTCTGCAAGCCGTCGATCTCGGTCATGGTCTTGAGCGTCGAGTCCTCGAGCTCCTTCACATGCTTGCGGGTAGCGTCGATCTCTTTCCACGCCGCCGCGTACTGCTGCTGGTTCTTCACCTGCATGAGCTGTCCCTGATATTTCTTCAGGAGCTCCTGCTGGTCTGTCAGCTCGCCGTCGACGCGCCGCCGTTCCCGTGAGAGCTGCTCGATCTGCGCTTGCAGCCTCTCCATTTCGGCATTGACGTTCTGCCACTCGCGGTCGACGGCCGCGAACGACTCCGGCTTGTCCGTCAGTTGTTTTTCGCGATCTCCGAGCTGCGACAGGACTGTTTGCAACTCCCAAAGCTTTTCAACGTCCTGATTCAACCATTCCTCCAAAAACGAAAAAGGCGTTCCGGTGATGGAACGCCTGTGCGGTGTGAGAATGCGGCACCGGTTCGATCGAGCATCGTCCCGGGCATGGCGAACGACTCCCCTGCCGGCCCGCGCCGGCGGCTGAGTCGATCGTTCGTCAGGTTTGGGCTTGCGCGCATCGTTTCCTGGTGGGTCCACCAGGATTCGAACCTGGGACCTGCCGGTTATGAGCCGGTAGCTCTAACCGCTGAGCTATGGACCCGGACGCGCGATTCTAACAAAAGGGTCGGCGATGTCGAAGGATTTCCATGATCGGGGCCGGAAACGCGAATGGTCGTCGGTACTCGGGTTGTCGGTTATCGGGTTATCGGTTGTCGGTTGTCGGTTGTCAGGAACCGACCACTGACAACCGATAACCGACAACCCGGTTCTCCAACCACCCACCGACCCACGGGTTCAGCGAATTTCCACGTGGTCGCCGATCTTCATCGAATAGCGCATGGCCACGATCTTGCCGGTAGCGGTATGCGTGTTCGTGGTCAGAATGCCGACCTCGCCCAGGACCTGGTACGGCTGGCCGGGCTCGAAATTCTCGCGATAGACGGTGAGGAAGTCGCCCGGCTGGATCTGGTCGGCCTGGCCGAGGTTCACCTCGACGAGCAAACCTTCTCCCAGAGCCGTGTCCCAACCACCCTGCGCACCGACGATGTAACCGTGGCGTTTCCCGCTGGACGGATCGCAAAACGCCGGCATGTTCGGAACGCGCGCCAGCGGGATCGGGATCTGCGGCAGCGGCTTGAGCCGCGCGCCGATATGAATGTCCGCGCACGCCTGCGTGATGATGCCGCGCGCCTGATGATCGTCCGTGCAGAGAACGCGGACCTGCCCGCAATACGCGTACTGCCGCCCGACGACCTCGGTGTGCTTGCCCGGATGGGTCACCAGATCGCCGCTTTCGACGACGATGTAGGTCTCGCCGGCGACCAGGCCGCTCGCCGCCCCGCCGGTGAGCAGGACCAGATCGCCCGTCCCGCCGGAAATGTCCTGCCTGATCGCCCCGCGGTCATAGCGCATCTCGGAGTCTTCCCACGCCATGATCGAATTCGGCATCGGCTCCGACGGATCGCCGATGTATCCGAAGCAGTAAACATCCGCCTCCGTGCCGAGAGGGATCGGGTTACGCGACCCGCCAACCGCGTCGGCCGCCGTCACGAATCCCTCGCGGGCGTCCGCGGCAGGTGTGAAGCCCTGCTCGCTCGCGGTGGCGGTCGTCGTATCGGTCACCAGGGCTGGTGCGGTGGCTCCGGTGCCGGTGGTGCTCGCGGCGGCGATCGGCTGCGCGGCCTCCGCGTCGATCAGGAGCACGTCGCCGGGATAGATCCAGTGCGCGTCCGTGATCCAGGTGTTCGACTCCCAGAGCTGCGGCCACATGTAGGCGTTCTTGAAGAACTGCTGGGCCAGACCCCAGAGCGTGTCGCCGGCCTTGATCGTGTAGGTTTTGGAGCCAGCCGGCCAGGTGGCCGGGTCAGGAGGGTTGTAGGCCGTCCAATGGTCGCCAACGCGATGGAGCTCTCGCGGGGGATGTGACGATGACTTCTTCGCCGCCCCGAACAGAGGGAAAGCGACCACAAGCAGGAGAACGGGAACCACCCTACGCACACTGACCATTTTCCCCTCCCAAGGTTGTCGAGGTCGGGAAAACGTTATCTCAACAAGGGGGAACGGTCAAGGAGTGGTTGCGGGGCGGGGTATCGCGGTTGCGGGGTTGCGCGGTCTCGCGGTGGGTTGGCGGCCGCAGAGTTGCTGGGTTGCAAGGTTGCTGCGTAACGAGTTGCTGGATTTGGATTTCTGGCTCACCGAGCAACTTCAGCAACCTTGCAACCCAGCAACCCTGCGCCCAACCGCGAGACCCCGCAACCGCGAGACCGCGAGACCCGCGTCACCGCAACGTCAGCATCGCCTCATCGCTGCCAGCGCCCGCGCCATACCGGTCGTCGAACTGCTTCAGTTCCCGCTTCCGCTTCTCGTAACGTGACATGACCCGTTTCACGTACGAGCGGGTCTCGCGAAAGGGAGGGACGCCGTTGTAACGGCGGACGTTCCCTTCGCCGGCGTTGTAGGCGGCGATGGTCTTGGTCAGGTTGCCATCGAACCGGGCGTTGAGATACTTGAGGTACTTGGCACCGGCATCGACGTTCTGTTCCGCGTTGTAGAGGTTCCGTGCCCCGAGCCAGCGGCCGGTCCGCGGCATGAGCTGCATCAGCCCGCGCGCTCCGACCTGCGACCGGGCGTGGGAACGAAAGCTCGATTCGGTCTCGACAACGGCGGCGAGGAGGGAGGGATCGACGTCATACTTCTGGGCCTTGGCATGAATGAGGTCGCCGAACGGCACCGCGTTCGTGAAGAACTCCCGCCGGATGGCGACGTTGATCCGCCGCATCTCCTGGTGGAAAACATCCTTTGATTGCGGCTCCGACTCCGGCCGCAACGCCTTGTTCAGGAAATGAATGCTCCCCTCGACCAGGCCGTCCGGGGGGGGATTCGAGGGCTCGTTCGCCGAGGTGTCGGTGTCCACGGCGCTCGCGAGAACACGCCCGGACGACGCATGTTGCCGGGCGATTGTCGCGGCGACTGGCGCTGTAGGAATGACGACATCGACGCCCTGGAGCACTTCGGTCAACCCGCCGACCGACAGCGCCGCGCCGACGACCAGCGTCGCCACTCCTCGGCCGCCGATCCAGTGCAGGAGGCGATGCGACTGCGTCTTGCGGCGTACTTTCGCCGAGCGAACAGACAGGGATTCCGTGAGTGAGCGCCGCTTCCTGGCCATCGTCCTCCCTCAGTTATTTTCGCTACGAATAAGACATCAATCGACGCGAGGTAACCACGGGAGAGTGAACCTTAATCCGTCGTTGAGCAAGGTCAGCCTTGCCGAAGGAGCGTCAACTCCTTGCGCGTTGGTGCTTTACTCGCCGAAGACAATCGCTGAAAACTTTTCGACGCGGCAATCTTCAGCTCGCCACGCTCCACGCGGAAGGCCCGCTTTGACGCAGGTCTGGTCGAGAAAGGTCTCCCGATCCCACTCGTACTCTGTGGCCACCTGCGGCAGCAGCAGTCCGGCATGACGCCCTCGACTGATGATGAGGCCATCGCGGCCGATCACGATCTCCTCGACGTTCGTGACCACCTCGATCGGACCCATGACCGAGATCTCGAGCGAAAGCAGTTCCAGCTCGCCGGGCCGTAGGGGCTCGAAACGAGGATCGCGAAAGGCCGCGGAGATGGCGCTCGAGGCGATGGCCTTGTAAAGCAGTTCCGCGGCATGGATCGAACCGATGCAGCCTCGCAGGTCCCCCTCGCGCGTCCGCAGCGTCACGAAGGCACCAGCCGGGCTGCGGAGCATCTCATCAAAGTCATCGTCCTTCCACTCGGGCGCGCGCCCCTCGAGGATGGCGGCAATCGATTGCCGGGCGATGCCGAGGAGCGTTTGCCGGTGGACTTCGCTGAGGTCGAGCATGGGGGTCAGAGAGAACGGGAGCGGGCGGTTCGGATGAGCATCAGGTTACGGATGTAAACGATCAATGCCGGAGCCTGGCCGAAGATGATGACCGGATCGCGGCGCGCCACGCCGTAGATCGTCATCAGGATGCCACCGGAGAGAGAAAGGTACCAGAACTCGATCGGCACATGGCTCATCCTCCGGCGCTCGGACGAGATCCACTGCACGATGAAACGCGCCGCGAACAGCGCCTGGGCCACGAACCCGAACGCGGCAAGAAGGTCCCAATGCCAGGTGCGGGGGTCGAAGGAGAGGGGGAAGTGCACCGTGGCAGTTTACGCGGTCCTGAGGGCTGAGGCCGAAAGCCAATGTTGAATGTTGAATGTTCAATGTTGAATGTTGAATGAGGTGCGCGGTTTTCCATTCAACATTGAACATTGAACATTGAACATTCAACATTCAACATTGGCTTTTCGGCGGTCACGGCTCCTCGAAGACCCTGTACTTCAGCACCCTCTTCGACATCCACCTCACCGCCACACAGTCGGCCAGACCGCGGAAGGCGCGGTTCATCGCTCCGTACTTCGAGACGCCGAACTGGCGGGCACGATGGTTGACCGGCATCTCCACGACCTTGTAGCCGTGCATCCTCACCAGCGTCGGCAGGAAGCGGTGCATACCGGTGTAGAGGCGGATGCGATCGATGGCCTCGCGCCTCACCAACTTCAACGAACAGCCGGTGTCGGTGATGTGATCGTTGGTGATCCAGTTGCGGACACCGTTGCCGATCTTCGATTGCATCCTGCGCGACCAGGTGTCGTGACGATTCACGCGAACGCCGATGACCATGTCGGCCGCGCTCTCCTCCAGCGCACGCATCATGGCCGGGATATCGGCCGGATCGTTCTGCAGGTCGGCATCGAGCGAGACCACGAAGGTTCCTCGGGCAGCGTGCCACGCCGCATCGAGCGCCGCCGTCTGTCCGCTGTTCTTCTCGAACGTCAGCACGCGCAACGTGGGATGTTTCGCTCGGCTCGCGCGCAGGACTTCGAGACTGCGGTCCGTCGAGCCATCGTCGACGGCCACGATCTCGTACGGCCACTTCCCATCCAGCGCCCTGGCGATCTCATCGAGAAGGATGGGGATGTTTTCCTCCTCGTTGTAGACGGGGAAAACGACCGAGAGGTGAGGGGCGGACGGCATCAGCGCGGCAGTGTAACGCCGAAGGCGCGCTCGAAATTTGCGGTCGTCCGCGCCGCTACGTCCTCGACCGGCACGCCCCACAACGTCGCCAGCAGTTCGGCCACTTTGATGACGTACGCCGGCTCGTTGTCCCGCCCCCGGAAGGGGACTGGAGCGAGAAACGGCGTGTCGGTCTCGATGAGCACGCGGTCATGCGGCAGCGCCTTCGCGCAGGCGCGGAGCGAATCGGCGCTGCGGAAGGTGACGATGCCGGAGAAGGAGATGAAGTAGCCGGCCTCGATGAACTTCCGGGCTACCTCTTCCGACTCCGTGAACGAATGCAGGATCCCGCGCGCGCCGCTGGCCGAGAGGATGGCCACCATGTCATCAGTCGACTCGCGGTTGTGGACGATGATCGGCTTGTCGATCCGTTTGGCCAGATCGAGGTGCCGCTCGAAAACGGCGATCTGTGTTTCACGGGGCGAGTGCATGTAGTGGTAGTCGAGCCCGCATTCACCGACCGCGACGACCCTCGGATCCGCCGCCAGCCGCTCGATCTCCGCGAACGCAGCGTCATCGCAGTCCTTCGCCTCATGCGGATGAAAGCCGACGGCAGCCCAGACGTCGGCATGTTTCTGCGCGACGGCAACGGTTTCCGGCGCGTCCGAGAGTTTCGTGCCGGGAAAGACGAAGCCGCGTACGCCGGCGTCCCGCGCACGCGCCAGCGTCGACTCGGCGTCGGACATGGTGAGGTGGCAGTGGGAGTCTGTGAAGATCATTCGTTACATTCTTATCCGCAGATGACGCAGATGGACACAGATAAAAAGACCGCATCCCCATCTGTGCTCATCTGCGTCATCTGCGGATCAATCCCTCTCCACTAGCAGAGAGATCCCCATCCCCCCGCTGATGCACAACGTCGCCAACCCAAGGCGCTTGGACCGCGACGCCAGCGCGTGAAGCAACGTCGTCGTGATCCGTGCTCCGGTCGCCCCGATCGGATGTCCCAGAGAAATAGCGCCGCCGTGGACGTTGATCTTGTCGCGGTCGAAATGCAGCTCGCGGTCGCACGCCAGCACCTGCGCGGCGAACGCTTCATTCAGCTCGATGAGATCGATGTCATCGAGCGAGATGCCTGTATCAGCCAGGAGCTTCCTTGTGGCAGGAACCGGTCCGATGCCCATGATCTTCGGATCGACGCCAGCCTGCGCATAGCCGATGATCCGCGCCATCGGCGTCAGCCCGTGACGCTGCACCGCATCGGCCGAGGCAACGAGCATCGACGAGGCGCCATCGGTGATCCCCGACGAGTTGCCGGCGTGGACGGTGCCGTTCTTGCGGAAGACCGGCGGCAGCTTCGCCAGCGAGCCGAGGTCGGCATCGAAGCGGGGGTGTTCATCCTTGTCGATGACTACATCGCCCTTCCTCCCCGCCACCGTGACCGGCACGATCTCATCGCGAAAGCGGCCCTCGTCGTACGCCACGCCTGCGCGGCGTTGCGTCCAGACCGCGTAAGCGTCCTGCTCCTGGCGCGAGATGCCGTAGCGGTCGGCCAGCGTCTCCGCCGTCGCTCCCATCATCTCGTCTGCCAGCGGACAGAGAAAGCCGTCGCGGTACATGCCGTCGACCACTTCCGCATCGCCCATGCGATATCCCCAACGCGCACGCGGCAGGAGGTACGGCGTATTCGACATCGACTCCGTGCCGCCGGCGAGTACGACGCTGGCTTGGCCGAGGCGGATCTGATCAGCGGCATTCATGATCGAGCGAAGTCCGGAGCCGCACGCCTGATTGACCGTGTACGCCGGCGTCTCGTGACGCAGTCCCGACTTGATGGTGATCTGCCGGGCCACGTTTGGTCCGACGCCCGCCTGCCGCGCATTGCCGAAGATCACTTCATCGACGGCACTCGGATCGATCCCGCTGCGCGCAAGCGTCGCCTTCGCGCTGGCGATCCCCAGCTCCGCCGCGGTGAGCGACGACAACCCGCCGCCGAATTTCCCGATCGGCGTGCGGACGGCGGCGATGAGGTAGATGGGGATGTCGAGGCTCGGCACTTTGTCTCCTTAACGGGGTTGCGGAGTCTCGCGGTTGCGGGCTCTCGCGGCATCCACACCGCGCAACCGAGCAACCGCGAGACTACGCAACCCCTCCCTGTAACAACGTTACAACGAGCTCCCGATATGTCTCGATTGCGTCGAGAAGATCCCTCTTCGCGATTTTCTCATTCGCTCCGTGGGCATCGAGGATCGATCCCGGCCCGAACAGCAGCGGCTTTCCCAGCGCGCCGAGATGCGGCACGTCGGTATTGAACGCAACCACGCGCGACGGCGCTCCGTCCGGCACGTGCATGAATTGCGGTGGATTGCCGCGGGATACGGTGATCGTGCCACCGTGCCTCGCCACGATCGTTTGCAGCCTGGCCTGCACCTCATCGGGATGCGTGACCGTGCGAAAAATCATCTGGCACTCGGCCTCGTCCGGAATCACATTCGGCTTCTCGCCGCCGCGCACGACGCCGACGTTGACCGTGGTCTCGCCGAGGTCGTCGTCAGTTCCCCAGCGGGTGGCGTTGATCTCCGCGATCGCCGCCACCATCTTGTTGATGGCCGAGTCGCCGCGCTCGGGATAGGCGGAATGCCCGGCGACGCCGTCAAAGCGGACGAAGCAGGTCAACGCCCCCTTCGACGCCCGCGCGAACGTCGACTCCGTCGGCTCACCCACGACGACATACTCCGATCCGATCCCGGCAAACTCCGTATTGGCCATCTTGGCCCCGATCGAGTCGGTCTCCTCGCCGACGACGAAGAGATAGGCGAAGTCGTCAATCCCATCCCCCCGCAGCCGTTCCCCCGCCGCGATCATCGCCGCGATGATCCCCTTCGTATCGCACGCCCCCCGCCCATACAGAAACTCCTCATCCTCGGAGGCCCCAAACCACGGCGGCACGGTATCGATGTGCGAGTTGATGACCACCCGCGGCCTTCCGCCGGCCCCCGCGTAGACGTTGAACCGCCGCTCGCTGACTGGATGCCTGCGGCACGTATACCCGAGCGCCGCCAGCTCGTCATGCAGAAACCCGGCAACGTCGAACTCGCTCTCGGTCGGCGAAGGGATATCGATGAGCCGCCTCGCGAAGCGAATGGCGTCGAACATAGGGCGCGGATTGTAACTGGAGTGCGCGACGGTGATCGGTCGTTCTCACATGATGATTCAAGCGGAAGTAGAGGAGTTAGCCCATCGGCCCTCGCAGTCCAAATTCCCGAGATACCACCAGGCTGGTTGGATGCTGTTTACTTCGGAGCCTTCAGGCCAGCTGTCTGATCGCGTCTTCGTCCGCGTTGATTCCAGCCGAAGTCAGCTCCGCGCGCAGATCGCGCAATAACCGCTCGCGGCGCAGGTAGAGCTGCTTTTCCGGCACATGGAGAATGCGCGCGATCTCCGACATCTTCATGTCCGAGTCGAATTGAAGCCGCATCATGAGGCGGTCCTCGGGGGCGAGGCGATCAAGGAAACTCCGCACGATCGTCGCGGCGCGGTCGGAGAGTCTCTGACGCTCGTTCTCTAACTCCTCCGCCGATTCGAGCCGCGGATTGACTGCTCGCGGCGGTACTTCGATCGTTGGATCGTCCCTGAAGCTGGCGTCGGCCCGAATCTTCGCGTAGTGGCGCCGGCGAGGAGAGTTGCCTTTGCCATCGGCGGTGAGAAGTTCAGCAAAGATCGCCTCGCGTTCCTCCAGCGGAAGTTCGGGAGCATTCTCATCGAAGAATCGATCGACTGCTTCTTCGTCGCTCGGGTCAACGCCATGGCGTGCAGCGATAACCGCGAACGCACTCATCGGCGTAGGCATGGCAAATTATGCTCCTCGCTATCTAAGAGTGTCCAACTCGCGCGAAATTGCAAACGCTGAATTTTCATCGTGGTAGAAGTATCGCCCATCGTTTCGCATGATGATGCGTCGGAAACCGACTGGAAGGGGCTGGGTGGCAGGAAGATTACTCATTCTTCCCTCGGGCCCCCGATACCACCGCGCAAGAGCTTCGCCGCCTCTTGGATCGGCATGAAGTCCCAGACGTCCGCGGCGCATCGCGTTGTAGCTGGCGGTAATCGCCATGTCCATCCCAATTCTCATCAGAGCGCGCCGCTGCGGGATCGCGGCGAGAGCCCTGCCGCGGCCTTCGATAAAGAACTGATCTGGAGCCGGGCTCAGATACCAGAGGAAAGCACTTTCGCGCGAGTGATCGTGCAGGTCGGGGTACTTCTCGACCAGAAGGCTCATCACGCACGGCATCACATGTGGTGGAGAAGCACATTCCACTCCCGCGACGAGCGCCGCCGGCATTTGACCAAGCGTCTCGGCCGCGAGTCGCGTAACGTTGAAGATTCGGAACGGCCAATTCCAGTTCTTATCGGCGCGATCGAGCGAATCGATCCACTCCTTCTGAACGTGCTCGTCCCACCACTTCGCATGTTCCTGAGTCATTCTCAAAATACGAATCGGCAGGTATCCTCCAGCCAACGTAGGCGCTCTGGAAACGTGAACCAATCCGCGTGTAATTCTCGCAGGCATGAGCGCTCCGTAATGGTGGGCTGATGGATTGAGTATATGTCCTCATCCAATGCGTCGATGGATTGATTTCGCCAGTCGGGATGGGTTTCTCAAACTCTTATCGACGCCAATTCTGGGCACGTACGGCGGCTCGAGGAAGTCAACGTGGCCGCATCAGATGGGGAAAGCTGGGTAACGATGACATTGGGCATCTTCCTGCCGCAGAGTATCAACTGCGCGGCCAGGGTGCCGCCCCTAATCCCGTCCCCTTCGCCTGCCCCGCCCCTCCCGCGGGAACTCGCCAAACATCCCCGGAAACGTCTCCCGCATCCGCGCCAGGTCGGGATCGTCGGGCCAGCGCTCGGAGATGGCAGCAGACAGGCGTCCGATCTCCGCGCGATCGTGCGAGGTGATGGCCAGCGATAGCCTCGCCAGTTGCTGTTCGCGGCGGTCGAGGCGGTCGGAGTCGCCGAGGGCGCGGTTCAGCTCGTCGCTGGCATAGTTGAGGTTGCGGTTGAAGAGCGCCACCTCACCCATGCGGAAGTGCGCTTTCGCGTAGTGCGGGTCCTGCATGAGGATGCGATGCAACGTCTTGCGCGCCTGCATCGAGTCGCCGCTGGCGAGTTGGGACATCGCGTTGGCATAGAGGGTGTCGGCCGACGAATCGTTGGATGTCGGCTCAGGCGCGGGCGACGGTGTTGCCGGTGTGGTGTCGGTGCTCTCGTCCTTCGTGGGGGTCGGTTCCGTGTTGGTCTCGGCAGAGCCGGCACGGGACGAGGCTGTGTCCAACGCCGCAGCGGTGTCCTGCTGCTCGACAACGGTCCCCGTATCCGTCGCGGTGACGTTGACCGCCGTCCTCGACGGTGGCGCGATCGGGGTCGTAGCCGTCGTCTGCGCGGCCGGTGCCGGCGACGAACGATACCTGGCGATGACCGCGGCAGCGGCGGCGAGGATCACCACCATCACCACGATGACCGCCGCCAGCGCGCCGCGGCGGCGCGGCGGAACCGGCGGCGTTTCCTGCACCGTCTTCATCTGCGATCCGGTGATCACCGTCGACGCGGCCGCTGCCGGTATCGCCGCGGCCGTCAACGCATTCGGCGACGTGTACGGCGCGGTCGCGGCGCGGCCCATCTGGGCGTCGAGCGCCGTCTCCAGTTCCGCGGCGGTGAAACGCTCGGCGGCATTCTTGCGCAGCGAGCGGCGGATGATCTCGTTCATCGCCGGGGAGATTCCGGGATTCACCAACTGCGGGTCGGTCGGCTCGTCGCGGATGATCTGCGTCATCGTCTCGGTGATCGTCTCGCCGGCGAACGGCCGGCGGCCGGTGGCCATCTCGTACAGCACCACGCCGAGCGAGAAGACATCCGTCTTGCCGTCGATGGCCTTGCCGAGGGCCTGCTCCGGCGACATGTAGTGGATCGTGCCGAGGATCATTCCCTGCTGCGTAACGAACGCGGCGGTCGGCGTGTCCGCCGCCGAGGCGCCCTCGACACCGACCTGCTTGGCGATCCCGAAGTCGAGGACCTTGACCCGGTTGCCGTTGACGATGATGTTGTCCGGTTTGATGTCGCGGTGGACGATCCCCTTGGCATGGGCCTCGGCCAGGGCATCGGCGACGGCACGTCCGATGCGGCAGATCTCCGCTTCCGAAAGCCCGCCGCGGCTGATCACCTTCGTCAGCGGCTCCCCTTCCACGAACTCTTCGACGATGAAAATGTGATCGCCATCCTGCTCGATCGAATGGATGGTGGCGACCGAGGGATGGTAGAGCTGTGCGGCCGTGCGCGCCTCACGCTTGAGCCGCGCCGTCGCCTCGACGTCCGCCACAAACGACGGCGGCAACACCTTGATGGCCACGGTGCGCCCGAGCCGCGAATCCTCGGCACGCCACACCTCCCCCATCCCCCCCTTGCCCACGCGGGCGATCAGACGGTACGGGCCGAGCAACTGGTCGGGGGTAAGCATGGATGGTTATTCAAGAACTGACAACGATCTTACCGCTGTCCTCATCGATACGCCTTATCACGAGGCAGCACTCGAAGAATGTCGATTTGCCTTTCACCTGTCGCATCGCCGCGAACAAATATGACACGCCATGTACCGACCCTCAGGCGATAGCGGGGAGGTTTCGAATTGACGAGGTGACGAATGTCACCGGTATTGGTTTCCGCGAATTCGTCGACTGCTCTTTCGATCGCTTTCCGAACCTCTCTCGTCGTTTTGTCGAGATCCTTGAGTGCGCGCGGCTTCCAGCAAACGATCACTTGAAATAACGCCGCTTCACTTCTTCATGAGAAACAAGCTCGGTCTCCTGGAGCGCTTCCGTGAGCCCGCCGTCGAAATCGTCATCATCGGGCTCATCGTCGATCGGCGCGTTCTCCAGCAGAACCTTCAGAGGATCCGGGGCCAGCTCCAGTCCTTTCAGCACACGAACAGCAGTGATCAAGTCTTCCTCTGGCAGATGGTCGACGAGGTCATGCAGCGTCTGTCGGGTGTTCATCGTTCCTCCTCGTGCTCGCCTACATTGTAAGTGGAATCGCAGGCGAATCCCTCTTTCGGGCCACGCGGTACGCCGGTTGCACCACGCAGACAACAGAGAAATGTCGTATGGCTGACCGAAAACCGTGTGTCCGATGCGAACGTCCGATCGATGCCTACGCACGATCGTGCGTCTACTGCAGTTGGGATCAGGCCGCGCCGCGCCCGGCGGAGACGGCGCCGCCGATGATGGAGCGTCCGTACGTCCCTCCGGCGGACAATCGAGCCCGCAACAAACTCATCGGCGCGGCGGCGTTCGTCGTGCTGGTCATCGTCGCCTTCGCGGTTGGGGCGGTAGTCAACCGCGAGCACGGACCGAGGTCATCGCCTGCCGCGGAACAGACGGCGTCGACGACGGCCGACTCCACCCCCCGCTCGACCGTGACGCTCGTTCCCGTGGAAGGGGGCGTCAGCTCCGTTCAGCCGGAGGCGCCGGTCACGAGCGCGCCGGCGCAGACACCCAGCGCCGGGAACGTCGACATCAACGGCGAGCGCTCCGACGCCACGGCTCTTCCCTCCGAGGCCTATACGGCGGCGGCACAGCGAGCCAAGGCCGAGCGCGCGGTGAGAACGAATAACGGCACCATCGATCCGCGAACGATTGGCGGCGGAGTCGAGCCGCGTCCGGTACGCACCACGAGCCTCGAACGGCCGCGGACGACGCGCGTTGCCGCGATACCGCACACGCAACCGATCCCGCTTTACCAGCCGGTGCCACCGATGAGCGTCGACCGTCCCACCAGCGCGCGGCTCTTTCTCACCGTCGGCACCGACGGCCGCGTTCATGACATCAACGTCGCCCAATCGATCCCCGGCGAGATGCCTCGGCTGATCGCATCGGTGCAGAACTGGCGCTTCCGGCCGGCAACGCAGAACGGCGAGCCCGTGACATCGACGTTCTCAGTCGATATAAACGTGCATCCGCGATGACCGCCGATTCGCCGAACCTCTCCTCTGACCGCATCGCCTGCGCATCGTGCCGTCACGACATCGATGCCGCGGCCAGGCTCTGTCCCTATTGCGGCGCCGATCCGCGCACCGGGACCAAACCGGTCGACACGCAGGCAATGCTCAACGAGATGTTCCATCCGCGCCCGCCGGCGTCGGCCTCGGCGACCGTCGTCGAGTTTGCGCGCCAGCGGCAGGGGGTGGTCATCACGCTGGCCGTTCTGCTGGTCATGCTCCTCCTGGCCGGACTCCACGAATACGTGACGCGCCGCAACGCCCGCGACGTCTCCGCGGCCGCCGCGATCCCGCTGACCGACGTCACGGATCTGAGCAATCAACAGGATGAGAATCGTCCGCTTCCGCTGCCGAAGATCGAGTACCAGTTCGACGGCCATCCGCAGACGATGCGCCGGTTCGTCGTCGAGCCTGACGCGGTGACGCCTCCCGAGGTGGCGACCGCACAGCAGACGGCGACGGCGGCGACGGCGCCCAAGGCGCATTAACGTTGCCTTAACCTGAATTCTCACACGCTCACTTGAATTGTTCCCTTGAGAGCCTCGCCACTCCCTTCGTCGAGAGCTCTTCTCCCCACGCGGTTTCTTGCGGGGGGAGAAGGTGGCGAAGCCGGATGAGGGGGGCGCTTTACGAGAGATGGGCGATTTACCGACGCTGGTCCGAGAGCGCTCGAAGGCGAGCGAATGACCTACGCGTGAAACGCCCCCTCATCCGCCTTCGGCACCTTCTCCCCCAGCAAGAAACCGCTGGGGGAGAAGGGCTCTCGATTGGAGGTATTGCCGAGAACGAACCGCTCGCACAACTTCACATCGTCCCAAGTTTCATCTACGCCGCGTAGGCAGGCTGGACAGTAAATACACAGGAACGTCCGCCCTTCTTGACCCCGATCTCCACCAGGATTACCTTTTGCGCCTTAACGTAACGGAGGAGGTCATGATGGATGGATTTCGCCGGGTTTCTCTCATCTTGTTGTGTCTCGCAATCGGCATCGGCGCGGCGTACGCGCAGCAGCCGCCGCCCGCGCTCGTTGCGCAGCTCATGAACGCGGCCGGCACGCTGCGCGGGGAGGGTCACAACGCCACGCCTGCCGGTCCGCACAAGCTGTTGACCTGGCGCGTCCACCAGCTTGCGCTGCCGCAACCGGTCACCGTCACCATCAATGGGAAGAGCGTCACCACCAGCACCGCCTTTCGGCTGACGGTCACCGGCGGCCCGTTCCCCGCGCGCGCGACCCCCGCGGTCATCGAGATCGACGGCGTCGCGGCCGGCGTCGCGCTCGAGAGCGCGGACCAGTCGGCGCTGCGGCTGGTCACCTTCGATCCCGCGCTGCTGCACCAGGGCGCGCGGGTAACCGTCGCGTACGGCGAGGTACGGTCCGATCTTCCCGAAACCCTGAACCTGCATTGATGAGGAGGCCAACATGAAAAAGACACTGCATGCGCTTCTCCTTCTCGTCGTTCTCGCCGCGCCCGCGCTGTTGGCGCAGGACCCCACCGCGCCGGGGCCATTCGCCGTCACGCGCGAGGAGTACAACTTCGGCGACACCGCCTTCACGCCGACGAACTTCCCCGGTCCGGTCGAGCTGCTGGCGTCCGTACATCATCCGACCGACCTCACCGGCGGTCCGTTCCCGCTGGTGGTCTTTCTCCACGGTCGTCACGCCACCTGCTTCAACGGGCAGGGGGCGGCGTTTCTGGAGTGGCCGTGCTCGGACGGCCGCACACCGATCCCGAGCTATCAAGGATACGACTACGTCGGCGCGCTGCTGGCGAGCCAGGGATACTTCGTCGTCTCCATCAGCGCGAACGGCGTCAACGCCGTCGACAACATGGTCTTCGACCTCGGCGCGCTGGCGCGCGCGGAGCTCATCCAGAAGCACCTCGACATCCTGAAAGGCTTCACCACCAGCGGCGGCGCGCCGTTCGGCACGCGATTCGTCGGCAAGATCGACCTGACGCGCATCGGTACGATGGGGCACTCGCGCGGCGGCGAGGGCGTCGCACGCCACTTCACCTTCAATATCAGCCAGGGCTCACCGTACGGGATCCGCGCGGTGCTGCCGCTGGCGCCGACCGACTTCAACCGCACGCTGGTCAACAACGTCCCGCTGCTGGTAATGCTCCCCTATTGCGACGGCGACGTCAGCGACCTGCAGGGCATCCACTACTTCGACGACGTGCGCTACAACGTGCCGGGCGATCCGGCGTCGAAGCATTACGTGTTGGTCATGGGCGCCGATCACGATTTCTTCAACACGGTATGGTCGCCGTCGAGCGGCATCCCCGGCGCCGCGGATGACTGGGTCGCTTTCGTGCCGGGCGGCGTGAGCGATTCGTTCTGCGGTACCGGCAAGACCAGCCAGCGGCTGACGGAGAGCCAGCAGCGCGCGGTCTCCACCGGCTTCTTCACCGCGTTCTTCCGCACGTTCGTCGGCGGCGAGACGCAGTTCCTTCCGATTCTCACCGGCGACGCGCCGCCACCGCCGGGCGTTACGCACGATCTCCACGTGACCTTCCACGCGCCGGACAATCCGTTGCTTCGCCGCGACCTGAACCGCTTCCTCACCTCGAGCGAGCTCTCGACCAACGTCCTCGGCGGTGCGGTCACGCCGAACGCGCTCTCGCCCTATGAGATCTGCGGCGGGCCGTCGCCGTTCCCGCCGAAGTGCATCCCGAGCGCGAACAACGCCCAGCAGCCGCACACCACGCCGAGCGCGCGCAGCAACGCTCCTGGCCTCAGCCAGCTTCACTCCGGCTGGACGAGCGCGAGCGGCTCGCTGCAGGACGACCTTCCGCCCTCACTGCGCAACGTTTCCGGCTTCCAGGCCATCCAGTTCCGCGTGGTGGTCGACTTCAGCGATCCGCGCAACGTCACCGGCGTGCCGCAGGACTTCCATGTGGCGCTGACCGACACAAGCGGCTTCACCGCAACCGTCGCCGTCAGTACCGTCTCCAGCGCGCTCTACTTCCCGCCGGGCGAGACGATCGTGGTGCCGAAGATCGTTCTCAGCACCGTGCGCATCCCGCTCTCCGCATTCCGGCGCGTCAACCTGAACGCGGTGAAGTCGGTGGTCTTCCAGTTCGATCAGAAACCGCAAGGCAACGTGCTCGTCGACGACGTGGCCTTCGCCTCGGCGCAATAGCTTTTCGGAGCGCCGGCGTTCACCGCCGGCGCTCCATCGCGATGGCAGCATTAAACTTCCCCGCATGTTGCAGATCGCCGTCGTCGTCACCGCCGTGCTCCTGATCGGCTGGCTAGCCGCCTGGATGCTGGCCCAGAAGCCGGCCACCAACGCGCAGCAATTGATCCAGCAGCATCGTTACGAGGATGCCGTCACCGCCTCCGCGAACGATCCCCTCCACCGCGCCGAGGCCCTCAAACTCCTCGGCAGATTCGACGAAGCGATCGCCTCGTACCTCCGATCCGACGACCCCGCCGCCCGGGAAGGCATCGCCCTCTCCCTAGCCCACTTGGGCCGCGACCTCGACGAAGCCAAACGCCTGATGGAAGAGACCATCGCCCTCCACCCCCAGATCATGGAGTTCCAAGCCCTCGGCCTGGCCTACATCCTCCTCCGCCGCGGAGACCGCGAGGACGCGTTGCGCACCTACGCCGACAACCTCGAGCTCCTCGAAACCCGTTTCCGCGACGACTACACGGATCCCGATCCCCTGCTGGCAGAGACGCTGGTGATGTTCGCAGCGTTATCGGAGGCCGCGGGCGATGTGACGCGCGCGATAGCGTTGCGGACGCAAGCCGCGCAGTGGGCACCAGGCAGCGTGTGGAGCTAGAAGATTTTCACGCGGAGTCGCGGAGAAAAGCAATCCGACCTCCGCGTCTCCGCGCCTCCGCGTGAGCCGGTTCCCGTTGAAGTAAGCGGAAACGTACGATGGAATCACGACGACTCGCGAGCTCGTGATTCATGAAGTGGAGTCCCTCGTCGGCAGTCGCGCAAGTACCGGTCGAACTCACTTCTCGAGAATGCTCTTCAGCACGTCGTTTCGCACCGTCAGCATCCGTGTCAGATATCTGGCCATGACCAATCGATCGACGAGCGCGCCAAGCGGCCCTAACGGAGAATGAAACGTCAGCACGTCTCGCATGATCGTCCCGTCCGGGCACGGCTCGAAAAAGTGATCGTGCACGAATGAGTGAAAGGCCCCCTTGACCATCGAGTCCTGGAAGTAGCGCGGGCGGTCGTAGGCGGTGATGCGCGACGTGAATCGCTGCCGGATTCCGAAGTGCCGCCCTTCCCACGTCACCTGTTCGCCGAGCTCGATGAGGCCGGACGTCTTCCCCGCGACCGCTCGCTCGCCGGTGGCCGCCATCGATTCGAGATGCAAGTCGAGATCGCGGCTGGCGTCAAAGCATCGCTCGGGTGTTGCGCGAACGGTGGTCCGGATGGTGATGACAGGCATCGTCTCTTTTCTCCGCGCCTCCGCGCCTCCGCGTGATCATGCTTTGTACCGGACCGCCGGGCTCCCCGCCGGATAGAACACTCCCAGCAGCCGCATCTCCCCTTCTCCGCCGTTCTCCACGCAATGTACCTGTCCGTGCGGAAGGAAAATGCACGAGCCGCGTTCGATCGGCGTGCTCGACGAGCCCGCCCACATCACACCCGCCCCGTCGAGGATGACGATCACCTCTTCGTACAGGTGGTAGTGATCCGGAGCGCGGCCGGGAGGGATGCCGCCGACGAACTGCGTGACCTGCGTGCTGCCGTCGTCGGCGTTGATGATCTCGCGGTACCAACGGTCGCCGGTACGCTGGACGGCCGCCTCGTGCATCGAAACGACGAACGGCTCGCCGTGGCCGGGCTCGTAGCCTTCGAGAATGGCGCCGGCATCCGGACATTGCGAGCTGACGAGCGTCAACGTTTCCGTGGCCGCAATCTCCAGTGACGCTGACGGTGGAAGATAGATTCCGGTATCGACCGATATCGCCGCATCGCCCGCCGAGCCGGAGCCGGCGATGACGTAGAGCACCTCGTCGGACGACTCGTTCCGCAGCGTGGCCTTCTCCCCTCCCGGCAACTCCATTACGCGCAGCGAGATCGCCCGCGTGCCGGCGTCCCGTCCGAAGTGTTTCCAGATGCGCAGCGGGCCGTCGGAGACCGGTTCGCCCTCGTTCAACCCCACTACGCGGCAACCACCGTCCAGTATTGCAAGCATTTCGTGGGATTATGCTCTCCGCATGCAGACGAAAGAAGAAGGAGTCCGGGCCAC
>Ga0247680_1000115_pt1 | contig 34440 bp, 23 predicted proteins | sample CNK21_metaG_FD_182803 | JGI IMG/M metagenome (GOLD analysis project Ga0247680, IMG submission 182803) | Soil microbial communities from Purdue University Martell Research Forest, Indiana, United States - CNK21 | ecosystem: Environmental > Terrestrial > Soil > Temperate forest > Bulk soil...
TCTTCGCGTCTTCGCGTGATTAAATCCGCGCCATGCGCAGAATCGTTACCGCACTCCTCGCCTTCGCCCTCACCACCGCCCTGCACGCGCAGGAGTTGCCCGCCGAGATGCGGGCGAGCATCGACAAAGCTGCCGCCGACATCCTGGCCAAGACCGGTGCGCCGAGCGCGTCGATCGCCGTCGTCCGCGACGGGAAGATCGTTTACACGCACGCGTACGGAATCGCGAACCTGGAGACGAAGCTGCCGGCCTCGCCGCAGATGCGCTACTCGATCGGCTCGATCAGCAAGCAGTTCACCGCCGCCGCGATCCTCATGCTCGCCGAGGAAGGGAAACTCTCGCTCGACGACAAGGTCATCCGCTGGCTGCCCGACCTCACGCGCGCCGGCGACGTCACCATCCGCCAGATCCTTTCGATGACCTCCGGTTACCAGGATTTCTGGCCGCAGGACTACGTCATGCCGATGATGATGCAGCCGGTGACGGCGCCGGAGATCGCGGCAGGCTGGGCCAAGAAGGCGCTCGACTTCGAGCCGGGCGCGAAGTGGCAGTACAGCAATACCAACTACGTCATCGCCGGAATGATCGCCGAGAAGGTGGCCGGGATGCCGCTGCTGGACTACCTGCAGAAGCGTGTCTTCGTCCCGCTGAAGATGACCACCGTCTCGAACACGGACGCGGCTCCCCTCGGCCCCGAGGATCCGATGCGTTACCTCCGCTACGCGCTCGGACCGCTCCGCCCCGCACCGAAAGAAGGACGCGGCTGGATGTTCGCCGCGGGCGAGCTGGCCATGACCGCGCATGACCTGGCGCTGTGGGATATCTCGGTGATCGATCAGACCATCCTCAAGCCGGAGTCGTATCGTGTTCTGGAGACCGAGGTGGAGCTGAACAACGGCGTCGGCTCCCGCTACGGCCTCGGCGTCGGCATCGGCATGGCCGACGGGCGCCGCATCCTCTCGCACGGCGGCGAGGTCTCCGGCTTCACCGCGCGCAACGAGGTCTATCCCGACGATCGCGTCGCCATCGCCGTCCTGACGAATCTCGACGCCACCGGCGCCTCGGAACAGATCGCCGCCGGCATCTCCAAAACGATCTTCGCCTCAACCGACCCGGCCACGCCGAAGACGACCGACCAGATGCACAAGATCTTCGATGAGCTGCAAAAAGGCCGCATCGACCGCGCGCAATTCACCTCCAACGCAAACGCCTATTTCGACGATCAGGCCGTCAAGGACTTCGCCTCCAGCCTCGCCCCCCTCGGCACCCCGCAGGAGTTCGTCCAGGCCGCCCAGTCCCTCCGCGGCGGCATGACCCTTCGCCGTTATCGGATCAAGTTCCCGAACAAGACGCTGCGTCTGACGACCTTCATCATGCCGGACGGAAAGATCGAGCAATACCAGATCGCGGCGGCGGAGTAGCTGCGGCGCTTCGCGCCGCGTTGTCTGCACTATCGCGCGTAGTCTGCGCTTTGCGGGTTGTCTGCGCTGCGGGCGCGTGAACACTAACGTTGCAGCGGCGTGGAAACTAACACCGCAATGCCACATCCCAACGCGGCGCAGCCGCAGACAACGCGCGATGGCGCAGACAACGCGCGCGAAGACGCGCAGCCTACGTAGGCCTCGCCTCCTCCGCTTCCGCCCAGATCTCCACGCGGTGGCGTTCGTTCAGGAAGATCGATCCGACGAGGAACGTCATCAATGCCACGCCGATGACCCAGTAGAGGCCGGCGAAGATGTCGTGGGTTCTTGCGACGAGCAGACTGGCGATGAGCGGAAGAGTGCCGCCGAACCAGCCGTTGCCGAGGTGGTAGGGGAGGGAGAAGGAGGTATAGCGGATCTTCGCCGGGAACGACTCGATCAGGAACGCGGCGATCGGGCCGTAGACCATCGTCACGTAGATCACCTGGATGAAGACCAACGCGATCAGGAGCGGCATGTTCGGATTCTTCGGATCGCCGACGTGATCGCGCATGGCGTGGTAGATCGGAAGGTAGGTCAGCGCGGCCAGAAGATTGCCGGCCATCATGATCTTCAGGCGTCCGATGCGGTCTGACAGCGCGCCGAAGACGACGAAGAATGGCATGGCCAGGAGCAGCGCCGCCGCCACGATGATGCTGGCCTTCGTCAGATCGACCTTCAGCGTCGTCTGCAGGAACGAGAGCGCGTAGAACTGGCCCGTGTACCAAACGATCCCCTGCCCCGCCGTCGCGCCGAAGAGCACGAGCAGGACGATGCGCAGATTCTTCCAGTTGCCAAAACTCTCGCGCAGCGGCGCCAGCGATGCTTTCCCTTGCGCCTTGATCGAGGCGAAGAGCGGCGACTCTTTTAATGTCAGCCGGATCCAGAGCGAGATGATCACCAGCACGATCGAGAGCAGGAACGGCACGCGCCAGCCCCAGGCCTTGAAGTCGGCGTCGCTCATCATCTTCTTCACCGCCAGGATCACGCCGAGCGAGACGAAGAGGCCGAGCGTGGCCGTGATCTGGATGAAGCTCGTGTAGTAGCCGCGCTTCTTGTCCGGCACATGTTCGGCCACATAGACAGCCGCGCCGCCGTATTCGCCGCCGAGCGCCAGACCCTGAAGGAGGCGAAGAAGGAGGAGGATGGAAGGTGCAAGCAGGCCGACGGATGCATAGGTCGGCAGCAGGCCGATGACGAAGGTCGAGAGGCCCATGATCGTCAGCGTGACGAGGAAGGCGTACTTGCGGCCGATGAGATCGCCGACGCGTCCGAAGACGATCGCTCCGAACGGGCGGACGATAAAGCCGCTGGCAAATACGGCCCATGTCTGGATCAGCGCCCACGTCGGGTTGTCCCTCGGAAACATGACCTGGGACATGACCACGGCCAGGCTGCCGAAGATGTAGAAGTCGTACCACTCGATCATCGTGCCGAGGCCGGACGCGAAGATGATCCTGCCGATCGGATAGCCCGATCCCTCTCTGCTGCTCATCAGTGCGCACTCCTTTGGCGGGGAAGTGTACGACGGGCGGAGAGCGGGCATCCTGCCTGCTCCCGGCGGGCGTCCTCGCCCGACGGTGGGGACGAACGCAAACGTAACTGTTGAGCAGAAAACGTTACGCCAGGTTCAAAAACCTGAGGATGGGCACAGGCCGCCGTTCATGGCCGGCATTTACGTTCACCGTCGTCCCCACCGGCGGGCGAGACGCCGCACCGGGAGCAGGCAGGATGCCCGCTCTCCGCGCCAACGCGTGGCCGTGCCACAAAGCCGGACCGCCTTTGTCGGTGCAAGACGTGCAGAGAGGCGAATCCATGACTACCGCCGCCGAACCTTGCCTCGATCTCATCTTCCGCAACGCCCGAACCCACTCCGCCTGGCTCGACACGCCGGTCAGCGATGAGCTGCTACAGCAGATCTACGACACGATGAAGTGGGGGCCAACCAGCGCGAACTCCAGTCCGGCGCGGTTCGTGTTCATCCGCACGAAAGCGGGAAAGGAACGCCTTCGTCCGACTCTGGCGCCGGGCAACGTCGCCAAGACGATGGCGGCGCCGGTGACGGTGATCGTCGCCTACGACCTGAAGTTCTACGAGAAGCTGCCGCGGCTCTTTCCGCACAGTCCGTCGATGCGCGAGATGTTCGCCTCCAATCCCCAGCTCGTCGAAATGACGGCGCGCCGCAATTCCTCACTCCAGGGCGCCTACCTGATCATCGCCGCGCGCGCTCTCGGGCTCGACTGCGGTCCGATGTCCGGTTTCGACAACGCCCTGCTCGACCGGGAGTTCTTCGACGCCGGCCGCGAATGCGAGAGTTGTGATCAGGAGTTCTTCCCCGAGGGCCATGTAAAGTCGAACTTCCTGATCAACCTCGGATACGGCGACCCGTCGAAGCTCCAGCCGCGCCATCCGCGGCTCGCGTTCGGGGAGGCGTGTACGTTGTTGTGAGAAATGAGCACAGAAACACCCTCTGCTCACGGGTATGGATTGATGAAGTTTTCACGTAACTTTATATAACTCCCGCCGTTGATCCATTTATAATTCCTCTCACGCGTTGGTTCACGCGAAATCAATCGTCGGCGAAATGCCATCACTGTTGAGAGGAGAAATCATGATGTCGAAGTGTTTCCGGAGTTTGCTGCAATCGGCCTCTTTTGCGGCCGTCTTCGTGTTTGGCGCAGGCGCGGCAAGCGCGCAGACGCTGGCATATGTCTCGGACGCCTTCGGCGCCGTGCGCGTGCTCGACACGGCCACGAATACCGTCGTCGCCTCCGTGCCGGTCGGAGGCCAGCCTGGTCATCTGGCCGCCACCCCGAACGGGGCATTCGTCTATGTGGCGGATAGCCTGAACAACAATGTGTCCGTGATCGCCGTTTCCACAAACACGGTGGTCGCTACGGTAGCCGTGGCCCAGCCGCAACGGATCGCATTCACGCCGAATGGCACGTTCGCCTACGTCACCAGCACGGGCCTGAACCGGAACAATGTGGCCGAGCTCTATGTAATCGACACGGCGAGGAACAAAGTCGTGGCCACCATCCCCCTCGACCAGGGCCTCGACGGCGTGGCCGTGACCCCTGATGGTGCCTCCGTTTGGGTGGCGAGCGCGGAGACCAACTCGGTGTACGTCGTCGACACGGCTACCAACACCCTGGCCGCTACGATCTTCGTCGGAGACGATTTACGCGGGCTGGCGATCACTCCGGACGGGGCGTTCGTCTACACGACCTCTGCTGCTTCGGCCACTGTGTCCGTGATCAGCACGGCCACCCATACTGTCGTTGCCACCATTCCCGGCCTGATCGCGTTCGACATCGCCATCACGCCCAACGGCGCTTTCGCCTACGTGCCGCTTCTCTTCAACGACGTCGCCGTGATCGACACTGCCACCAATACCGTGGCGGCGACTGTGACACCCGGCGGAAACCCGGCCTTCGTGGCCATCACTCCGGACGGAGCGTTCGCGTACGTGGCGGATCTCGACGGCCAGGTCAGGGTCATCGACACGGCCTCGAACACCGTCACAGACAACCCGCCGGTGGGCATCTCCCTGACGGGAATCACCATCCTGATCAAGCCGGCATCGCCGACGACCAAAGAACAATGTACGAACGGCGGCTGGGCAACCTTCAACAACCCGTCGTTCGCCAACCAGGGGGGTTGCATCTCGTACGTCAACAAGCTATAGCGACTCCACGCGAGCGCAGGGCGTGTCTTCAGCCGCCTCCCTCGGGAGGACTGAAGGCGCGCCCTGCGTCATCGCACCAAGTCAAGCCATTGCCGACTTAGGCCCGCACTACATCTTCATTCCACCCGCCTGTCGCCTTTGCGTGCTCGATCACGGGCAGCGTGACAGTGAACCGCGCGCCTTTGCCCAGGCCCTCCGACTCGGCGCGGATGTCGCCGTGATGGAGATCGATGATGTGGCGGGCGATGGCCAGGCCGAGGCCGAGGCCGCTGCGTTTGGAGGAAGCGTCGGCCTGGCGCAGGCGCTCGAAGACATGCGGGAGGAAGGACGGCTCGATGCCCTCCCCTTGATCGAGCACGCTGATCTGCAGCATGTGATCGACGCGTTTCAGGCGCAGGTCGACCTGCTTACCGGGCGGCGTGAACTTGATGGCGTTCGAGAGAATGTTGCCGATGACCTGCTGGAGACGCCCGGCGTCGGCGTCGACGACGTCGTCCGGCGGACGGACCACCTCCGAGGTCAGACGGACGCCGCGCTCGGCGGCATCGGGCCGCGCGTTGGTGACGGCCGCTTCGACGATCTCCGACAGATGCGTCGGCCGCAGGTCGACCTGGAACTTGCCGAGGATGATGCGTGAGACATCGAGCATGTCGTCGATCAGCCGCTTCTGCAGTTGGGCGCTGTTCTCGATCATGTGCAACGCCTCGCGGAGCTCGTCGGCGGAGTAGTCGCCGGAGCGGAGGAACTGCACCCAGCCGAGGATCGAGGTCATCGGGGTGCGCAGCTCGTGGGAGAGCGTGGCCAGGAAGTTGTCTTTGGCGCGATTCTGGGCCTCGGCCTCGCGATAACGCCGTTCGTTTTCGGCCGCGGCAGCCGCGGCGCGTTTCTCCGTCACGTCGCGGAAGGTGATGACGGAGCCGACGGTGTGCCCCTCGTCATCGAGCATCGGCGATGCGCAGAACTCGACCGGGAAGCTGGTCCCGTCATCGCGGAAGAAGGTGTCGACCATCTCGTCGCGCACCCGATTGCCGTGCAGCGCGGAGTCGAGCGAGCAGCGCGCGGCGTCGCAGGTGGAGACGCCGGGAAACGACGGATGAAGCAGCGGGTGGACCTCGTGCCCGATCACCTCGGAGGCGCCGTGGCCGATCATCCGGGCCGCGGCCGGGTTGACGAACGTGGCCCGGCCGTCGAGGGTGACGCCGAACACTCCCTCCGCGGCCGCGTTCAGGATCAATTCGTTCTGACGGCTGAGGCGTTTCAGCTCGTGCGCCTGCCGCGTAAGGGCCTGCGTCTTCCGGAACAGCTCGACGAAGACGTTGACTTTGTAGCGAAGGATCTCCGCCTGGTACGGCTTGAAGATGTAGTCGACCGCTCCGAGCTCGTAGCCGCGGAACACATGCGTCTCGCTGCGGCTCAGGGCCGTGAGAAAGATGATCGGCGTTCCGCGCGATTTGTCGCGCTCGCGGATGAGGCTTGCCGTCTCGAAGCCGTCGAGGTTGGGCATCTGCACGTCGAGCAGGATCACCGCGAATTCGCGGTCCAGCAGAGCCCGGAGGGCGGCGCGGCCCGATTCCGCCCGGACCAGGTTCAGATTCATGCCGTCGAGGATCGACTCCAGCGCAAGCAGGTTGCTCTCCTGGTCGTCGACCAGCAGGATGTTCACCTTTTCATCGGGAGCGGGCGTCATGAATGGCTCAAGGAGGTTTGGCAGACCTCGATCAGGAATGGGGCAATCTCTTCAAGACGCAAGATTCGATCCACTTGCACGGCCTCGATCGTGGCACGGGGCATTGCCGGGGCTTCCGCCGTCGCGGGATCCTGCGCGACGACCATGCCGCCGAGTGCTTTGATCCTGGCCGCCCCGCGCGCGCCGTCGTCATTGGCGCCGGTGAGGACGATGCCGAGCAGCCGGTCGCCGTAGGCCTCCGCGGCCGATTCGAAGAGGACGTCGATCGACGGCCGCGAGTGGCGCACGGCGTCGTCGACCGAAAGGCTCAGCTCTCCGCGCGCACCGTTGCGCTCGATGAACAGGTGATAGTCGGCCGGCGCGAGATAGACGTGGCCGGGCTCGATCCATTGCTTGTCCTCGGCGTCGACGACTTTCATGTCTGTCCGCCTGCGGAAGTACTCCGGCAGCGCCTCGCTCGATCTCCGGTGCCGGTGTTGCGCGACCACGATCGGGACACAGAAGTCGCGCGTGAGATTGCTGAGGATGGTCTGCAGGGCGTTCATCCCGCCGAGGGAACAGCCGATGGCGATGAGCTCGCGGGGGCGGTTGCGCGGTCTCGGGGTTGCGCGGTCTGGCCGTTCGATGACCGGAGACCATGTACTGCGACGCTCAAGCATGGCGGCCTTCCGAGCGCGGGGGGTGGTTGCGCGGTTTCGGGGTTGCGCGGTCTCGCGGTGTGACGGCGATTGGGCTCCATCCAGTGGCGCCGAGGTGTGGGATGGCCAACCGGTCTCCCGGCGTGACGTTGGCGGGGCTCGATCCAGAAGCGCCGAACCGCGCCATCGCAAACCGCGAGACCCCGAGACCGCGCAACCGCGCAACCGCGTTCACCGGATCCTCCGATACAGCCTCTCCGCGGCATCCAGCTCCTCGTAGTGATCCACCACCGCGGTGTAGCGGATCGTCTCTTTCTTGCCTAGCCCGAGGATGCCGAACAACTCCATGCTGTTGAGGAAGAGCTCCTGCACGCGGTCCTGGAGTTGATTGTTGAAATAGATCAGGACGTTGCGGCAGAAGATGACGTTGAAGTGATTGAATGAGGCGTCGGTAACCAGGTTGTGCTGGGCGAAGACGACGTTCTCGCGCAGCGACGGCCGGAACAGCGCGTAGTCGTAGCGCGCCGTGTAGTACTCGGAGAACGTCCCCTTTCCGCCCGCGGCGATGTAGTTGGCCGTGTTCTCCTGCATCGAGCTCAGCGGAAAGATGCCGTCCTTGGCGCGCTGCAGAACGGCCTCGTTGATGTCCGTGGCGTAGATCCGGCTGCGCTCGTACAGCCCCTCTTCCTGCAGAAGGATGGCCATCGAATAGACCTCCTCCCCCGTGGAACAGCCGGCGTGCCAGATGCGAACGAAAGGATACGTGCGCAGCAGCGGGATGATCTTCTGCCGGAAGGCCAGGTAGAACGTCGGGTCGCGGAACATGGCCGTGGTGTTGATGGAGAGATCGAGAAGCAGCCGCTCCATGCAGGCCGGGTCGTGCAGGACTTTGTCCTGGAGCGCGGAGATGGTGGACAGCCCCTCAGCATAGACGCGCTTCCACAGCCGGCGCCGGAGCGACGGGAGCGAGTAGTCGCGGAAGTCGAATCCGTAGTGCTGGTAGATGCCCTGGGTGAGCAGATCGACCTCGATGGCCTCGAGATCGACTTTTTCCTGCTGCTCGGCTGCCGGAGGAGAATGCGTTACCACTGGATGAGACAGAGCAAACGGCATGCTCAAACCCGAGGGGGTCGAATCGACCGGTATAGACTTGCCATTCCTCTCCATCCACCACAACCCAGGCCAGAATCGCGTCCGAGAACGGAGGAGCGATGTTCGTCCCATTCCGACGACCGCGTGGCACCGCCACAGACATGGTGCGGATTGGTTTCAACAACATGGTCGCCAACTGGCCGGCGCTCCTGCTGCGCGGAGCGGAGACGTTGCTGGCGGCTGCCGCGGGCCTTGGGCTGGTCGCGGCGGTCGGACTGTCAAACATCGATCTATCCAAAGTCAGCGGCCTCATTGAAGACCTGCTGAAACGTCATACCGTTCTCATCATCCTGGTACCCGTCGCGGTGGTCTTGCTCATCATCGCGGTGGCCATGATCGTCAACGCATTCGTCTCCGCGGCGAACATACGCGTCTATCTCGACGGCTATCGTGCCGCTCTGCCGGCCATGCCACGGCCACCTGTATCAGCCTTTCGCGTTTTCCGGCTGCGGGAGTGGATCGCCGGGGGCCGCACAGGATGGTGGCGCGTGGTTCAGGTTGACCTGGTCGTTCTTGTGATCTCGTTGTCTCCCGCGGTTCTGTTCGCCGGGACTTTCCTGCCGGGACCCCGTTCCACCGGGTCGGCGGCAATCAGTTGTTTGGCAATGGTCATCCTCATGATCACGATTCCGCTCGGCTGGTTCCTATCGAAGAAGTCCGAAGTGGTCTGCATTGCCATTCCCGAGGCCTCGGTGCGTGATTCCCTGCAAATCGGCTTGTCGGAACTGATGAACAACTTCGGCATTCACTTCGTCACCGCGCTCATCCCCACTCTCATCGGCCTCGGAATAGGGATCATTCTCGCCATCGCCGCGAAGGTGACAGGGATTGACGAGGTGCTCTCCTGGGAGCAGCACATCGCCACTCCCGTAGCCGCCTGCTGGTTCATGGCATCGTTCGTGGCACTTACGGAGCGTGTGCTCCCCGCGGAGACTCCGGGAGTCGTGCCTCCCTCGTACGTGCCGCCGCCTCTTGTCGAACCCACGGAAGCACCTCCCTCGGACACTCCTCCGTAGCCCCGGGCAACGAGAATCGCCAGCGCTTCCGACCAAAATCGAGTCGATTCCGAGTCAGGAATCGATGATGCGTAACCAGGAATCGATGATGTGCAGCGAACGATCTTCGATGTCGAGCGAACGTTCCTTCGATGCGTAGCGAACGGTCCTTCGATGAGCAGCGGACGATCTTCGATGCGTAGCGAACGATCTTCGATGCGTAGCGAACGATCTTCGATGCGTAGCGAACGATCTTCGATGCGCAGCGAAGAATCTTCGATGCGTAGCGAACGATCTTCGATGCGTAGCGAAGAATCTTCGATGCGTAGCGAAGAATCTTCGATGCGTAGCGAAGAATCTTCGATGCGTAGCGAAGAATCAGGGCTGCCGGGCCTCGAATACCGTCAAAACGACCAAAAACGGGGAATAACGCGGCCGAGTGTAGCGCTGGCGGCAGCCTCAGAGGCTGTGAAGAAATCGAACGTCGCGCAAATTGTCATCCTGAAGCTGCCGGAGCCGCTGAGCGCGCGTAGCGAGCGACATGCGGCGGAGGACGCTGAAGGATCTCAAAATACGCAGACTGGGGCAGAAGCGCAGCAGGGTTTTGTTCATCCAGATCTGCTCGATCTTCGTTTGCGAGGCAACCGTTTGGATGGTTGACCTTCGTTACAGAAATCACAGTTTCGCTCCTGCCCCAGGCAGCGCATCTGGAGATCCTTCGCCGTCCTTCGCCGCATTTCGCTCGCTACGCTCGGGAAGCGGCTGCGGCAGGCTCAGGATGACAGTGACTTGAGAGGCGCTTAACCTCAGATTTCGCGATTCCACTCAGCGTGTGTTCTAGTCAACCGGCGCTTGCGCTGTCATAAGTCGCAGCCCTCGGCTTTCGATATACAGCCGCGCAAGTACCGGTCGGACTGGAGAGTCCGACCTACGTTTGCCTCTCCGCCGAGCCCTCCCTACAAATACAACCAAACCCTCAGCAACGAGATCAACTGCTGGGCGTCGATCGGCTTCGTGATGTAGTCGCTCGCTCCGGCCTCCATGCACTTCTCGCGGTCGCCTTTCATCGCTTTGGCAGTCAGGGCGATCATCGGCAGGTTCCGGTACTCCTCCATCGAGCGGATACGGCGCATCGCTTCGTAGCCGTCCATCTCCGGCATCATCACGTCCATCAGCACGACGTCGACGTCGGGGTTCTTGCGGAGCTGTTCGATGCCGTCCGCGCCGCTCTCGGCGTAGAGCACGTCCATCTTGTGGCGCTCCAGCAAGGACGTCAGCGCATAGATGTTGCGCATGTCGTCGTCGACGATCAGCGCCTTCTTGCCGGCCAGCACCGGATCGGACTCGTGCAGTTGTTCCAGGATCTGGCGCTTCTGCTCCGGCAGATTGGCCTCGACGCGGTGGAGGAAGAGCGCCGTCTCATCGAGCAGCCGCTCCGGCGAGCGCGCATCCTTGACGATGATGGCCTCGGCCATCCGCTTCAGCTCCGTCTCTTCCTTCTTGGTCAGCTCGCGGCCGGTATAGACGACGATGGGGATGTCGTCGATGCCCAGCTCGTTCCGCATCCGGCTGATGAACTCGAAGCCGTTCATGTCCGGCAACCCGAGGTCGAGGACCATGCAGTCGAAGCGCCGCTCGCGCAGGATCTGCAAGGCTTCTTCGCCGCTGCCCGCCGGCGTGATGTCGACGTCGCCGTCGCCGCCGATCAGCTCAGCGATCGCCGAGCGCTGATCGGCGTTGTCTTCGATGACCAGCAGCGACTTGTTCGGCCGCTCCACGAAACCCTTGATCCTGGCGAAAGCCTCGTCGAGCGCCTCCTTCGTCACCGGCTTCTGCACCTGTGCAAAGGCGCCGAGCTTCAGCCCGCGCGCGCTCTCGTCGTCGCCGGAGATGATGTGCACGGGGATGTGGCGCGTGGTCTTATCGTGCTTCAGCCGGTCGAGCACCGTCCACCCTTCCATGTCCGGCAGGGCGATATCGAGCGTGATGGCGTCGGGACGATAGCGCCTGGCCAGTTGCAGCCCGCTCTCGCCGCGCGTGGCCACGACGCCCTTGAATCCCTTGTCGTGCGCCATCTCCAGGAGGATGCTGGCGAAAGTGACGTCATCCTCGACGATCAGAACGACGCGATCCCCCTCCCCGATCGTGCCGCGGTCGTCGGGCACCTGCTCTTCGACCACGACCTGCGAATCGTCGACGGGCGCTCCATCCTCGCGGCGCGTCCGGCGCGCCTCGAGTGACGGCACGGCGATCGTATGGCCCCGCACTTCGAAATCACCCCGGCGCTCCGGCATGAGCTCCACTTCCAGCGTGGAGCCGATGCGCTCCTCATCGCGGCGCCGGAGCGGCACCACGTAGCTCTGCGGCAGGTAGAGAGTGAATTGCGAGCCCGAGCCTTCCTCGCTCGTCACGCGAATCTCGCCGCCGAGAAGCCGGGCGATCTCGCGGCTGATCGAAAGACCGAGGCCCGTGCCGCCGAACTTGCGCGTCGTCGACGCATCGGCCTGCTGGAAGGCTTCGAAAATGATCCGCTGCTTCTCGTCGGGAATCCCGATACCGGTATCGGAAACGCTGAAGGCGATGACCGATGACGCGCGGTCCAGCGTCTCGTGTCCCTCAGACCACCCCTCGCCCACCGTTGCCGCGCGCAGCGTGACGCCCCCCTTCTCCGTGAACTTGAAGGCATTGCCGAGCAGATTCTTCAGTATCTGCTGCAGGCGCGTGGCGTCCGTATGAATCGATTGCGGCAGACTGGGATCGAGATCGATGTGGAAATCGAGGCGCTTGTCGTTCGCCACCTGCCGGAAGGTCTTGTCCATCGAATCGGCCAGCTCGGTGAACGGCAGATCGCCGAGCGAGATGGTCATCATGCCCGACTCGATCTTCGACAGATCGAGGATGTCGTTGATGAGCGTAAGCAGATCGACGCCCGACGAATGGATGGTCGAGGCGAACTCCACCTGCTTGTTCGTCAGATTGTTCTCGGGATTGTCGGCCAGCAGCTTGGCCAGGATCAGCAGTGAATTCAGCGGCGTGCGCAGCTCATGCGACATGTTCGCCAGGAACTCGCTCTTGTACTTCGAGGTCAGAGAGAGCTGGCGCGCCTTTTCTTCGAGCTGGCGCTTGGCGTTCTCGACCTCGCGGTTCTTCCGCTCCACCTCCTCGTTCTGCGTCTGCAGCAGTCGCGCTTTCTCTTCCAGCTCCTCGTTGGTCTGCTGCAGCTCTTCCTGCTGCGTCTTGAGCAACTCTTCGGATGCCTGCAGCGATTTGGCCTGCTGCTCGAGGCGTTTGTTGGTCTCCGTCAGCTCTTCCTGCTGCGCCTGCAACTCCTCGGCGAGCGACTGCGACTGGGCCAGCAATTCCTCGGTTCTCATGTTCGCCTGGATCGTGTTGAGGACGACCCCGATCGATTCCGTGAGCTGATCGAGCAGCGAAAGATACGTATCGGTGAAGGCCATGAACGTGGCCAGCTCCATCACCGCCAGCACCTGGCCCTCGAAGACGATCGGCAACACCACGATCTGCATCGGCTTTGACTCGCCGAGGCCGGAATTGATGGTGATGTAGTCATCGGGCGCGTTCTGCAGGAGGATGCGCTGCTTCTCGAAGGCGGCCTGCCCGACGATTCCCTCACCGATGCGGAACTGTTTGGCAAGGTGCTTCCGCTCCTTGTACGCATAGGTCGCAGTGAGCTTGAGGTACTGCTCGCCGCCGCCGTTCGAATCCATGACGTAGAACACGCCGTGCTTCGCCCCAACCACCGGCGCCAGCTCGGAGAGGATGAGCTGCGAAACGTTCGTCAGGTTCTTCTGCCCCTGCATCATGCGGGTGAACTTGGCGAGATTCGTCTTCAGCCAGTCCTGCTCGGTGTTCCGCGACGTCGTCTCGCGGAGATTCCGGATCATCTCGTTCATGTTGCCTTTGAGAGCATTGAGCTCCCCTTCGGCCTGAACCGTAATGTTGCGGCTGAGATCACCCTTGGCCACGGCCGTGGCCACATCGGCGATGGCACGCACCTGGGTCGTAAGATTCGCGGCCAACTGATTGACGTTGTCCGTCAGATCGCGCCACGTTCCCGATGCGCCGGGGACGTTGGCCTGGCCGCCCAGCTTCCCTTCCACACCGACTTCGCGAGCCACGGTGGTGACTTGATCGGCGAACGTTGCCAGCGTATCGATCATGTCGTTGATCGTGTCCGCCAGCTCGGCGATCTCACCACGCGACTCCACATTGAGCTTTTGTTTGAGGATGCCGCGGGCAACCGCGGTCACGACCTTGGCGATGCCGCGAACCTGATTGGTGAGGTTCGAAGCCATCATGTTCACGTTGTCGGTCAGATCCTTCCAGGTTCCGGCCACGCCTTTGACCTGTGCCTGGCCGCCGAGCTTTCCTTCCGTGCCGACCTCGCGCGCCACGCGGGTGACCTCCGCGGCAAACGTGTTGAGCTGATCGACCATCGTATTGACGGTGTCCTTCAGCTCCAGCATCTCGCCCTTGACGTCGACGGTGATCTTCTTCGAGAGGTCGCCATTGGCTACCGCCGTCGTCACCTGGGCGATGTTCCGCACCTGATTGGTCAGGTTCGAGGCCATGTAGTTGACCGAGTCGGTCAGATCCTTCCACGTACCCGAAACGCCCTTGACCTGCGCCTGCCCGCCCAGCCGCCCTTCCGTGCCCACTTCACGCGCCACGCGCGTGACCTCGCCGGCGAAGGTGTTGAGCTGATCCACCATCGTGTTGATGGTGTTCTTGAGCTGCAGGATCTCGCCACGCGCATCGGCGGTGATCTTCTTCGAGAGGTCGCCGTTCGCCACCGCGGTGGTCACCTCGGCGATGTTGCGGACCTGGCCGGTCAGATTGCCGGCCATGGAGTTGACCGAGTCCGTCAGGTCCTTCCAGGTGCCGGCCACGCCTTTCACCTGCGCCTGACCGCCCAGCTTCCCTTCCGTCCCCACTTCCGTGGCCACGCGAGTGACCTCGGCGGCGAAGGAGTTGAGCTGATCGACCATCGTGTTGATGGTGTTCTTCAGCTCCAGTACTTCGCCCAGCGCCTCGGCGGTGATCTTCTTCGAGAGGTCACCGTTCGCGACCGCCGTGGTGACCTGGGCGATGTTGCGCACCTGATTGGTGAGATTCGACGCCATCGAGTTGACGTTGTCGGTAAGGTCTTTCCAGGTGCCGGCCACACCGCGCACCTGCGCCTGGCCGCCGAGTTTTCCTTCCGTGCCGACCTCGCGCGCCACGCGCGTGACCTCCGCCGCGAAGGAGTTGAGCTGATCGACCATGGAGTTGATGGTGTTCTTCAGCTCGAGGATCTCCCCCTGCGCCTCAGCCGTGATCTTCTTGGAGAGATCGCCCAGGGCCACCGCCGTGGTCACCTCGGCGATGTTGCGCACCTGGCCGGTCAGATTGCCGGCCATCGAGTTCACCGAGTCGGTCAGATCCTTCCACGTTCCGGCAACGCCTTCGACTTCGGCCTGGCCGCCGAGCTTCCCTTCCGTGCCGACTTCACGCGCCACACGCGTGACCTCCGCGGCGAACGACCGGAGCTGATCGACCATCGTGTTGATGGTGTTCTTCAGCTCGAGGATCTCGCCCCGCGCTTCGGCGCTGATCTTCTTCGAGAGATCGCCCATGGCCACGGCCGTGGTCACCTCGGCGATGTTTCGCACCTGGCCGGTCAGGTTCGACGCCATCGAGTTCACCGAGTCGGTCAGATCCTTCCATGTGCCGGCCACACCCTTGACCTGGGCCTGACCGCCGAGCTGTCCCTCGGTTCCGACCTCGCGCGCCACACGCGTGACTTCCGAGGCAAACGCGCCGAGCTGGTCGACCATCGTGTTGATGGTGTTCTTCAACTCGAGGATCTCGCCCTTCGCCTCGGCGGTAATCTTTTTCGACAGATCGCCAAGCGCGACCGCCGTGGTCACCTCGGCGATATTACGAACCTGGCCGGTCAGGTTGCCGGCCATGGCGTTCACCGAGTCGGTCAGATCCGCCCACGTGCCGGCCACACCCTTCACTTCCGCCTGAACGCCGAGCTTTCCTTCCGTTCCGACCTCGCGAGCCACGCGGGTGACTTCCGAGGCGAAGGCGCTGAGCTGATCGACCATCGTATTGATGGTGTTCTTGAGCTCGAGCAGCTCGCCGCGGACGTCGACAGTGATCTTTTTCGACAGATCGCCAAGGGCGACCGCCGTGGTCACCTCGGCGATGTTTCTCACCTGGCCGGTCAGGTTGCCGGCCATGGCGTTCACCGAGTCGGTCAGGTCCTTCCACGTTCCGGCTACGCCGGGCACCTCGGCCTGTCCGCCCAGCCGCCCATCCGTGCCGACCTCGCGCGCCATGCGCGTGACCTCGGCAGCAAAGGAGTTCAACTGATCGACCATCGTATTGATGGTGTTCTTCAGCTCGAGGATCTCGCCCTGTGCTTCCGCCGTGATCTTCTTCGACAGATCGCCAAGCGCCACGGCCGTGGTGACCTCGGCGATGTTCCGCACCTGGCCCGTCAGATTGCCGGCCATCGAGTTCACCGAGTCGGTCAGATCCTTCCATGTTCCGGCAACGCCGGGCACCTCGGCCTGACCTCCCAACCGCCCTTCCGTGCCGACCTCGCGGGCCACGCGCGTGACTTCCGATGCGAAGGCACGGAGCTGATCGACCATCGTGTTGATGGTGTTCTTCAGCTCCAGCACCTCGCCCAACGCTTCCGCCGTGATCTTCTTCGACAGATCGCCCATGGCCACGGCCGTGGTGACATCGGCGATGTTCCGCACCTGACCCGTCAGATTCGAGGCCATGGCGTTGACGGAGTCGGTCAGATCCTTCCAGGTTCCGGCCACTCCCGGCACCTCGGCCTGACCACCCAACCGCCCTTCCGTGCCGACTTCGCGCGCCACGCGGGTCACTTCCGAGGCAAAGCCGCGAAGCTGATCGACCATCGTGTTGATGGTGTTCTTCAACTCCAGCACTTCGCCCAGCGCCTCGGCCGTGATCTTTTTCGACAGATCGCCGTTCGCAACCGCCGTGGTGACCTCGGCGATGTTTCGTACCTGGCCCGTCAGATTCGAGGCCATAGAGTTGACTGAATCCGTAAGGTCCTTCCACGTTCCGGCTACGCCCTTGACCTCAGCCTGACCTCCCAGCTTCCCTTCCGTTCCCACTTCCCGCGCCACGCGGGTGACTTCCGATGCGAACGACCGGAGCTGGTCGACCATCGTATTGATCGTTTCTTTTAACTCCAGGATCTCGCCTCGCGCATCGACCGTAATCTGTTTGGAGAGGTCACCGTTCGCGACGGCGGTGGTGACGGCGGCGATGTTGCGCACCTGATTGGTCAGGTTGGCCGCCATGTAATTGACCGAGTCGGTGAGATCGCGCCACGTACCAGAAACGCCCTGCACATCCGCCTGGCCGCCGAGTTTCCCTTCGCTGCCAACCTCGCGCGCCACGCGGGTGACTTCCGAGGCGAACGACCGGAGCTGGTCGACCATCGTGTTGATCGTGTTCTTCAGCTCTAGGATCTCGCCGCGGGCTTCCGCGGAGATCTTTCTGGAGAGATCGCCGCGGGCGACGGCGGTGGTGACTTCGGCGATGTTCCGAACCTGACCGGTGAGGTTGGAGGCCATGGAGTTGACCGAGTCGGTGAGGTCCTTCCACGTTCCGGCAACGCCCTTCACGTCCGCCTGTCCGCCGAGCTTCCCTTCGGTGCCGACCTCGCGCGCCACACGGGTGACTTCCGAGGCGAAGGAGGCGAGCTGATCGACCATCGTATTGACCGTTTTCGCGGTCCGGAGGAACTCGCCCTTCAGCGGGCGCCCATCGAACTCGATGGCCATGGTCCGGGAGAGATCGCCGCGCGCCACCGCGCCGATCACCCGGGAGATTTCGTTGGTCGGCTGCACGAGATCGCTGACCAGAGAGTTCACCGACTCGGCGATGACCACCCACTGGCCGCCCGCCGACGGGATCTGCGCGCGCTGATTGAGCTTCCCTTCCTTGCCGACGACCGTGGCAATCTTCTCCACCTCTTCCGCGGAGCGTTGGCTCAACTCCAGGATGTCGTTCAGCGTGTCGGCGATCTTCCCGGCCCCGCCCGTGAACTCCACCGGCATCCGCACCTTGAAGTCGCCCTTCTTCATCGCCGTGAGCGTGCGCAGCAACAGGCGCTCAAAATCTCGCGGAGAAATCTCCGTCGCTTTATCGATACCAATGCCCGTGGTCATGAAAACAGTCTCCCTCGTGATGCTGCTGGATGTTTAATGCGGTTGCGCAGTGCTCAATGCGAAAAGAATGCCGCGCTCAGCGGTGGAGGTGCGCGTTGACAGCGTTACCAACAGGCCGCAGAATCCCGCGACCGGGCTACCAGGAACCATACGCATGCGGGACGTCGATACGCTCATCCTAGGTGGTGGTATCGCGGGCCTCGCGGCCGCGCTGCCGCTCGCCGACGGCGCGGCGGTGCTCGAGCGGAACGCGCGGCCGGGCGGGCTGGTTCGCACGGAGTGCTTCAACGGCTACTGGTTCGATCACGTCCTGCATCTGCTGCACGTCTCCGACGCCTCGATGGAGGCAAGGCTGCGCTCGCTCATTGGCGATGATCTTGCGCGATGTCCGCCCGAGGCATGGGTGGAGACGAGAGCCGGAACGACGCGCTTCCCCTTCCAGATGAACCTCCATGGTCTCGACGCCGAGGTCGTCAGCCGTTGTCTGCGAGACCTGGCGCGCGTGACGTTCGCGGGACCACGGCCGGCGCCGCGAAACTTTCACGACGTGCTCCTCTCGACATTTGGGCGCGAGATGTGCGAGCTCTTTCTCTTTCCGTACAATCGGAAGGTGTACAAGAGACCGCTGGAGGAGCTTGCGCCGGCCGGATTTCAGTGGACGATCACGCCGCCCGATTTTGAGAAAGTGCTGCGCGGCGCCCTCGGGCTGACGCGCGGACACAGCGCCTACAACGCGAACGGCTGGTACCCGCGTCCGCCGCGCGGCGCGGCGGTGCGGGGAATGGAACTGCTGACGAGCGCGATCGCGGCACGCGTGCACGATCTGAGGCTCGATCACGCGGTCCAGTCCATCGACGCGAAGCAGCGGATCGTCGTGGCGCGGAACGGCGCGCTCCGGACATTCCGGTATCGCCGCGCGTGCTCGACGCTGCCGCTGCCGTTGACGGTCGCGCTTTGCCAGCAGGCTCCCTCTGACCTCAAGCGCGCCTGCGCCTCGCTGCCGTTCAACCGCGTCATCACCGTCGCCTTCTGCGTCGAAGGGCCGCGGCCGAGCGGGCAGGGGCACTGGCGGTACTACGCCGATGAAAGCCTGATTTTCAACCGGCTGGTGTTTCCGCACGAGTTCGATCCACTGAACGCGCCCGACGATGGATGGGGATTGATGGCCGAAATCACGCTGCCCGGAAATGAGCCCATGCCCGAGGCACGCGATGTGATCGCGCGGACGCAACACGACGTCGAACGCGCCGGCGCTCTCCACGGCGGTCGCGTGCTCAACGCCTACATCATCCTGGCGGAGCCGGCGTACGTGCTGTTCACCGAGGAGAGCCGGCGCGTGACAGCGGCGGCGATGGCGTTCCTGCGCGCTCACGAAATCGAGCCGATGGGACGCTACGGACGTTGGGAGTATTCATCGATGGCGCAGGTGATCGGCGATGCCATGCTGTGGGCTGAATCGCATGATCCGGCACGGGACACCGCATCGTGATCCTGCTGGTGATCTGTTCCGCCGCCGCGGCGATCGCCAGCACGTGGATCGCGCGCTCGCTCGCGCTGCGGCTCGGTTTCGTGAGCCACCCGAACCCGATCGTGCCGCAGCACACCGAGCCCGTTGCGTACCTCGGCGGCGCCGGGATTGCCGTCGCTATCGTCATCGCCTCGCTTTCCGGAGCGAAGACGATTGTGCCGCTGTTCATCTGGCTTCCTGCGCTGCTCTTTCTCGCACTTGGCGTGGCCGACGACCTGCGGCCGTTCAGCGCGGCGAAGAAGGTCCTGCTCCAGAGCGCGGTCGCGGCGCTGGCGGTAATCCTGGGGTTTCGGGCGGACGTCAGCGGCATCGCCATCCTCGACGCATTCGCTGCGTTTCTCTGGATCATCGCGCTGGTGAACGCCGTGAACGTCACCGATGTCTGCGACGGTCTGGTGGCCGGCGTCAGCGTCCCGCTCTTCCTGGCTCTGGCGCTGCTGAATCCCGCGCGCGCGCCGCTGGCCCTGGCGGTGGCCGGCGCATGCGTCGGCTTCCTCTTCTTTAATCGCCCGCCGGCCACGATTTTCCTCGGCGACGGCGGAAGTCACCTCCTCGGCTTCCTCGCCGCCACGCTCACTCCCCTATCAAGCCGGTCGTTTCCCGCAGCCCTGCTCGTCATGGGAGTGTTCCTTTTCGAGCTGCTGTTTCTCGTCTTCGTCCGAACGCGGAAGGGCCTGCGATGGTGGCTCGGCAGTCGCGATCATTTTGCCTTGCGGCTGCAGGCGGCTGGACTGTCCAAGGTTCAGACCGATCTCGTGGCGATCGCGGCAGGGATCGGTGTGGCGGCAATGGCGGTGGCCGCAGCCGAGGCAGAGCCGCACGTCAAGATTGCGCTGCTCGCACTCGCTGCCGTCTTCGCGCTCATCGCGGGGCGGCTGCTATTGCGATGGGAGGTGATGCCACGATGACCAACCCGCTTACGCTTCATTTCCATGACCACGCGCGCCGCTTCGACGCCATCTATTCCGGAGAGGGCGGTGTTCTGCAGCGCACGTGGGACAGGCTCACGCGCGAGAACGTGGTCTGGCGATTCCACGCGACGCTGGCGGCAACGCCGGACGTTCGCGAGAAACGCGTGCTTGACATCGGCTGCGGACCGGGGCGCTATTGCGCCGCGTTTGCCATGCGTGGCGCGCACGTGACCGGCGTCGACTTCGCTCCAGCGATGATCGAGGAGGCGCGCCGGCTGGCGATCGAGGCGCGGGTGAGCGAGCGCTGTGCCTTCACGGTGTCGGACGTTTTGGCGTTCCGCGCCGACGAGCCCTTCGACATCGTCATCGCGAATGGATTCTTCGACTACATCGCCGATCCGGTCGCGGTGTTGCGTCACCTCCATGGGCTTACCAGCGGCACTCTCATCGCGACATTCCCCATGTACACGGCCTTCCGCGTGCCGTTCCGAATCCTGTGGCGCATGAGCCAAGGATGCTACGTGCGGTTTTACACGCGGCGCAGCATCATCGCGGCCTGCGAGACCGCTGGCTTTCGCGTCGAACGGCTCGAACGCCATGGCCCGATCGCGTTCGTGGTCGCTTCCGGGGGCAAACTTCCAGGCGCGGGCGGCATGTCACTCATCAAATGACCACGCTCGGGCGCAGGGAGGTTCGGCATGCGCGTCGCCACACGGCAGATGTGATGCCGCCCCTCCTGCGCCGCGAGACATTCTATGCAGCCTTTTTCTTGGTCACCAGTTCGTCGCGAAGGACGCGGAACGCGCGGGCATCCGACTCGGCTGTCTCCGGATCGAGGAAGTAGGCCACGTCGTTGCGGAAACTCTCACCTTCCGGATTCTCGCCGTTCCACTCCAGCACGGCCCACTGCACGATGGGATTGAAAATATTGTGATCCCACGAGAAGGCAGCGTGTTTCTTGCTGTACGCCTCTGCCTTCCCCAGTTTCCCGGAGGCTGCTTCACCACCGTTACTGTCCAGGCTGGTCTTGTACTCAGCGAACGCTTTGGCGTCACGCTCGGCGGACTCTTCGTTGACGAAATAGGCGATATCACGGCGGGGCGGGAGAGCCTGAGGTCCTCCGAATTTCTGCCCGACGCTCTGACACTTCACGACCAACCACTGAATGACCGGGCGTCCGATCTTGTGGTCCCATTCCAACGCTACGTACGGCATGTCGATCTCCTTGGGTCTGTGCCGGCATCAGTGCCGGACCAATCCAATAATAACAAGGACGGAGGTGTTTATTTCAACACCTAAGCAGAGTTCGCCAACCGTGCTGGACTGAAGGAATACATTCGCGATGGTTTTTATTAAGCGAATGCATTACAGAATTCAGGTGTGATCTAATGAATCCTACAATCGAGTGTCAGGATCAACGCCGGTCGCGGCTGCTTGACGCGATGCCAGCCATCGCCTGGTCGGCGGACGCACAAACCTTCCGATTCACCTACGTCAATCCGGCCGCGGAAGCGTTGCTGGGCTATCCCGTCGAGCGCTGGTTGAACGAGCCCGGTTTCTGGACGGACCATCTTCATCCCGACGACAGCCACGTGGCCATGCTCTGCCACAACGAGACAGTGGCCGGACGTGCGCACGAGCTCGTCTACCGCATCGTCGCCGCCGATGGCCGCATCGTCTGGCTTCGCGACTATGTCAACGTCCACAGCGTCGACGGAGTACCGGTTGAGCTGTTCGGGGTCATGGTCGACATCACACGCGAGCGGGAGGCCGAAGCGGCTTCGGTGGTGGACCGCGAGAACTTCCGCCGGATGGTCGAGCTTTCACCCGATTGCATCGGCGTCCACGTCGACGAAACGTACGTCTACGTCAATCAAGCCTTCGTCCAGCTACTCGGCGCCGAGAGCGAAGCAGAGATCGTCGGCAGGAGCCTCTTCTCGTTCATCGATTCCACCTCCTGGGACAGCGTACGCACGAGGCTGGAACGGCTCCGTACCGGAGAGAGCGTCCCTTACATCCGCGAAACCTACCGGCGTGCGGACGGCTCGCCTCTGGACGTGGAGGTTGCGGCACTCCCGCTCCGCTACGGAAACCGCGATGCCGTTCAGGTGATCGCACGCGACATCACCGAAAAAGTACGCGCCCGTCAGGCGCTGGAAGAATCGGAACAACGCTACCGCGAGCTGGTCGAGGACATCAGTGAAATCCTCTACACCGCCGATCGCGAGGGGCGGTTCCTGTCGCTCAGCCGCAGCTTCGAGCGCAGCACCGGGTATCGTGTCGAGGAGTGGATCGGCCGCCCGTTCGCGGAGCTGTTCATGCCGGATTCGGTGCCGTCGGCGATCGACCACTTTGAACAGGCACTCGGCGGAAGCACCGGAATCATCAGGGAGTATGACCTCCCCGCGGCCTCGGGAGCAGTGGTCACCGTCGAGGTGTCGTTGCAGCCGCGTTACGTCGACGGCGTACTTGCCGGAACGATCGGCATGGCTCGCGACGTAACGGAGCACCGGACCATCGCCCGCAAGCTCGAAGAGTCGAAGCGCATGAGCAGCCTGGGACAGGTCGCGGCATCGCTCGCACACGAATTCAACAACGTGCTCATGGGCATCCAGCCATTCGTGGAAGTGATCGCGCGCAACGATTCGAGCGCCCCGGGCATCAGTGACGCCCTCGGCCACATCACGCGTTCCATCAGCCGCGGCAAACGCGCGTCTCAGGAAGTTCTCCGCTTCGCCAATCCGAAGGAGCCCCAGCTCTCCCCCATCGATGCCTGTCTCTGGCTACCGACCCTTCTCGGCCAGTTGGCCGCCTCGCTTCCACCCTCGATCGCTCTCAGCAACTCTCTCGACCCGGGTGTGCGCTTCATCCAGGGGGACCGCGAACATCTCGAACAGGTGATCACGAACCTGGTCTTCAACGCGCGCGAGGCCATCGGCGGCAGCGGCACGATCCACGTCGGTGTCTCGCTCGACCGTTCCGCGATGAACGGCGGCGAGGAACGGGAGCTCGTACGGATCTCCGTCTACGACGACGGTCCCGGAATTGCGCCGCAGATGTTCGACCGGATCTTCGAGCCTCTCTTCACCACCAAACGAAACGGGACGGGCCTCGGCCTGGCCATCGCGCGCCGCCTCATGGAAGGACACGGAGGATCGCTCACCGCCGAGAACCGCCCCGAGGGCGGCTCCGCCTTTCACCTGCTCCTGCCGGCCGCGGATGGATCGTCTCCATCGCTGCAGTCTCTCTCCTGCGCCACGCCGGGAGTCACGCGCATCCTGCTCGTCGAAGATGACGTTTCGGTGGGGATGGGACTGGAAAAGCTCCTGAACCTGGAAGGGTACGAGGCCACACGGGTGTGTACCGCGCGCGAGGCCTGCCCTGCAGCGCGCCGGACACGGCCGCACGTGGCCATCATCGATGTGAATCTTCCGGACGGCAATGGAGTCGATCTCATTCCGCTCCTGCGCGCGGAACAGGAGGATCTGCCCATCGTCCTGTCGACCGGCCACGTCGAGCTGAATCTCTCCGACGAGAAGAATCACATCCTCTCGCTGATGAAGCCGTACCAGCTCAGAGAACTGCTGCTCGCGATCGGAACCGTGACCGCGCCCGGCAGCGCGAAGTTCCTCACTCTGTCTTCATCGGCAGCTTGAATCCGATGTAGGTCCCCGAACTGATCCCCATCAGCGCCAGCATGGTAGCGCTGAACTCCGGCATCGTCAGATCCCACAGGACCGCGGTCAGGAAAATCCCGCCGAGGACCAGCGTCCAAACCACGACTTGAAGACGATCAAGAGCGACGACGCCGCGATCGTCGGTGACGAGATCGCGCCAGAAACCTCTCGTACCGGACGGGCCGCTGCTCGAGGGCCTGGTCACCGCGACCGCGGCGATCGCGGTGGCGGCGCTGATTCCCATGAGACCGAGCAGCGACGGCGCAATCGAGTCACGCTCGCCCGTGACCAGCCAGATGAAGACATAGCCGATGACGAGCAGGAAGAACCACCACGCCATCTGGACGCGGGCAAGGCTGTACGGCTGCCGCACGCCCTCGACCGGCGGCCCATCGCGGAGCATGTCGCTGCGGCGCGCATACAGCAGCAGCGTGACCGCGAGACCGAGGAGCAGTGCCAGCCAGGTCAACGTCCAGCGGTCGACCCAGAGCTTCTTCAGCTTGAGCGTCATATTCGCCCCGTCCGCGCGCGGCAGCGGCCGTCCACCGCGAATCCCGACGCTGACGCGCATCGCCGCGTACGGATCGAAGAGCGGGTCGTACAAAAATTGCCGCCATATCTCTTTGTTCTGCTCACTGCGATCGAGTATGAAGGTCAGCGTCCCGCTCTCGAGATCCATCCCCGAGGGTTCCACGCCGGCGTCGAGACCCTCGATGAACAGCGTGATCGGCTGCTGCTGGGCCTCGGCATCATGCAGGAGCACATCAAGGTGGCAGACGGAGATGACCACCCAGTCGGTGAGGTACACCTGATGCGGGTCGGCATTGACACCCGCCACACCGGCCACCGCCATCGTCGGCCCGCACGGAGCGTTATGAATCCGGCGGCGCGCCGTTCCAAGCTGATCCGCCTCCTGGCGATCGGAGCAGGAGACGAACGTAACCAGCGCAAGAAGCGGGACGAGAAAGCGCAACCGCATCGGCATATTATTGTAGAGTCGAATCGACGGAAAGCTGCAAGCCCGCGGCGGCTGCGCCGCTGGCACAGACAAGAATGTCTGTGCCATGTCACATTGCCCCTCGGTTCGCGTCGGGAGAAGGGCTCTCGAGGTAACAGGGTGTCGACAATTCCCCTCGGTTTGTGAGAACGCGGGTTAGCGCAGGATCCCTCCACTGCGCTCGACGATACGGGCGGCGAGCTCTTGAAAGTCGAGATACGCGCGACGGACCGCTTCGGTATGTGCCCCGATGGCACCATCGGCGGGCTTGAGGGCGAATACCGGTTTGCGCGCTTCCATCGCCATCGGCATCAGGCTCCGATAGTGCGTGAGCATCGCCAAGCAATGCGGATCGTCGGCGATGTCAATGACCTTGTCGGCTGGTTCATCCAGCACCCACTCGCGATACGCTCCCGGAATCCGATCGATCCAGCGTAGATAGGCCTTGGGCGGCCGGTTCCCGTGCATGCCATGCAACATCACCACGTAGCCGAGCGGCTTAATCACTCCGGACGGCAGATCGAGCAAGGCGTCGGGGTTCTTAGTGACCATTTTCTGCCAGATCTCACGCCATGCCTCGAGTGAAGGTCCAAGATTGCGGAGCCCTTGTAACGAAAACAGGTCCGGGCCCAACGGGATCACGACCCGCTCGCTGGCGATCAATGCCGCGCGGTTGATGGCGCTCAGATTGGGACCAATGTCGATCAGGACCCATTGGGCATCGATCTCTTCCGCCGCCTGACGCATCTGCCGATGGAACGCGCTCATGATGATGAAGGCCGTCCTGTCCCCATCCCGGCAATTTGACCAGGCCTCAGACCATCGGTCTTCGAACGTTGCGAGCCTCGGGTCGCCGACGAAGAGCACCAACTTTGGGCTGATTTGCGCGATGTGAAACGACGGTTCGTAGGCGAATCCTCTGACCATCGGCCGGAGTGCGCGAGAGATGGCCGGCGAAAATTCAAGCTCTGACCAAGTCTCCAGTTCATCCTCGGCCAGAAACATCCTCGTCAGGTTCGCCTGCGGATCGAGATCAACTGTCAGCACCATCTCGCCGCGATCCGCAATCATGGCAGCAAGGTGATAGACCAGCGTCGTCTTCCCGACTCCGGCCGCACTGTTGAAGAAAGCGATCGTCTTCACGCCCGTCTCCGAATGGTCGCCAGCACGAAGCCCGAGTCGAACCTGAACTCCGCCGGTGGGCTTCCGTTCTTGCTAAGTGCGTCCTGGGCACGAAGGACTCCCCGCCCAAAGCGGTTGACGTAGCCGAGGGCCTTCATCGCCTCGGCGATTACGGGGTTACGGTAACTCGTCTGGCGTGGGAAGTTCGCTTCCGAGGCTTCGCCGTAAAGGCCTCCGGGACTCTGGATCTCCAGTCTGTCCTCGAGCCAGGTGATGCGGAGCGGCGCGGTGGACGCGTAGTCTCGATGCATCACCGCGTTCATCAGCAACTCGCGCACCGCAACACGTGGATACGATTCGACGCTGCGTTCGCGCAGCGTGCTTTGATCCACCGGAAACTGTTCCAGTTGCGCGTCAACCAGAGCATCGAGCTCCCGCAGGATCGTGAGCAGGTCGCCGTCAAGCTCGCGGTCGTTCGTCACCGGAGCGGCCAGAGAATCCCCCTGCACACGCAGAAACTGGATGTAGGCACCAGGTAACCACTTGCGGGCATCCAGTCCGAACAGAAGGATCCCCGCGTTTGTGGCGCAATCGCGGCCCAGATCGAAGAAACGCAGCGAGGCCAACTGTTCCTTCACCGTCCGATTATTTTCAGCGATCACTTCCGGCGCGACCGCTTGCTGACGGTAATCGATCAGGAACAGCGGCTCGGACAACTCCTCCACGTTGCTGCCAAGACACGGCTGCGCATCGAACGTCCTGGCATGGGAAACGCGGCGCTCGATGAGCGTCCGCTCTTCCTGCTCGGTGGCATATCCGCGGCGGGGGCCGATGCGGATACAAATGCGTCCTTTGTAGCGCACCGGAGGGAGCATCGCCGGCTGCACGGTAACGACGGCGACCTCACCTTCGCTCGCGACTACCTTTTCAACCGCGAGCGCCGGAAGTGGCTGGATGTTGCCGTCATCGCGCAACCCTCCGAGGTTGCGCAGGAGCTCGTCGCTGACCGTCAGTCCGGCGAAGTGTCCCGAATCATCGACACCGATGATCAGATATCCGGGACTGCCGTGATTGGGGAGGTCATTGGCAAACGCACAGACTGCTTCGGAAAACTTATCGGTGTCCTTCGTCGAGATCGTAAATTCGACCTGGTCAGCTTCGTGCCGGGCTAATAGTTCGCGAAGTTCGTGCTCAGTCATGACGGGGGGAACGACTCACAGGCCGCAGCATAAGCTCCGGACGTCAGGATTTGACCAGTTGATCCTGATCACTCACCGATTGTAGCTTCCGTTCGGACAGTAAGGTTCTGGAGCGGACTCGATCGACCTCGTGCCGTCTCCAGGAGGGGGAGTATGTGGCTTCCGCCCATGCCGAGGAGCCGGCCTGCCTACCGAGGTTGACGATTGCGGGTGACTGACCGCCGGATTCGAAGGGCGGATGGCTTCCGGATGCATCGAATAGATCCTTGGATGCTATCAAGAGACAAAATCGCGTGGCGTGTAGATCCATGGATGACATGAAGAGGCTCACAGCCTCTTCGGGGAGGCGCTGAGACTCTTCGGTAACGAAAACAACCTCTTCAGTAGATCCATGGCTCTCTGCCAAAACGAAAATCACGGGTGGAATACATCCATGGATGCATGGAAGAGGCAATTTCACGTCCGAGGATCTGCAGATCAGATCTTTGACCCGGAAAAAGCCTCTTCTGGTGCATCCATGGCGGTTGAGAGAAGGCTAAATCGCTACTTTTCAGTCTCCATGGACGTATCATTCAGGCATGACGCTTCCAAAAAGAGTCGATTCTGACGCCGTGAGGTTCGGAAGGGTTCTTCGACGCGAGAGAACGGCTCGTGGGTGGACGCTCGTCAAACTCGCACAGCGCGCGGGGATGAATCCCCGCTACCTCGGCGTGGTCGAAGCGGGCGGGAACGTGCCCAGCCTGTCCACGATCCTGGAGGTGGCGGAAGTTCTCGGCGCGGATGCAGGCGAAATGATCCGCGAAGTCGCGATCGCGCGGCGGATGCCGAAAGCAAGATAACCGGCGCTACACTCCGATCCATGCAGGAGGGTAAAGCCAGCCGGACCGCGGACCGCGTCGCCGAACGCCGGGCGGCGCATCAGGTGCGCGACCGGCCGCTGGTGCTCGATGATCCAATCGCGCTGCGGGTGATTCATCCCGAGGTGGCGCGGGCGCTGCGCGAGCATCCGCCGAAGCACGAGACATCGCTGGTCGGACCGTATTTGAGGGCCTTCTTCGTCATGCGCAGCCGGTTCGCCGAGGATGAGCTGGCGCTTGCCGTTGGACGCGGCGTCCGGCAGTACGTCGTCCTCGGCGCGGGGTTCGACACCTTCGCCTATCGCAATCCCTTTCCGGAGCTGCGCGTCTTCGAGGTCGATCATCCCGACACGCAGGCGATCAAGCGGCAGCGCCTCGCCGATGCGCGCATCGACATCCCCGCGTCGCTGACATTCGTCTCGATCGACTTCGCCACGACCGCGCTCGCCGACGCCCTGCACGCCGCCGGCTTCGACGCCTCGGCGCCGGCGTTCTTCTCCTGGCTCGGCGTCGTCCCGTATCTGGAGCGGCCGGCAATCGACGCCACATTCTCTTTCATTGTGGCGCTGCCGCGAGGAACGGCGGTCGTCTTCGACTACGCCGTACCGCCGGAAACGCTGAGCTGGGCCGGGCGCCTGATCTACCGGCAGATGGCCAGGCGAGTCGCGGCAGTCGGCGAGCCGTGGAAGACGTTCTTCGATCCGAAGGAGTTGATGGCTGACCTGCGACGCCTCGGCTTCACCTCGGCCGAGGATTTCGACGGCGACGCGCTGAACGAACGCTACTTCAAAGGCCGCCCCGACCGACTGAAGGTCGGCGGAATGGGGCACATGGCCATGGCCCGCGTCTGATCACGCGCACGTGGGCTTGTCGGCGGTCTCGTGAATCGCCGTCTTGAGCTCGCTGAGCGAACACGCCGAACGGCGCTCGAAGACGGCCTGAATCTCGGCCACGATCGAAAGGGCAATCTCCTCCGGAGTCTCGCCGCCGAGGTCGAGGCCGATCGGACTGCGCAGGCGAGCGTCGCGCGATGCTCCAACTTCTGCGAGCAGCTCGTCGCCGCGCGACCTCGGACCGAGCAGCCCGATGTACCCGATCGATGACGCAAGGAGCTGGCGCAGGATCTCGGCGTCGCGCGCGAAGTTGTGGGTCATCACCACCGCGGCATCGAATTCGCGGGCATCGAACGCCGCCCGAGGCTTCGGCACTTCGACCAGCCATCCCATTGCGCGTGCGAGCTGCGCGACTGGTTCCGCATCCGATGCCCCGAAGATTACGACCCTGCGCGGCGGACGAACGATCTCGATCATCGTTTCGCCGTTCGGCAGGACCGTCGTCCACTCCGCCGGTTCGACCCCGTTCCAATGAAAGTCGGTGACCAGGCGCGGAAGATGCGTTGCATCGAATGGCTCGATGAGCAGATCGAGCACGCCCCGGCATCCCAGCCCGAGGCCGAAGATCAGATCGTCGCCGCGCGTGGAGTCGTAGGTGACCAGCCGCGGAGACATATCGGCGAGCCACTTCGACAACCGCTCGCCGAGGTCGCGCTCCAGGCACCCGCCGCTGATGGCGCCGGCGAGCGTCCCATCCTGCCCGATGACCGCCCGCGCCCCGGCGCGGCGATACGTGGAACCCTCCGTGCGGATGACGGTGACCAGCACGCCACGGCTGCCGGCATCAATCATCGAGTGGCAGGCGGCGATGATTTTGTCGATCTCGTGCATGGTGAGAACCGGGAGCGGATCGTTTCATGATCCGCTCCCGGCGAGCTTAGGTCAAACGGAGTACGATCTTCTCGTCTTTCGATCCTTCTTGCTTCGCTGTCGCAAACGGGATGGCGCGGATGCGCGGTCCGCCCGCGGCGAAGATGGCATTGGCCACGGCGGGAGCTACCGCGGGCGTGGGCGGCTCGCCCACGCCGGTCGGCGGTACGTTGCCGCCATATTCCTTCACCACTTCCGCCGGCGGGTCCTGGATGTACGTGTGAATCTTCGGCGTCTGGTGGATGCGCAGGATCGGGTAATCGTCGAAATTGTTCTGCACAACACCGCCGTTTTTCACGGTGATCTCGCCGAGGAGGGCGTAGCTCAGGCCGTAGATGATGCCTCCCTCCATCTGCGCCATGACGCGGTCGCGGTTGACCGCGAGACCGCAGTCGATCACACCGAAGATGTCGTTGATCGTGACCTCGTTCTTTTCGTTGATCGAAACGTCGGCCACAATACCCACATAGCTCAGAAAGCTTCGATGGACGGCGATGCCCAGGCCGCGGCCCTTCATGTTCTTGTACTGCTTGACTTTTTCGTCCCAGCCGGAGACCTTCGCAACCGCTTCAGCCACCCCGCGCAGACGCCGCGTGTCGGGCGGGTAGCCGGGGACGATTTGCGTCATTTTCCCCCCCTCGGCCGGCACTTCGATGATCTTTAACGGAAGCTCGTTGTTGCGGTACTGAGCAACCTGCTCGTCCTGCAGCGGGAGAATGCGGCCATTCCCGATCAGCTCGAGCAGATAGTCCTTGGAGTCGCGGCCGGCGGCGTGAGCCATCTCGTCGGCGAACGAGCAGATGCCGAAGGCGTGGTAGATGTTGGCCACCGAGCGCATCCAGCCGACGCGGATGTGGTTGCGAGCCGGGCAGTTCTCGATGCGGATGTTCGGGATGTCGAACGGCATGTCCTCCAGTCCCTGCGCGCGCTCGATGCCCGAGGCGTACGGGTATGTGCCTCCGTCCGCAAGCGAGGCACGCAGTTGCGCGGCGCCCGCGAGCTCGGCAGGGCTCAAACCGGGCGTATCGGAATTCGGGAAGAGCGTGGCGAAGAACGAGGTGAGGGCGCTGCGTTGGAGAAGTGCCGTCGGCCGCCCGTCGGCGCCGAGCGTCGCCTTGAGGTACTGGCTGCTGGCGGCGTTGTAGTAGCTGAATTTGACGTCGTCCTCGCGCGTCCACTGCACGCGGATCGGCACGCCGGGCATCTGCTTGGCGAGCAAGGCCGCCTCGGCAATGTAGTCAGGCTTCGACTTGCGCCCGAAGCCGCCGCCCACCATCGTCATGTGAACCGTGGCGGCTTGCCGCGCCTTTTCGACGTTTTCGTCGCCGATCGGCAGGGAGGGAGGATTGCCCAGCGCGACCTGACCGGCCACCTGCTGCGCGTAATCGGGACTCTGCGTCGCGGCCCAAACTTCCATCCGTCCATCCTTGAAGAGGGCGGTGGCTACCGGAGGCTCCATCGGGGCCTGAGCCAGGTGCGGAACGTAATAAATGGCTTCCACAGACGTGCCCGCGCCGAGCGCCGCGTCGACATTACCCTTGCTGCGCACACTCTTCCCGGGTTTGCCAGTGGAGGTTTCGAGCTCCTTCCGATAATTCTCCGAGTCATAATCGGCGTGGTGACCCTTGTCCCATTGGATCGTGGGCCTCAAAGCCCTTCGGCCCTGCCATGCCGCCCACGTATTCGTCGCCACCACGGCAACACCTGCATGCGGCATGAAACCCAGGCCAACCCCGCCGGCATGGAGTCCGGGAGGAAACATGGGCAATACAGCGCGTACGCCCGGTACGGCGAGCGCCGGCTTTGGGTCGTAGTAGAGGAGCGCCCCGTTTGCGACCGGGCAGCGCTCGATCATGGCCGTCAGCATGCCAGGGATATCGACGTCGGCACCGTAGACCATCTTTCCCTTCACCATGTCGGTAGCGTCGTAAAACGGCATCGGCTCTTTGCCGTTGCCGATGTAACGGAACTCTTCCGGCTTCTTGAGCGCCTTGTTGATGTCTTCGTATGACGGTGTCTCTTTCCCGGCACCCAGCAACAGCCAGCGGTAGTCGCTGGAACGGCCGCCGGGACCGAATACGCGGTGCTTCTCCGCGTGACACTCCTCTTCCTTGACACCCCATTTCTTCGCCGCCGCGCGGATCATCGCCAGCCGGATACCGGCGCCGTAGAGCCGCATCACCTGGAAGTACGCGGCCATGCTCCGCGAGCTGTCGGTGAACTGCGATCCCTCGGGGACGATGGTGTACTGCAGCTTCGGTTTTCTGATGCTCGGAATCGCTTCGTAGGGGTATGGGAGCGTGACGGTGGCCGGCACCTCGGACGGGAACGTGACCGCAAACTTTTCAGCGTCCGCATCGGCCTGTTTCAGCGTGACCCTCTTCCAGTCAGCTTCCATCTCGTCGGCCAGTACCGCCGCGAGGCTGGAGCGGATGCCCTGCCCCATCTCCGATCGGTGGGTGATGATGACGACATCGCCGTTTAACTTGAGGGCGAGGACCGGGATGCCCGCTACCGGGAAGCCGTTGATCAAGTTGCTGATGAGGCCCTGGGCCTGGAGCACCGGGGTGAGGTACGAGCCGAACACCACCGCTCCGGTGCCCACGCCGGCAGCCTGAAGGAAAGACCTGCGCGAGACTTTGAACTTGGCGCTCATGATGTCGCGTCTCCCGCCGCTTTGTGGATCGCTTGCCGGATTCGTGGATAGGTTCCGCAGCGGCAGATGTTGCCGCGCATGGCCGCGTCGATCTGCTCGTCATTGGGGTGCGGATTCGCCGCGAGGAGCGCCGCGGCGGTCATGATCTGGCCCGGCTGGCAGAAGCCGCACTGCGGCACGCCAAGGTCGACCCAGGCCTTCTGGCAGGGGTGCAGCTCGCCGCCGTCGTACGAGAGTCCCTCGATCGTGGTGATCTTGGAGAGACAGGCCACGCCGACGTCGACGGAGCAGGATCGCGCCGCAACGCCGTCGAGGTGAACGGTACAGGCGCCGCATTGCGAGACACCGCAACCGAGCTTGGTGCCCTTGAGTCCCAGAATGTCTCGCAAAGCCCAGAGCAGAGGCATGTTGCCGTCGATGTCGACCGCGTACCCCTTGCCGTTGACGTTGAGCTGAAACACAGACATGGAAAACCTCCTCAGAATTTGAGCCGGAGCTCCGCTCGTACGCCGTAAATGTCCTTCTTGCCCTGCAGCCAGCCCTTCATGGCGTCGAAGCGGATGATCAAGTCGGGGCTGATCGGCTGCTGATAGCGGACGCCGATTCCGTACTGCGAGCCCGCGGTGTTGCCGCTCATACGCTCGACCACCGACCCTTCCACGACGATCTGGTGCGCGAGATCGCCGAGGTACTCCAATCCCAGCGCACCGCCATACGACTTGCGCGCGGTGGCGTCGAGAGTCGGGTAGGCCGTCATACCGTCCGACTCGAACGTGATTCCGGTGTTGCGCAGCACGCCGCCCGAATCGCCGCCGCGCGCCAGCGACTGCGGCGAGTTGAAGCCGGCAAAGACGTTGAGGTAGGGGACGAAATTCGACTGATTGCCCAAACTCAGAGGCAGATACTTCGGCGTCAGTGAGTTCTCCACCAGAACCAGCAGACCGTCGGCCGTCTTCGCCTGCCCCGGGATCCCCTTCTGGCCGAAGTTGTCGATCACGCGGATGCTGTTGGAGATCCGGCCGTGGTACCGCCTCGAGAACGCGGCGGTCACGTTGTTGTAGCTCAGATCGCTGTTGTCTGCCTTGAGGTAGCCGTAGCCGAACTCGATGTATCCCCTCAGCGCGTCGGCGAACCCGGCAAAGCCGTAAACGCCGTTCTTCGAGCCGGGAGCGGCGGCGGTAGTCACCTGGGCGTTGGCGGCGAAGAGGGTGATGTCGTAATTGCTGACGTCGAGCGAGGGGATGTTCTTGGCCGTGAAGCTCATGGCCGCGCCGTCGAAGGCATCCTCGATCCATACCCCGTTCTGCGCCACGAAGGGCATCCTTCCGATGGCGATCGGCAGATCGAACGTGGCCGCCTTGCCCGTCAACCCGCCGGTGATCTGGCCGGCGTCGCCCTCGAAGAAGAGCGTATCGAGGTCGAAGTCGAATTTGTGGATGAACTTGTCCTTGTCCGTACCGCTGAAGACATAGCGGGTAAACGAGTTGTTCTTGTCGAGCGGCCGCGCAAAGGCGTGGATGCGCTCGGTCGGGGTGAGCGCCAGGTCCATGTCCAGATTGAGGCGGGCGGCGACGACTCCCTGCTTCCCGTTGCCGTTGTCGTAGGAGTCGCCGGCGATGCGAAGATCGCCATACGACATGAAGCCGGAATTGACCGGATCCTTCGGGCCGAAGAGCCAGGTGGCGCGCGGCGTGTAGGCTCCCCGGTCGTACATCCGAATGCCCAACTCCACCGGTGGAACGCCGGTGGGGTTCGGGTTCAGGTGCTTTGTGCCGTAGATGTCGAGCTGGGCCTGGGCGTCGTAAGCCTCCGGATATTCGGGGTCGGGCATGAAGGAGTCCGCGGGGGGCGGTCCGGGAAGAAGCTTCGCCTCGGGCGACATCTC